>OOAK01001839.1_pt1 | contig 12269 bp, 11 predicted proteins | sample 1671811 | NCBI WGS metagenome assembly OOAK01 (sample SAMN06348195, study PRJEB24527) | human gut metagenome | biome: human gut; feature: ankylosing spondylitis patient; material: feces | host: Homo sapiens | place: China | collected 2015-10 | reverse complement strand
CATGTGAGGGCGGCGCCAAATCAGGCGCCGCCTTTTTCTATGCCCAGATTTTATTTCATTTCTGCGCCCACAAGCTGTACGCCCCGGAGCACCCGGCGGAACCGCCGCCCAGGCCGGTATGCACCCGCTCCCCCCTCTGCGTGGGCTGCCCCTACCCCGCCAACGGCTTCCTCTGCTGGGGGAGGGATGGGAAGTGCCTGCGCTCGGAGATGCGGCGGCTCAATGCCCCGGACAGGCAGGTGACACAAGAAGTGAAAGAGGAGTGATTTCGCGGTGAAACCAAATAGCAACTGCTTTTCCCTGCGGCCGGCCACCCGTGAGGAGGCCAGCTTATTCTACTCAGATGACCAGACAGACAGATCATTGGGTACAGTGGGCCATGTCCGGATGGACTTTGGCTCCAGCGGCAAGGGGTTTTACCATACCTGGTGGCCTCACAATGGGGACCGGTTCAACACGCCGGAGTTCAAGGAGGCCCTGCAGCAGTTCGTGGACGCTATGCGGACGGACGGGCCGCTGAGGGACCTGCCCTCTATGGACAGATTCTGCCGCCAGAACGGCGGGGCTATCACGGAGGACGGCCTGAGCTATGGGTATCTGGCAGAGATGGGCAGCTACCGCTTCTGCCTTCGCTGTACCACCAGCCCCGGGGAATACCAGTGCTATCTTTACTGCTATGACCTGCGCCAGCAGACACTGGACAGGCCGGTGGGCCGGGTGTCCTTTGCCAACGGCGAACACATGGAGTTTACAGCCCCGCAGGATTACCTCCGGACCATCCGGGAGGAGCTGCCCACAAGGGATGGGACCGGCTTCCGCTTTGAGACCCTGACGGATGACCCGGCGGTGCGCAAGGCGGTGGACGATATGGTCTATGACCTGTATGGGGAGGAGAACCCCAGGCCGCTGGAGGATTACGTGTCTCGCCAGGGGCCGGAGATGGGAGGGCAGCAGATGTGACCACACAGAACAGACAGCCGGTGCTGCGCTGTGTCCTGAGCAACGCGGCGCACCCGGAGTATGGCCAGGTGACCATCCCCTTCCCCATCCCCGGCATGGAATATGAGCGCACCCTGGAATGCCTGGCCGCTATGGAGCTGGGAGCCCCCCTGAAACGGGACTGCCGGGTGGACGAGCTGGAGAGCGGCTTCCCCATCCTTAAACGCCTGGAGAAGGTGGGCGCCAATCTGGACGAGCTGGACTACCTGGCCCGGCGGCTGGACAGCTTTGACGACTATGAGGCCGCCCAGTTCCAGGCTATGGCGGTCAGGCTGGGTACGTTTGATATGACGGACTTTATCAATCTTACCTTCTGCTGCCAGCAGGCCACGGTAATTACAAGCTTCTCAGATCTAGAGGACATCGGAAAGGCGCACATCCTAACGCTCCATGGTGGCCACATGCCCGTGGACGAGTTGGAACAGGTAGACGGCAGGGCAGAGGCCCTGGAGTTGATCCTAAACGAGCACGGTACCGTAACCCCCTATGGGGTGGTCTATGATAACGGTATGGAGCTGGAGAAGTTCTACAAGGAGGGCGGCCCCTTTCCGGACTATCTTGACCGGGAGTTCGTCATACTCCTGGAGGCATCCTACGGCGAGGGGCAGAGCACACTGCTGGTTCTGCCGGACAGCCCGGAAAGGCTGGAACGTCTCCTGTGCCGCACCGGCATCCGGGACAGCCCCCACTTTTGGATAGTAGACAGCACCCTGCCCGGCGAGGTCATCAGCAGCATTCCGGCGGAACGCCTGTCCATCAATGGCCTCAACCGGCTGTGCCAGGCGGTTGAGCGGATTGCACCGGAGGATTTGAAAACTCTGGTACAACTGCTGGCCGACAAGGATCACCCCAGCCAGGGGCCATCCCTGGGCGGGCTATCCATGTGAACCGAGGGGGAGAGAATATACAGAAAAAAGAGTTTATCCGGCAGATCAATGAACTGGTTCCCAGGCCGGACCCCGTCACCACCGAGGCGCTGTACCGCTTTGACCGGGAGTGTGCGGAGACGGAGTACATCGATATGCTCACCGCCCTGCGAGTGGTGGCGCGGAATTTCGGTGAGGAAACCCTCCAGGGCGCCTATGAGATCATCCAGCACCAAAACGCCGCCCTGCCCAGCGAGCTGTTCGCCGCTGCCGTCTACCTTCAGGCCGGGCGCACACCGGCAGAGGTGTCCGGCCTGGCCAGGGAGGGCCGGCTTATGGGCTTCTTTGGCCCGGAGCGGCCGGAGGAGCTCAGCCGGATTGCAACCTGCACCATTGCGGAGTCCGGGCAGGAGCAGCGGTTTTACACCATGGACTTTGGGCGGTTCAATCCGCAGCATGCCTTGAAGCGGGCCATCACATACGGCCGGGAAACAGGCATATCCGCCACCCAGGCCATGGCCCGCCTCACCATGGATCAACCGGAGTTTGCCGAAAAGCCCGGCGGGCCCCGCTGTATCCTGGACGGCCTGGGCTCAGAGCTCACCGAGGCGTTGTTCCAGATCTCGTCAGCCTGCCCCGCCGTGGCCGCCCATATCACCTGTAATGCGGATCTGGGTATCACAGAGGTGGCCTATTATCCGCTGTGGCTGGAGCGGAGTCAGAGTCAGGCGCCCATGCAGCCGCAGATGTAAAAAATGCTGGATATTACGGGCACACTGTGGTATGTTGTGTGCTTACCAGAAGAAAGGACGGGAAAGAACTATGAACCATCAGAGGAAACAGAGCATGCACAGGGACTCCGTTGAAGGCCGACTTCCGCTTTGGAAGCCGGCCTTTTCTATCCGAATGACACTTGAGGCAAAATGAAGGGAGACAGATCATCATGCAGGGTGTATCGTAGGAGTGGCTGGATTTCCTGCGGAATCAGTTCCCCGCGGGCAGCCGGATCCAGACGTGGGAGCTGGATGATCCCAGGAACACGCTGAAGGAGGCCAGAAAGCTGGATTACATCGATGACTCGGGCCGGTTCCACGTCCGGCAGAGCGACGGAGGTGAGTGCGTCCTGACCCTTGGGGAGGAGATGTTCTCCGTCCACCCGCCTGAGTCCACCCAGCTCAAGCTGTACATGCCCCTCACCGCCAGCTTCTATGCCCGGAATGAGTGGGGAGATTGGGATGAGACGGGTGAAGAATGGGACGGCAGAACGCTTCTGGACTATGAGGACAGGATCCTGGGTTCATGGTGTGGAACCGGGTGCCGGAGGAGGCGGGGCGGGGCCTCATGCTCTGGTGCGACAAGGAGTTCCTGGACGTCAAGGTGCGCTCCGCCGTGTTTACGGCAGAGGCCAGAGGCGGCAGGCTGTGGGGCGTGGCGGAGTGCCAGGTCGTCGGCCAGCTCTCTCCGGAGGAGCTGACCGGGCTGAAGGACTATCTCACCGGCCAGGCTGCGGACGGCGTTGGCGAGGGCCTGGAGCAGCAGGCAATCCGTGTGGACGGCGGGGAGCTTTACGTCCACATGTGGCAGCCGGAGGGCTGGAGCATCCAGACGGAGGCAGAGCAGTTCGGGCTGACGCAGGCCCAGGGCATGACGATGGGGGGTATGAGCCGTGGATAAGGCCTTTACAGTATCCCTGTGCAATCCGGACAAGGATACTTATGTGACACTGGAGCTTCCAGCAGACCCGTATACAATCTTGGATGCTTGGGAACGGCTGCGGCCCGCACCGGACACCAGAGTGGAATGGGAGATAGAGGACTATGGGGAATTCCCCGTCCTGTTCCCTGGCCTGCAATCTGGCGAGGGCTTCCCCGCGCTCAATGCCCTGGCGGAGCGGCTGGTCAGCCTAAGTGAACAGCAGCGCACTGCCTTCGAGGGGCTGGTCAGGCTGGAAAGCAGCCGGAGCGGTATCATCCCTTTGCGCACGTTTGCCGCATTGGCGGAACAGGCGGAGCACTGCCAGGTGGTGCCCGAGGCCACGGACGACGCCTCGTTGGGCCGGATTTACGCGGCAAACGGTTCCATCCCCGAGGTGAAGGATGTGCCGGACAAGGTATTTGAACTGCTGGACTTCCAGCTCCTGGGCCGCCGGATCCGTCAGTCGGCGGGCGGGGTCTTCACCAGGCAGGGGTATGTGGTACCGGATGGGAACTGGAAGCCCACAGAGGGCCAGGAACCCCGCATCGCGCCGGAGGCCCCGACTGGCTTCTTTCGGCTGGAGCTCCAGCTCGGGGAGGAACGGGCGGAGCTCACCCTCCCCGCCGGACAGGAGCTGGTGGAGGTGCGGGAGCGGATGGAGGCCGTGGGCCTCCCCAACTGCGCCGTCACCGCCTTCCACAGCCGGGTACCCCAGCTTCCGGCAGCGTGGGCCACGCCGGAGCGGCTGGATACCCTGAACTGCCTGGCCATCCGGCTGATGGTGCTGGCGGAGCGGGACTCTCTGGCCCTGATCAAGTACAAGGCGGTGCTGGAGGTGTCGTCCATTTCGAGCCTGGAGGATGCCATGGCGTTGACGGAACGGCTGGACGCCTACAATCTGAATTGGGCAGCCGCCTCTCCAGAGGACGTGGCCCGCGGGGAGCTGCGCCGCTCCATGGGGGAGGAGAATGCCGACCTGCTGTGCTGGTACCTGAACCTCTACGGCTACGGCGAGGCGCTGATCCAGCAGTACGGGGGCGAGCTGACAGACTACGGTCTGCTGACCCGGGCGGATGGCCAGCCGGTGCAGAAACCGCTGCCGCCCCAGCCCGGGCTGAACGGTATGGGAATGAGGTGCCCCTGATATGGACAAAACAGGACTTTTGCAGCTCCCCGGCAGGCCGGAGGAGCAGGCATGGCTGCGGGAACGGCTGGAGGTGCTGACCGTGCGGGAGGGGATCGCCCTGGACGCGGCCATCCAGCGCCATCCCGCCCAGGACAGTACAGAGGTGGTCAGCCTGCTGGCCAGCCTGGACGAGTATGAGGTGTTGGGCGGCATCCAGAGTTATGAGGATCTGGGCCTGTATTACCTGGAGGAGACCAACGCCAGGCTCCTGGCGCTGCGGGACTATATCGACCTGGACAAGCTGGGCAGGCAGTATGAGGAACAGCACCCCGGCCGGTTCGCAGGGGGCTGCTATGTGGTATATCCGCGAAAGGGGGTGACGGGCTTCTACGACGGGGTCAACCTGCCTGGGCCGGACTACAGCTGGAGCCTGCGGCTGAAGCTGGCCTCCTCCGCGGTGCCGGAGGGGGTGTGGCTGGCGCTGCCGGACTACAACGACATCATGGACGTGAGGCCGGGGGAGATCCGGCTGGCCCTGGACGCTCTGGGTGTGCAGACCATCCGGGAGTGCACCCTGCTGGAGGCCCGGTGCAGCCTGCCAGGCATCACCGGGCTGGAGGACGCCTATGCCGGACGGCTGGAAGATCTGATCTACGACGGCCAAAACTTGGGCTTCATCCTCCAGGAACAGAACCAGGGGCAGAAGGGGTTCCTCCAGGCCTATCTCTGGATACTGGAGTATGAGCACTGCGCCACCCTGCCCGCTGCCCTGGATTTGGCGCAGAACCTGAACCGCTACCAGGTGGTGCGGGCGGATCAGCTCCAAGACATGGCGTGGATGGATCTGCGCGTGCGGTTGGGATGTGTGGATCGGGCCCTGTCAGGCTGCATTGATCTGGAACGGTACGGACTGGATTTGCTGCGGAAGAAGGGCTATACCTTGACAGAGGACGGATGTGCATACATTGCTAGGCAGCAGACGCAATCCCAGGCGCCCCAACAGATGCAGCAGATGTAACCCCAGATCAAATCTATATCAAAACGAAACAGGGGCCGTTTTCCCGAAGGGGACAGCGGCCCCTGTTTTTTGTGCCCTTTTTCGGGAGGACGGCCCAGAGGAGGACGTCATGAAAGCAAAAGAAAAGGAGCTCCTGGAGTATCTGCAGCGCTACTGCCCCGGCCGGGAAAACGCCATCAGCGGCAAACAACTGAAAAAGAGGTTCCGCGTCCATGAGGCAGAGCTGCGGAAGCTGGTCCATAACCTGCGGGTGGACGGGGCGCCTATCTGCAGCGACCGCACCGGCTACTTCTACCCCGCCAACGCCTGGGAGGTGATTGCCACAATCGGGCATCTCCGGCGAATGCGGGACGGCGTGGAGAAGGCCATCCGCAGCTTGGAGAGGTCCACGGGGGACTTCCGCCTGCCTGGGGGAGGTGAGGCGGATCGCTAAGCCCTTCTTTCCCTGGGTAGGCGGGAAGCTGTTCCTGCTCCCCTACATCTTCCAGCTGCTCCCCAGGAGGGCGCCCCGCCTGCTGGAGGTCTGCGGCGGCAGCGGCGCGGTGACCCTGGGCCTGGGCGCCGGGTACGCCCCCCTGCGGGTGTACAACGATATCGACACGGATCTGGCCAACCTGTTCCGCTGTGCCCGGGACCGGCCCCTGGCGCTGCTCAGGGAGCTGGACTTCCTGCCCCTCCACGCCCGGGCGGACTTCGAGGTGGTGCTCCGCTTCCTCAACCACGAGTATGACCCCATGGACTACCTGGAGGAGGAGCTCCAGATCGCGGAGGAGTACTTCCCGCCCATGGACAGGCAGGAGGTGAAGAAGCTCCTGATGGGCCGGGCCAACCTGCCGGACGTACAGCGGGCTGCGGCCTATTATCTGAGCATCCGGTACAGCTACAGTGCCACCGGAAACAGCTTCGGCGGGCGCAGCGTGGAGCTGCGCCGCTTCCTTGGCCTGCTCCGACGCGCCTCGGACGCACTCCAGGGCGTGGTGGTGGAGAACAAGGACTGCTGCGACGTAGTCCGGCAGTACGCCCGGCCGGGTGCGGTGATCTATGCGGACCCGCCCTATCTGGAGGCGGAGAGGATGTACGCCCCCTCCTTCGACCTCCGGGACCACGTCCGGCTCCACGACTGCCTGTGCGCCCCGGCGGCGCGGGACAGCCACATCGTCCTGTCCTATAACAGCCATCCGGACATTCTGGACCTCTTCGCCCCGGACTTTTACATTGTGGGCTTTGACCGCCCCAACCCCATGGCCCGGCAGGAGGACGCCAGGTACCACGAGCTGCTCATGACCAACTTTGACCCCGGCCCTATGCTCAACCGCCAGCTCTCCCTGCTGGATAACCCCGGACTGGAGTCCAGTGACCGGCCGGAGCTGCGGATCCTGTCCGCCCCCACCGGGCGGCTGCCCCGGGTGTGGGACTGGCCGCAGGACTAAGAATACGAGGTGAAAACAGAAGATGAAATTTACCATCTGCCATGACACAAGCAAGAAGACCCTGGCCATCCCCCGGGCCGCCCTCCAGCTCTCCGGACTGGAGGACGCGGAGCGGCTGACCCTGCATACAGAGCACGGCTGCATCGTGCTCACCCGGCAGGAGGGTACTGCAAGGGAGCGGCTGGAGACCATCCGGCTGCTCCACGATCTGAACGTCGGCATGGTTGTCCGTCTGGCCCTGGACAGCCGTCCGTCCAGCGGCATGCCGTGCAAAAGAGCGTCCGAGGTATTCCGAACCTATGACGCGGAGTTCCTGGATATGCTGGAGCATTGCGGCGTGGATTTGTTCGGGCTGGGCGCCCTGCTGGCCCGGGAGGAGGATGCCGAATGAGCCTGGCCTATTACACCATGGATGATCTGCGGCTGGGCCGGGGCGGCTTCCTACAGAAAGGCTGGACGATCCGGCAGCGCCCGGAGCTGGGGGAGGCCCTGGCGCACTACCGGGGCATGCCCATCACCAAGCGGAAGGTGCTGGGCCTGACGGACGGATTCCACGTGCTGGAGCTGGTAAAGAATGTGCCCCTACTCCCGGGAGATTCGGAGGGGGAGGATGTGCTGGCCATAGAGCTGGGGGAGCCGCTGCCCCAATGGGCGGACACCCCAGAGGCCCGCCAAGCTGTCCGCACCTGTCTGGAGGCCCTGGGTCTCCGCTACCAGATAGAGGGCAAGATCCTGGCACCCATCCCCGTCAACAAAAAGCAGCGACGCAAGAAGCTGGCGGGGAAATACCTCTGGCCCGACGTCCCTGGTAATCCTGCCTCCGCCCTCCGGTGGGTGTATCTGGCAGGCAAGGGCTGGCTGGCCCCCACGGTGCTCAAGGAATCTGCCGCCGTCCTGCCCTTGGTGCTCAAGGTGCGGGCGGACGGCATCACGGACAAAGGCGACTACCGCCCCCTGGAGCTGGAGCCCTGGGAGTTCCGCCTCCTGGCCCGGCGCACCCTGGAGCGGCTGGAGCAAAATATGACAAAATGTGAAGTCTGCAAATAAAAAGTCAATAGGGAAATGAAGAAAAATTGAGAGGAGGGGAAAAGGACATGCCAAAAGCAGCCAGCAGGTAAAGGACGCTGGCCGGATTAGCAGGTATGTAGCAGTAAGGATTATTTCTGAGGCAGGATAATCGTTGCTTTGGAGAAACCTTTCCAATCCAAGCATTGCCCGCAGCGGTCACAGTAAGGCTGGTATTCCCGTTCGAGAGTTCTCCCACATTGGGGGCAAACTGGGAAACCAGTCAGGCCGTGAAAGAAGTGAAAGCAGCGGATATGTGTAACCGGCATTGGTTCGCGGAAGGCCATCTCTCGCCAGAGTTCTGAGGGGATCAACAGGTCATTTGGCGTCAGATCAAAACCAACGCAGAGCTTTTCCAGCGTCAGGATCGTAGGCGCAGTCTTGCCCCGGGCAATGTCAGCGAAGTATCTGGAGCTGAGGTCGCATCGTTCCGAGGCGGCTTCATAGCTGAGTCTTCGAGTATCACATAATTTGAGGACGGAGGTGGATAAATTGTCTAAAAACATCTTAATCGCTCTCTTTCTGTCATAAGATGTTTTTAGCGTAAATGCAGTATCGTTCCCCAACAAGGAAGGATGCTTCCTTAATTTCCCTCCAAGGATGCCAGATATTCTTTTACTCTGCCATAGTAGATGCGCAGGAACTTGTTGGCGCCGGCTGTCATGTAAACCAGATAGGGTTTGCCCTCGGCTCGTTTCTTGTCCATGAAACGGTACACTGGATCATCCTGGGGCTGTGTTTTCAGTAGGCAGTCCATAACCAGGAATAAGGCGCGGCGCAGCTCCGGCGCCCCGCTTTTGGAAACCCTCGTACTTTTGGCCTCGTGAGTGCCGGACTGGTCAGCGCCAGGGTCAACACCCGCGAAAGCGGTAATGGCGTTTCGGTGGGTAAACCGGGTCACATCCCCGAGCTCCGCCATGAGCTGAGGGCCAAGAGAATCGCCTACGCCGTGCATGGCCATGACGACGGGATATTCCGGGAGCTGCGCTGCCAGGGCCTGCATTTCAGCCTTGAGCCGTTCCATAGAGGCAGAGATAGCGTTCAGCGCATCAATGGCCTGCCGGACCATGGTTTTGGTCAGGGCGTCCCTGGGGAGCATGGCGATCAGGTCCTGTGCTCCGGCGTGGACCTCAACGGCTTTGCTCTGGCTGAAGTTGTAGCCATGCCGTTTACACCACTTGCGGTAACGCTCGGCAAAGGCAGTGAGGCTCATGTTCCGCACACAGTCCACATGCCAAAAGGTCGTGGCAAAGTCCACCCACTTCTGGCTGCCGTCCTCACGGACAGGGCTGTCAAATAGGGCGTTGACACCGGGATAGGTCTGGTCAAGAAGGGCGATGAGGTTATTTTTCATCATCGTCTTAGTCTTGGTGTATAGACTCTGCTGCCGGTTCAGTGTTTTCAGTTGCATTCGAATCGTATCCATGGGTGTATGTTGGCGCAATTCTGCCCAGTTGTCAATACCGTACCGGGCAATCTTGCGGGAATCCGCCTTGTCTGTTTTCACTTTGCGCAGGGTGTTATTTCCGTAGTCCTTGATGAGCTTCGGATTGACTGCACTGACGAAGACGCCCTCATCATGAAGAAAGCGGGCTACTGGCTCATAGTACCGTCCGGTGTGCTCCATGACTACCCGTGTCTCACCGTCCAGGCTTTTCAAGTAGTCTGCCAGCTCCTTGAGTTCGCTGCCGGTGTGACCAATAGAAAATGGTTTTGCTACCACTTCTCCAAAAGGACGGAGGACAGACACCATGCTCTTTCCTTTGGAAACATCGATCCCTGCAACATTGTTCATATTGATCGCTCCTCATCATGGATTTGTTTTGGCGACCAGCCATTCCACCATTGCCGATCCAATCTATTTGATGACACGGGCGCACCAAGGAGGTGGCTCAACCTGCATAAATCGAACGCTGCGAATGAGAGGCTGGCTGACGGACTTCACTACGGACGCTATGGTCCTTGGAGGAACACATCAGGCCAAGACTCTCTCATTCTAACAGCTTTGGCAACGATGCGGAAAAAGACACGGCTGGCTGCCGTGCCTTAGACCGTAAATACATTGTAATAGGAGGAAAAGTTTGAAACAAAGCGATAGCCGAAGCAGAAGGAAAAAGGGCGCAAAAACACAGCCGCAGGGACTGCGGGAAAAAACGATATGGAAGAGGGTCTCAACCTGACTCGACGGCCAGTTCGTCCTTGAAAATATAGCCCCGCTTGCGAAGTAGAGCCAGGCCCTCCGCCTTGGAAATAACAACGGAATGCTCCGTCAGCTTGTCGGCAAGATAACCCTTTGCGGAATAAGGCTCCAGCTTGGACAGGACGTTCCAGATAGCGGTCAGAAGCATCCGGCATACAGCGATAATCGCTTTCTTGTGCCCACGGCGGGCTTTGATTCTGCGGTAGCGTTCCCTGCATTCAGGGTGCCTGTCGGATTTTATGACGGCATTTGCTATTTGAACCAGCAGAGGCTTCAAATAGCAGCCAGCTCTGGAGATTCGTGTGGACTTCACTTTCTTATTGCTCTGGTCATTTCGAGGACAGCATCCAGCCCAGGAAGCCAGGTGCTTTGCAGAGGGAAATACCGACATATCAACGCCGATCTCGGAGATAAGGGCCACAGCCGTCAGCGGAGCGGCGGCAAAGCCAGGAACCGTGCGGATCAATTCCAACTGGTAAGGATAGGGCTCAGCAAGCCGGAGGATTTCAGCTTCGATACGCTCCCTGTGCGCATTCAGTTGGTCGATGTGCAGCAGGCATTCCTTGAGTTTGGCTGCCTGTTCACGGGATACCACCCCGTCCACAGCAGCTTGGATTTCCTCAACAGGATGCTTGCAGCGCCGGTGGATAAACGGAGTCACATCAAACTGCTCACCAGGATGCTCCAAAATGTACTGGATAATGGAGCGTGAGGATTTTCCAAACACGTCAGAAAACACATCATCCAGCTTCAGATTGGAAACGGTGAGGCAGTTTTGGGCGCGGTTCTTCTCTCCGGTCAGCATATTGGTGAGCTTCACACGGTAGCGCATCAGGTCACGGAGCTGGCGGATGTCCGGCGGTGGGATAAAGCTGGGCTTGACCATGCCGCACATATACAGGTCGCAAATCCACTTGGCGTCCTTGCGGTCGGTTTTGTTGCCCTTCTGCGGTTTCGTGTATTTCGGGTGCGCCAAGGTGACCCAACAGGTCTTTTCAAGGATATTGAATACAGGAATCCAGTATTTCCCTGTGGATTCCATGCAGACATCCGAGCAGGAGTATTTCGCAAGCCAGTCAGCCAGATCCCTCAGTCCGTTGGAAAACGAGGAAAAGCGAGCCTGCTTGTACTCTGTCCGGCCATTGGAATCCGTGATACCGATACAGGCAAATATCCAGGTTTTGTGAATGTCCAGTCCACAGCAGTTTTTGCGGAGAATTTTGAAAGCCATTTGCCTCCCTCCAGACACAGTGTTTGGGGAGGTTCGGCAGGGACTGGCCACCCGGCAAAATCGAGTCGATTTGAAAGAGATAAGTTTACGGGCTGCTGTCATGCGCCATTCGTTGATGCCTTAACGGGTGGCCGAACCATATAGAAATGCGGGGTTGCCGTTATACAGCCCCGCCACTCACCTCCACGGTCTCTGTAGTATACCGAGCACTCCCGTGAACAGTATAGCAAACATCAATTTCAGGCGAAAGCACCTGCGTTTCATAACCCCGTCGGTGCCTTTCGCAGAAAGGCGGATTATAGAAATGGACTTATTAACCGGGAAAATCCGACCAATCTACTTCAAGTATCTGTCCGCCGCCTTTGGCAGCGCCATGATCACATCGGTCTACTCTATCGTGGACATGGCGATGGTGGGGCAATATCAGGGACCGGATGGTACGGCCGCTTTAGCTGTTGTCGCTCCGATTTGGAACATCATTTACAGCCTGGGCCTGTTAATGGGGATTGGCGGCTCCGTTATCTTTAGTACCCTTCGGGGGCAAACGGAGCGCAAAGGTAAAGTTGAAAATGAATATTTTACAACGGCGGTGATCGGCGCCGCCGTATTGTCGGTGATAGCGTGGCTGGCAATTTTGTT
>OOAK01001836.1_pt1 | contig 12294 bp, 10 predicted proteins | sample 1671811 | NCBI WGS metagenome assembly OOAK01 (sample SAMN06348195, study PRJEB24527) | human gut metagenome | biome: human gut; feature: ankylosing spondylitis patient; material: feces | host: Homo sapiens | place: China | collected 2015-10 | reverse complement strand
GTCAGCAAAGCTGACCAGAATCGCGTGCCAAGTCTCACGTGCGTTCGACTTGAAATGGTATGGTAAGTGTGATATAACGAAGAGAGCTTCTCAGATATTGAAAAAAAGGTGCGGCATGAAGCACAGTTTATGTAAGAAATATGGAAGAGAGATAGTGGAGCATGGACACATCAAAATTTTACGGAAAAGAAAAAATCAGCCGCATTTTATTAAAAATCGCACCGCCTGTCATGCTGGCACAGCTAATCCAGGCACTTTATAACATAGTGGACAGTCTGTTTGTAGGTAAATATTCGGAGACAGGTCTGACGGCACTGTCCATTATTTATCCGCTTCAGCTGTTAATGATCGCCCTTGCGGTGGGGACGGGCGTCGGAATCAACACCGACATGGCATATTATTTCGGAATCCGCCAGGAGAAAAAAGCAGAAGAAGTGGCAGGCATAGGCACGCCGCTGGCAGTTTTTCTATGGATTGTTTTTGCAGCAGTCTGTTATCTGATCATGCCGTTTTATGCGAGGATTTCGACAAATTCAGAAGAAATCATACGAGATGTTGTCGTATATGGAAGAATCGTCTGCGTGGTCAGTATCGGACTGTTTACAGAAGGAGTCTGGAGCAAAATCCTGCAGGCACGCGGAGATATGAAAACGCCGATGGTGGCACAGATCGCCGGAGCGATCACGAATATCATTCTTGATCCGATCCTGATTTTCGGGATGTTTGGCATACATAAATTCGGAATCGCCGGTGCGGCGATCGCCACGGTGATCGGGCAGATCGTAGCGGCTCTTGTGGTCATGAGAAAAGCTTTTGTGAGATCACCGGAAAAATCCTGTTATCTGCCGCACATCAAAAGGATTTATCAGCTTGGGATACCGAACATTCTCATGCAGTCTGCGTACACGTTCTATATTTTCGGGCTGAATATGATCCTCGCAGGATTTTCGGATCAGGCGGTGACGGCACTTGGGCTGTATTACAAATGGCAGAGCTTTTTCTTTATTCCACTCGGAGCATTGCAGACCTGCATCGTACCGGTCATCAGCTTCAATTATGCGGCAAAAGATCAGGAGAGATGCAAAGCCGTGCTGAAAGAATCCCTGATCGCGGGAATGGCTCTGATGTTTCTTGGAACGCTGTGTTTTGAATTTCTGCCGGTTCAAATGCTTTCAACCTTTTCGAAAGATGCACAGGTGATTGCAATCGGAACGAACGGATTTCATTATATTGGAGTTGCATTTATCCCGATGGTCACTTCACTGATTTTTCCGGTGTATTTTCAGGCGATCGGCAGTGTAGTGAAAAGTTCGATCCTTACCGTTGTGAGGACAATGGTTTTGTTTGTTCCGCTTGGATATCTGTTTTCCAGGTTTGGACTGCAGTATTTCTGGCTGACCTTTCCAGTGACGGAAGTGCTCACAACACTGGTCGGATTTAAATTTTACCGTTCACAGCAGGCGTAGTATTCTTCCAGAACCTGCCCGGTGAGTGTCAGGCACAGAGCAAGGCTTCTGGTGACATACCGGATGTGCCATGGTTCCGCCGGGATCTTTGTCAGATGTTCTTTGCCTTTGGGATAACGTATGATAAAACCATAAAGAGGGGCATGGCGGGCGAGCCATCGCCCTTCTGCTGTTTCTGAAAAAGCCTGCGAAAGATTCAAAGAGACGGCCGGGCAGGATACATCAAGGGCCAGTCCGGTCTGATGTTCGCTGCATCCAGGCATGGCAGTTTCGCATAGAGATGAAGCGGCAGAAGATTTGCAGCAGGCCTTCTGATAGAGTATTTCCTGACGTTCGTAGCTGCGGTATCCGGAGATGCCATAGAGAAAAATCCCCTCTGCTTTGGCGGCGTCAAAAAGTCGTTTTGCGTGTCTGGCAGCCCGGACTTCCAGAAAACGCTTCTCGTCCGAAGGATCTGCGGCAAATGCAATATCCGGTGCAGCCAGTGATGGCGGCACAAAATCTTCAGGCAGTCTGTTTTCACAGTTGACAAGCATTTCATAAGAAAACATAAAAAATCCCCTTCCTGTACTGAGAACAGTCTATGAAGGGGATTTCTCTTTTATGCCATCTTAGTATTCCAGAGCTTCCAGGCTCATTTTTTCGAGCAGATCCGATTTGATCTTGTAGAGCTTGTCTGAAAGGTCTACGTAGACATGCTGCGGATTTGCGAAACGTTTTGTCTCATCCCAGATAGTATCGAGCTCTTTTTTGCTGTAATCACGGATTTCCATCACGCTTGGAGAATCATAAACACATTCGCCGTTTTTAAACACCGGAACAAGCAGCTCACGAAGTGTATAGGTATTTGCACGTACTTTTGTCTTTTTCCAGGTTTCCTGCGGGTCGAAAATGATCATATCTTTACTCTCGTCAAACGTTTCGTCGGCAAGACAGATCAGATCGGCACGGATCTTTCCGGTCGTTTTGCTGTAAATACGGTAGATCGTTTTGTTTCCAGGATTGGTGATCTTTTCAGTGTTCTCAGAAAGCTTGATCTTCGGAATAAATTCTCCGGTTTCTTTGTCTTCTACGGCAGCAAGTTTGTATACACCGCCGAAAGCAGGGCAGTCCTTGGAAGTGATCATGTTGGTTCCGACACCCCAGGAAGTGATTTTACATCCCTGAGCTTTTAAACTCTCGATCAGATACTCATCCAGATCACTGGAAGCAGAAATATAAGCATCATCGAAGCCGGCGGCATCCAGCAGTTTTCTTGCCTGTTTGGACATATAAGCGAGGTCACCGCTGTCGAGACGGATTCCGTAATTTTTCAGCGGAATACCGGCATTTCGCATTTCTTCAAAAACACGGATTGCATTTGGCACGCCGGATTTTAACGTATCGTAAGTATCAACCAGCAGACAGCAGGCATCCGGATACATATTTGCATATGTTTTAAATGCAGTGTATTCATCCGGGAAACTCATGATCCAGCTGTGTGCATGCGTACCCTTTACCGGAACATCAAAAAGCTGTCCGGCAAGTACATTGGAAGTGCCGATGCATCCGCCGATCATGGCAGCTCTTGCACCATAAACACCGGCATCCGGACCCTGTGCACGACGCAGGCCAAACTCCATGATGCCATCACCTTTTGCAGCACAGACAACACGGGAAGCTTTTGTAGCAATCAGACTCTGGTGATTGATGATCGTCAGAATGGCAGTCTCTACCAGCTGTGCCTCCATGATCGGGGCAACCACCTTGACCAGCGGCTCACGCGGGAAAACAACGGTGCCTTCCGGAATCGCATAAATATCACCGCTGAAACGGAAATCAGCCAGATAGTTCAGAAAATCTTCATCAAACGTGTTCAGGCTTCTCAGATAAGCGATATCCTCCTTGCTGAAACGAAGATTTTTAATATAATCAATTACCTGATCCAGTCCGGCAGCGATCGCATAGCCACCGTCGCATGGATTTTTGCGGTAAAAAGCATCAAAAACTACTTTCTCGGTATTCTGTGTTTTAAAATAGCCCTGCATCATCGTTAATTCATAGAAATCGGTCAGCAGGGTAAGATTCATAGTACTCATAGTTTCCTCCATTCTGCATACATTGGGGTTCTTTTCTTCCTGTTATAACACATCACGGGCTGGAAGAAAAGGGAAAATAAAAAAAGATTTAAAAAAGTTAAAAAAAGGGCTTGACTTTTGCTGTACAGTACTATATAATCCCTATTGTTGCGAGCGACAAAAACGCAACAGAGCAAAATAATGATGGGCTATCGCCAAATGGTAAGGCAACGGACTCTGACTCCGTCATTTCAAGGTTCGAATCCTTGTAGCCCAGTTAAGAAGGTTGTCTGCTAAGACAACCTTTTCTGCATATACAGAAAATAAAATGAGTTACCAGGCAAATGAAAATCAGGGCATCCGTTTGATAGCATCTCCCTCACCTACCGCTTAGTGCTCTGCACACTTAAAGCGGGGAAATGCTTCTCTGCGTTCAAAAAACAGGATGTTTGGTTTTAAAGATGCCACAAGATTCGGGAGGAACGTATGATTTATCAGTTTGACAGCAGAGTTCGTTACAGCGAAGTGGATGAGAATCGCAGGATCACACTTCTTTCTATATTAAATTATTTTCAGGACTGCAGCAGCTTTCATTCGGAAAAAATAGGCGTTGGGATTGATTATCTGAATAAAAAGCAGTGTGCATGGGTTCTGTCGTCCTGGCAGATCGTGCTTGGGGAGCTGCCGGTGTTTGGACAGGAGATCACCGTTCAGACCTGGCCATATTCTTTTAAGGGATTTCTCGGCGAAAGGAATTTCTGCATCCGGGATGAAAAAGGTGAAAAGCTTGCCTGGGCAAATACGTTGTGGACTTACGTGGATTTAAAGACAGGACATCCGACCAGAGTTCCGAAAGAGGAGCAGGAAGCGTATGTGCTGCACGAAAAGCTGGATATGGATTATGCACCGCGAAAGATTGCACTTCCGGAAAAAATGGAAAAGAAAGAGAGTTTTCTGATCGTGAAACATCACATTGATACAAATCATCATGTCAATAACGGACAATATGTGCAGATGGCGATGGAGTTTCTGCCGGATGATTTCCGGATCTCCCAGATGCGTGCAGAATATAAAAAGGCAGCACTTCTCGGTGATATGGTTGTGCCTTATATTAATATAGAAGAGAAAAAATGTACAGTGTTGCTGTGTGATGAGACACAGAAACCGTATGCAGTGGTAGAATTTCAGTAACTGTTCAGCAGGTAGTATCCTGTGAAGGTAATGAACCGTTACGAATTTCAGAACAAATAAACAGGAATACAGAAAACAAGGAGAAAGAATATGTTTCATTTAGGAGAAAGCCAGGAACTTTATGTAGTGAAAGAAGTGGGATTTGGAATTTATCTGGGAGAAGAAAAAAATGCAGCGGAAAAAGTACTGCTCCCTAAAAAAGAAGTTCCGGAAGGCATCAAGGCAGGAGATACATTAGAAGTATTTTTATATAAAGATTCACAGGATCGTCTGATTGCAACGACACGTACGCCGAAAGTCCGCCTGGGAGAAACAGCCGTGCTTCACGTCGCTGATACAGGAAAAATCGGTGCATTTCTGGACTGGGGACTGGAAAAGGATCTGTTTCTTCCATATAAAGAGCAGACAAAGCGTGTGCAGCCGGGGGAAGAGTGTCTGGCGGCACTTTACATTGATAAGAGCAGTCGTCTCTGTGCTACGATGAAAGTGTATGAATATCTGAAAAAAGATTCTCCATATCAGAGAGACGATAAAGTAAGCGGCCGTATTTATGAGATCAGCGAGAACTTTGGTGTCTTTGTGGCAGTGGATGACTGTTATTCAGGTCTGATCCCGGCAAAAGAAGCACAGGGCAAATACCGTGTGGGTGATATTTTAAATCTTCGTGTGACCAGAGTGCAGGAAGATGGCAAACTGGATCTTTCTGATAAAGAAAAGATTCCGCAGCAGATGGAAAAAGATGCAGAAGCCGTGATGAAGGTGATTGAAGAATTTGAAGGCGTACTTCCGTTTAACGATAAAGTTTCACCGGAGATCATCAAAAGAGAATTCGGACTCAGTAAGAATGCATTTAAACGTGCTGTTGGAAGACTGTTGAAACAGGGACGTATCGAAATCACAGAAAATCGCATCATAAAACGGTAAAAACGCACAATAATTCTTTGAGAATCAAACAATTTAAAGATAGGCATTAAACATTATGCCATATTTTCCTGCGATTTTTTCACGAAAAATTTGCTTGCGTCGTTTGAAAACTGAATTTATAATAGGAAATGAAAAAAGATAGAAACATCTTTATCAGCAAAGAGCATACATTTGTTAGGAGGGCATGAGCATGAAGAAAGCAATCAGTACAGATAAGGCTCCTGCAGCAATTGGACCATATTCACAGGCGATCGAAGTGAACGGTATGGTATATACATCCGGAGTGATCCCGGTAGTTCCGTCAACAGGCGAGATTCCGGAAGGTGCAGCCGCACAGGCAGATCAGGCGATCGGCAATCTGGCAGCACTGTTAAAAGAAGCCGGTACTTCCACAGAAAACGTGGTAAAGACAACCGTATTTATTAAAAATATGGAAGACTTTGGTACCATCAATGAAGTTTATGCAAAATATTTCACCGGTACCTATCCGGCACGTTCCTGTGTTGAAGTTGCGAGACTGCCAAAAGATGTCCTGATCGAGATCGAGGCAATCGCAATCAAATAAATAGAATAATCACTTTTCAACATTTTTATCTGAAAGGAGAATGAACTATGAAAGTAATGGGAATTAAAGATATTGATAAATTTTTTGAGGTAGTAGACAGCTGCAAAGGAAAAGTAGAGCTGGTAACAGGCGAAGGTGACAGACTGAATCTGAAATCCAAGCTGTCACAGTATGTATCTCTGGCAAATATCTTCTCAAACGGCGAAATTCCGGAACTGGAGATTGTTGCATACGAAAAAGAAGATATTGATAAACTGATGGATTACATGATCAGCCGCAACGACTGATTGTATAACAATAAGTAAAAATCAAAATCAAGGCAGTCGGGCAACGCCCGGCTGTTTTTTTATCTTTGTTTTTAAAAATTAAATTTTGAAAATACAAAAAGAAATGGATTTTATGGTAGAATAAAATTATGATGCCAGGGTCAAAATGTCAAATTGTCGTTCTTGCCGCAAGACAGGACATTTCACTGACATTATTAAAAATAAAAAACGTGGAGGAAAACAAATGAACAAGACACCGAAGATAAACAGGCTGTTTCTGGTGACCGTTATCTGGATACTGTTATCCGGTATTTTTATGGGATTTATCCCGTTTGTCCGTTCGATGAACGCAATACAGCTGATGTTTTTAAGTCAGATTCTGTATATGATGCCTGTTATCGGATTTATGATCATCAACAAAGTGAATCCGGGAAAATGGATGCCGTTTAAACCACTGAAAGTTTCTGTGTTAGCGATGGTCGTTTTATATGCAGTGCTGCTGATCCCGGTCACATCCTGGCTGAATCTGCTTTCCATGCTGTTTGTAAGAAATGCATTTGAAAGTTCACAGTCGGAACTGACGCAGAATGCACTCTGGGTCAATATGATTGTGATGGCAGTCATTCCGCCGATCTGCGAAGAATTTACGTTCCGTGGTCTCTATTATAATGGATATCGTCAGAGAGGTGTGTGGTGTGCGATTCTTGGATCTGCACTGGCGTTTGGTCTGATGCACATGAACTTTAATCAGTTCTGCTATGCTTTTGTACTGGGCATTGCATTTGGCATTCTGCTGGAGGCGACAGGAAGTATTTTTGCTACGATGACAGCACATTTTGTGATCAATGGATGGAGTACGGCATTGATGGCAGTTTCCAAACTGCTTTATGGAACTTCTGCCGGCAGTTCTTCCGCAAGTTCCGGAGCATTGACAACACAGGACATGATCGGTGTGATCAATGTTTATTCCGTGATCGCGGCGATCTGTATTTTTGCAACGATCGGAGTGCTGATCTGGATTGCGAAACACTGTGGACGTTATGAACATCTGAAATGGTGTTTTAAAAGAAGAGAAAAACGTCCGGGTGAACCGAAAACCATGTTTACACCGGCATTTGCGGTGGCAGCAGTTATAGTAGTGATTTATATGATATTGAGAGGGTGAGGTGCAGTTTGAGTTTTACACATTTACATGTTCATACAGAATATAGTTTGCTGGATGGATCAAATAAAATCAAAGAATACGTTGCACGGGTAAAAGAACTGGGCATGAACAGTGCGGCCATCACAGACCACGGTGTTATGTACGGTGTGATCGATTTTTACCGTGAAGCAAAAGCAGCCGGGATCAACCCGATTCTTGGATGTGAGGTGTATGTAGCACCCGGATCCAGATTTGACCGAGAAGCTGGAAGCGGTGATGACCGCTACTATCATCTGGTATTATTAGCAGAAAATAACACAGGTTACAGTAATCTGACCAAGATTGTATCAAAAGGTTTTACAGAAGGTTTCTATTATAAACCGCGTGTGGATATGGAAGTCCTGGAAAAATATCATGAAGGTATCATTGCCCTGTCTGCGTGTCTGGCAGGAGAAGTCCAAAAATATCTGGTGCGTGGTATGTACGAAGAAGCAGTGCGTGCCGCCAGACGCTACGAAGGAATTTTCGGAAGGGGCAACTTTTTCCTGGAGCTTCAGGATCATGGCATCCCGGAACAGAAAGCAGTCAATACGCAGCTCCTTCGGATGAGCAAAGAGACAGGCATAGATCTGGTGGCGACAAATGATGTGCATTACACGTATGCATCCGATGCGGATTCTCATGATATTCTGCTGTGTTTACAGACCGGAAAGAAACTGTCGGATACCGACCGTATGCGTTATGAAGGCGGACAGTATTTTGTAAAATCCGAAGAAGAAATGAAAAACCTGTTTCCGTATGCACTAGAAGCACTGGAAAACACACAGAAAATCGCAGACCGTTGTCATGTGGAGATTGAGTTTGGTGTGACAAAACTTCCGAAATATGATGTGCCGGATGGCTATACATCATGGGAATATTTACAGAAACTCTGCCACGACGGACTGGTTCGCTGTTATGGCGAAGAGACGAAAGGATTAAAAGAACGTCTGGACTATGAGCTTGGCATCATTCAGAAGATGGGATATGTCGATTATTTCCTGATTGTATGGGATTATATCAAATTTGCCCGCGACCACGATATTATGGTAGGGCCGGGACGAGGCTCGGCTGCAGGAAGCCTTGTCTCCTATACACTTGGCATTACACAGCTTGATCCTCTGAAATACAACTTACTGTTTGAACGTTTTCTGAACCCGGAACGTGTCTCCATGCCCGATATTGACGTGGATTTCTGCTTCGAAAGAAGACAGGAAGTCATTGATTACGTTGTGGAAAAATACGGCAAAGATCAGGTTGCACAGATCGTGACCTTTGGTACGATGGCGGCAAGAGGCGTGATCCGTGATGTCGGCCGTGTAATGGATCTTCCGTATGCAATGGTCGATTCAATCGCAAAAATGATCCCGACTGAGATCGGCATTACCATAGATAAAGCATTTCAGAGAAATCCGGAATTCAAAAAAATCTATGACGAAGATCCGCAGGTGCATGAGCTGATCGATATGTCGAGAAGACTGGAAGGTCTGCCGCGTCATACCTCCATGCATGCAGCCGGGGTCGTGATCTGTCAGAAAGCGGTCGATGAGTTTGTGCCGCTCTCCAGAGGCAGCGACGGTGCGATCACGACGCAGTTTACGATGACGACACTGGAAGAATTGGGGCTGCTGAAAATGGACTTCCTGGGATTGCGTACCCTTACCGTTATCCAGAATGCAGTCCGTCTTGCAGAAAAATCGACCGGAAAAATCATTGATATCGATCATATTGATTTTAATGACAAAGCCGTCTTGGATTCCATCGGAACTGGTAAGACAGAAGGCATTTTCCAGCTTGAAAGCGGCGGAATGAAAAACTTCATGAAAGAGCTGAAACCGCAGAGCCTGGAGGATATCATCGCCGGAATTTCCCTGTACCGTCCGGGTCCTATGGATTTTATTCCGCGTTATATCAAAGGTAAAAATAACCCGGATACGATCACGTACGAATGCCCGGAACTGGAGCCGATCCTGGAGCCGACTTACGGCTGTATCGTATACCAGGAACAGGTTATGCAGATCGTGCGTGCCCTCGGCGGCTATACGCTTGGACGAAGCGACCTTCTGCGTCGTGCGATGTCCAAGAAAAAAGCAGCCGTCATGGAAAAAGAACGTCAGAATTTTGTCTATGGAAATGAAGAAGAAGGCGTGCCGGGCTGCATCAAAAACGGAATTTCAGAAGAAATTGCAAATCATATCTATGATGAGATGACCGATTTTGCAAAATATGCATTCAATAAATCACATGCGGCATGTTATGCGGTAGTTGCATATCAGACAGCATGGCTGAAATATTACTATCCGGTAGAATTTATGGCAGCTTTGATGACCTCTGTCATTGATAATCCACCGAAAGTGGCAGAATATATTCTGAACTGCCGCCAGATGGGGATCCGTCTGCTTCCGCCGGATATCAACAAGGGCGAGAGTGCTTTTTCCGTAGAAGAAAACGAAAGCACGGAAAAAACAGGAGAAGAAGCATTTAAATATAATAAAAGCATCCGATATGGCCTTTCTGCGATCAAAAGTATCGGAAAACCGGTGATCGATGCAATCGTGTGGGAACGAAACCAGAATGGAAACTATCGGAATTTCCGTGATTTTGTGGAACGTCTGTCCGGAAAGGAATTAAATAAACGTACCATAGAGAATTTCATCAAAGCAGGGGCACTGGATGGTCTGTGTGATAACCGCAAACAGCTGATGATGATCTATGTGCAGGTTGTGGACAGTGTAAATCAGGAGAAGAAAAATGCAATGGTAGGTCAGATGTCTCTGTTTGACTTTGTGGCAGAGGAAGATAAAAAAGATTTTGAAATCCGCATGCCGGATGTAGAAGAATATGATAAAGAGCAGCTCCTTGCTTTTGAAAAAGAAGTACTTGGCGTGTATATCAGTGGGCATCCTCTGGAAAAATACGAAAAGATGTGGCAGAAAAATATTTCGGCAACTACCATGGATTTTGCCTATCAGGAAGAACTGCACGGCTCCCGCCTGTTTGACGGAGCAAAGGAGATCATCGGAGGCATGGTCGAAGGCATTACGATCAAGCATACAAAAAACAATAAGACCATGGTCTTTTTGACCATCGAGGATCTTCTTGGCACAGTGGAAGTTGTAGTTTTTCCAAGACAGTATGAAATTTACCGAAACAGCATTACACAGGATGGCAAACTTTTTATCCGGGGACACGTATCTGCAGAAGAAGAAAAGGCAAGCAAACTGATCTGTGACAGAATCTGGAAATTTGAAGACCTGCCGAAAGAAATCTGGATTCAGTTCCCGGATCGGGAGAGTTTTGCAGCGGAAGAAAAAATCTTATACGAAATTTTACGTTCGTCGGATGGATCAGATCAGGTTGTAGTCTACATTCGTTCCCCGAAATCTATGAAAAGACTGGGCAAAGCATGGTCTGTGTGTGCAGATGAGACACTTTTGCAGAAAATTGTTGAAAGATATGGGCAGAACAATGTAAAAGTTGTTGAAAAGTGTATTGAAAATAACGGTAAAATGAATTAAAATTGAGAGCGAAGTATTTGGTTAGGAAAATCAAAGAGTCTAAACAGCGAATCTGAGGAGGTTTCAAGATGGCAAAAGAAATAAAGACAATAGGCGTACTTACAAGCGGCGGCGATGCTCCTGGTATGAATGCGGCAATTCGTGCGGTTGTTAGAAAAGCACTTTCCAGAGGACTGAAAGTAAAAGGTATCTATAAAGGATATAATGGTCTTCTGAATGAAGAGATTAAAGATATGACAGCACGTGACGTATCTGATATCATTTCCCGCGGTGGTACTGTACTGTATACAGCAAGATGTGCAGAGTTCCGTACACCGGAAGGACAGGCAAGAGGTGCAGAAGTCTGCAAAAAGCATGGTATTGACGGACTGGTAGTCATCGGTGGTGACGGTTCCTTCGCAGGTGCACAGAAGCTGGCAGCTCTGGGTATCAACACAATCGGTATCCCTGGAACAATCGACCTGGATATCGCATGCACGGAGTATACGATCGGATTTGATACAGCGGTCAATACAGCAATGGAAGCAATCGATAAAGTACGTGATACATCCACATCTCATGAAAGATGCAGTATCATCGAAGTTATGGGACGTGGTGCAGGCTACATCGCTCTGTACTGCGGTATTGCAAACGGTGCAGAAGATATCCTGCTTCCGGAGAAATATGATTACGATGAGCAGAAGCTGATCAACAACATCATCGAAAACAGAAAACGTGGCAAAAAACATCATATCATCATCAATGCAGAAGGTATCGGACATTCTGCAAGCATGGCTCGCCGTATCGAAGCAGCTACCGGCATGGAGACAAGAGCTACCATCCTTGGCCATATGCAGCGTGGAGGAAGCCCGACATGTACAGACCGTGTATATGCATCCATGATGGGATCTTATGCAGTAGACCTTCTGGCAGAAGGAAAGACAAACCGTGTAGTAGGATACAGAAACGGAGAGTTTACAGACTTTGATATTGATGAGGCTCTGGCAATGCAGAAGAGCATTTCAGAATATATGTATGATGTAAGCAAGGCCCTTTCTATCTAATTATATAGTCAGAAGAGCGACGTTTTAATATATGATATGATGTGGGTGTCAAAAGTCCCCAACTATGATGCCTACGGATTG
>OOAK01001827.1_pt1 | contig 12373 bp, 16 predicted proteins | sample 1671811 | NCBI WGS metagenome assembly OOAK01 (sample SAMN06348195, study PRJEB24527) | human gut metagenome | biome: human gut; feature: ankylosing spondylitis patient; material: feces | host: Homo sapiens | place: China | collected 2015-10 | reverse complement strand
GATCCTCTCTCTTCACCTTTTCAGCAATGTCGCCAAGACAGCCCTTTACAGCCCTCTGCTCAGGTGTAGCCCCCTTTGATATCACCGCCGCAGGAGTATTTTCGCCCATGCCGTTTTCAATGAGCCTGCCTGCTATCTCAGGGAGATTTCTAAGCCCCATAAGAAAAATAAGCGTTCCGCCGCATTTTGCATAGCTTTCAAAATGCTCAGGGAGCAGGTCGTTCGCAGTGTGACCTGTTATAACATGAAAGCTCCTTGAAAGTCCCCTGTGGCTCACCGGTATACCTGCAAGCTCAGGCACTGCCACCGAGGAAGTCACCCCCGGTATAAGGCTGTATGGTATGCCTGCGGCTTTGAGTGCAGTTATCTCCTCGCCCCCTCTTCCGAACACAAAAGGGTCGCCGCCCTTGAGCCTGAGAACAACGCCGCCCTCGCCTGCTTTCTCCACAAGAAGCGTGTTTATCTCCTCCTGCGTTGAGCTGTGCCTGCCTGCACGCTTGCCAACGCATATCTTTTCCGCATTCTCTTTGCAGAAGTCAAGCAAACGGCTGTCTATAAGGCTGTCATATATCACCACGTCACAGCTTTTCAGAGCCTCATAACCTCTCATTGTGATAAGGTCATAATCTCCACAGCCTGCCCCTGCTATTATAACTCTGCCGCTCATAGCTTATCAGTCAGCTCCTTAACAAGTTCAAATCTTTTTTCTATCTCTTTTTCGCCCTGCGCAAAATGCCCCTTGCCGTCTGAAACAGTTAGATATATCTTTTCCCCATTTATCTCGCTGTATGCCCCCACAGGCACAGTGCAGTCCGCACCCAGAAGTCTTATCACCTCACGCTCGGTTTCAAACCTGAGCATAGTTTCCTTGTGTGATACCTGCGAAATTACCTCAGCCGCCTTGCTCTCCTTTGCACATTCCACTGCAATTATAGCCTGACAAGGTGCAGGCAAAAGCTCCCAAGGCTCAAACTCTTTTACCTCGTATTCCGAAAGGGAAAGTCCCAAACGCTCCGTTCCTGCCGCACAAAGTATTATGCCGTCATAAAGCCCATCAGAAAGTTTTTTAAGGCGTGTACCAACATTGCCTCTTATATCAGCAAACTTTGCGTTAGGATAAAGCCTTGCAAAGCCCCCGCGTCTGCGCTGACTTCCTGTGCCAACAGTGAAAACATCAGAATCGTTAAATACAACGTCTTTTTTGGTCACAAGCATATCACGATAGTTCCCACGAGGGCAAACTCCCGATATCTCCAGACCTTCGCCCAGCGTAACAGGCAAGTCCTTTGCACTGTGTACAGCAAAGTCTATCTCTCCGCTTTGCAAAGCCTGTTCTATCTCCGTGACGAACACACCCTTGCCGCCTATCTTGTCAAGAGGTCTGTCAAGCTGTCTGTCGCCCTTTGTGGTGAAGGTGACTATCTCGGTATCACACTCAGGAAAAGCCGCCTTTATCATGTCAAGTACCATATAAGTCTGCGCCATTGCAAGTGGACTTTTTCTTGTGCCTGCTCTCAGTTTCATTTTCGCTCCTTTATCATCTCTATAAGCTGTTCCTCTGTTGGAAGCACGTCACTTTCAAGGCATATTTTCAGAACCTCTGCCATAGCCTTTTTCCTAGCCTGCTCCGTGGATATATTTTCAAGGGCATAGTTACGGACTTTTCCCATGACATTGCATATATCCCCAAGCCTGCCCTCTGTCTGCGATTGGATCGTCTTTCTCAGGTGAGAAGCAAGGGTAGGGCTTTTTCCGCCTGTTGAAATGCCAATGCACACGTCCCCCTCTGTAACAATGGCAGGGAAGAAGAACGTACAGCTCTCAGGGTCATCAACTGCGTTGCATGGAATGTGCCTTTGCCTGCAAAGCTGAGAAATGTGTCTGTTTACACCTCTGTCCCCTGTGGCAGTTATCACAAATGTACTGCCGTCTATGTCGCTGTCCTTAAAAGCACGCTCAAAAAGTGTTATCATGCCCCTGTCTGCACGTTCTCTTATCTCACCGCAAGCTTTTGATGCCACCACCTTTATTATGGGCGAAAAGTCAAGAAGCTTTTCGATCTTCCTCAAAGCCACCTGTCCGCCCCCTACTACAAGGCATGGTGTATTCTCAATGTTCGCAAAAAAAGGAAAGTATGGCATCGTCATTCTCCGTATTCTTTTATTACTTCTATCACCTTGCCGAAAGTCTGTGAATCAAGCTCCGACTTTAGCCTGAAAAACAGCTCTTTCGCCGAAACCTCGCAAAGTCTTCTGTCAAGGCTCTCAAACTGCGGAAGAAAATCATGGAACATAAGCTGTTTTTCAAGCTCGTCAGTTTCCTCGTCAATGATAAGCTTTGACCTCTCCACGCTGTCAAGCTTTTTGAGATTGTTTTCTTTGGCAAGCTCCGTGAAAAAGTCCATGTCTATAAGCCTAGCCCCTGCAAGCTTTTCCACGGCAGGGTCAATATCTCTCGGCACTGCAAGGTCTATAAAAAGCTTGTTTTCATTATCACTGAGCATATCCGCCGTAACAGTGTAGTGGGGGCTTGAAGTCGCCGAAATTATGCAGTCACATTCACCAATGCGCTCATATCTCTTTTCGTATGGTATAAGCTCAAGCTTTGGATCGTCTGAAATATATTCCAGTGCATTTCTGTGGGAACGTGCCGTCGCAAGCACAGTTACGTTCTTGTATGAAAGAAGATTTTTCAAGACCAGCGAACCTATCTCACCGCTCGCTCCAAGAAGCATCACCCTGACATTATCCTTATAATGTGCCGCTTCCTTAGCCGCAAGAGTAGCCGTGGAAACGGAAGTCTTTGAAAGCTCCGTCTCCGTCTTTATTTTCTTCGCACAAGCGATAGCCCCCTGAAATATCATGTTCACCTCAGAGGAAAGCCCAATGCGCTCCCTTGAAAGATCATATGCACGGCGAACCTGTCCAAGTATCTCGTCCTCGCCTATGACCGCTGATTCTATACCGCATGATACGCTGTAAAGCCTTTTTACCGCCGTCTTGGCTGTGAATATCATGACCTTGCGTTTGAGCTTTGCGATCTCCACTCCGCTTTGTTCGCAAAGAAGCCTTATGCCCTCCTCGGGTGTTCCGCAAAAGTAAAGCTCCGTCCTGTTGCAGGTGCAAATAAGCACAGGTGAAAGGTCCTTTACGTCAAAAAGCAGCTTTTCACACTGAGCGCTGTCAAATGTGAAAAGGCTGCGAAAGGCTTGTCCGCAAAGCTTGTGATTTACGCTTATGCAGGTGAAATTTTTCATTTTTCTGTGTTATCTCCTGACTTTTCGGGATAAAGTGCGTCATAGTCAAGCTTGGTGAATCTGTGATATGTTATGCCGCCCAGATCGTCCTGCAAACAGTATCTACAGCCGTCAGGCTCTCCGTCTGGAAAGTATGCAAGCAGGTCAAATTCATCGTCAGGTGCAGCAGTTATAACAGCGTTCTTATTGTACTTTCTGAATATCTCAGCCGCTCTTTCAAGAGAACACCCCTCTTTTACCGCTCCGATAAACTCCACAAGAAACGGGCTTGCCTCCACCTTTTCGTGGATAGCCCTCACGCTCTCCTCTGACACCGTAACAGCTATCCTGCCGTCTTGAGCAAGCGAAGCCTTGCATGAAAGTATCTCGCTTTTGTATTCGTCTATGGCTTTTATCATTTCCTCAGCCGTAAGCACGCCCCCTGTTATGGCGTTGAGGGAGTCAAGAGGATAAAAAAGCGTCACCGCATTAGGGGTAAACCCAAGCTTTATCTGCGACTCTTTTATAGTATCGGTTATATTCTGTTCAAGCTTTATAAGCTCTGTCATGAAAAAAATCTCCTTTATACATAATTCCTATAGGCTTTGTATGCTTTTATAATATCACATATTTCTCATGTTGTCAACCTTGTTTCCTCGCCTATATATTTTTTCAGTGCATTGATATAAAATTCCGTCAGTGGATTAGAAAGTACCTTTTTGTGAGTAACTATGCCAATGCGCATCGACCCCTCCGCTTCAAGGGGAACAGCTACAATATCACTGCCGTTGAGCTTTTCGTCAATAACACCACTGCAAATGGTGTAGCCGTTAAGACCGATAAGAAGATTAAAAAGGGTCGCACGGTCACGGACACGGATATTCTTTGGTCGCTTTATGGTGCTGAGTATCTCCTCCGAGTAGTAGAAAGAGTTGTATTCCCCCTGCTCAAAGGATAAATAAGGGTATGGGAGCAGGTCGTCAAGGGTCACAGACTTTTTCTGTGCGAGGGGATTTGCAGAGCCGACAAAAACGTGTGGCTTTGCAGAAAAAAGCTCCGTGAATTTAAGCTCTTTGGACTTTATCTCCTTTGAAAGCACAGGCTCGTTGAAATCGTTGAGATAGAGTATGCCAAGCTCGCTTTTCATTCTCGCCACGTCCTCGATTATCTCGTGGGTCTGCGTCTCACGAATACTGAAATCATATTCATCTCCGCCAAACTCTTTTATAAGGTCAACAAAAGCGTTCACCGCAAAGGAGTAATGCTGAGTGGATATGCAAAACTGTCTTTTGCCGTGTTGCTTTCCGCAGTATTTTTCTTCAAGAAGGCTCGCCTGTTCAAGCACCTGCCTTGCATATCCCAAAAAGATTTCTCCATCTTTTGACACTGTTATGCCCTTGTTGGTGCGTATGAATATAGTGATATTCATTTCCTTTTCAAGCTCACGGATAGCGTTAGTAAGACTAGGCTGAGAAATAAAAAGCGACTGTGCCGCCTCGCTGACAGTACCTTTCTCCGCCGTAGCCACCACATATTTAAGCTGCTGTAAGGTCATATCTCCACCCCTTTTCAGATATATCCTTATTATATAGCGTATTTATGAAATTTTCAAGTGGAAGAACGCTCCCAAACAATATAAAAGTGTAGGTTTACAATAGATGTGTTACGAAACGTATCACATCTATTTTTTATGCCTAAATCTGAGAAAATCGGAAGTAGGTATGCAGGGGGTAAAGGTTAGTATTACCCTTTACCCCCTATTGCACAATCGCACAAGCAGGCAGTAAGGCAAGTAAACACGCCGTTTACGGCTGTGCTGTCATATGCAAAAACAATCGCACACGCACAAACATAATTGCACAGGGGTGATAAATAATGCCGAAACAGTCTTGTAATTGGTGTTTTACAATAAATAATCCGTCAAAGGTCAAGACCTGTGGAGAAAAGGATAAATTTAAAGACCTTACGTTTGATACTGATGAAAAGGTGATAAACTTCATTATGCAGTATGAGGAAGTAAATTATTACGTCTTTCAGCGTGAACGAGGTCACAACGAGAATACCGAACATATTCAAGGCTTTATCCAATTTAAAAACCGCAAGCGTGGCACTACCTTGCAGAATATGTTTCCACCACAGTTCTTTCACGGAGAGTTCGCCAATGGCACAGCACAGCAAGCAAGCGACTATTGCAAGAAGTCAGATACTCGCATAGGCGAGGTGCAGGAATGGGGCGAACTGCGTGTAACAAAAGGTGGTAAGCAACTTACAAATGAGGATATCTTACAACGTATAAAAGAAGGTGCTGACGATATCAGAATTCTTGAAGAATTTCCGCAACTTTGGAATCAAATTGTCCGCCTGCAAAAAGTCCGTGATTTATACGTCTTTGATAAATGGCGAAATGTGTTCCGTGATGTTCAGGTCACATATATCTGTGGACAATCTGGAACAGGTAAAACAAGAAGTGTTATGGAGCAATACGGCTATGATAAAGTCTATCGTATCACTGACTATAAACACCCCTTTGACAGTTACCATGGTCAAGACGTTATTGTCTTTGAGGAGTTCAGAAACAGCTTGCCTATTGATAATATGCTTAACTACCTTGATGGTTACCTTCTTGAACTTCCTGCAAGATATATGAATAGGATAGCTTGTTTTACAAAGGTGTACATCATATCAAATTGGAATTTTGAAGAACAGTACACCGCTATTCAGCACAAGTATTATGAAACGTGGAATGCCTTTGTTAGACGTTTCGACAAGATAGTTACATATAAAGACGGCATGATTTTTGAGGAAACAGACCTCAAATCATATAAATTGAAGTATAATCTTGATAAAGATGAAAACTTACAACCATAACGAAAGGACGAATGAAAATGAAAAACTATGACAATCCGAAAATGTTCCGTGATGAGGCAGACAGCCTTGAAAGGTTTGTGCTTTCCCACCAATTCCTCAAGCCGTATCTTGACAGCTATAATATTCATATGGCTAAGTATTTTCTTAGCGGTGAATATGAGTGCAGGAAAAAAGCTCTTTATTTCAAAAAGAAAATACAATCGTGCTAGTTGTACAATGTGTACAAAAAAACGCCCTACAAAAATATAAACATACGAAAAAGCTTGGTTTGTATTGACATTTCGCGTGATGTGTGGTAATATCTAAACATAGCAAAGAGTACAAATAATTGTACAGTAAATGAAAGGAGTGTACGTTTATGTACATAATCAAAGGTTTTAAGAAAAACTCTGGAACGCTTAAAAACGGCAAGCCGTGGGATAACTACACGCTGTTTTGCCTTAAAGAAGAAAATGGCGTTACAGGATATGCCGTGCAGGCTGTGAAAGTTCCTACAAAGATATTGCAGGACACTTTCCCCGACAGTTCCGCACTTATTGACACGGCAATCAAAGTCAACTATGAAATCAGGACTTACGGTGGACAGGATAAGGCTGTTGTTGTAGGTATTGATATACTTTAATCAATGAAAGGAGAAATATTCAATGGGTGCTTCACTTCTTGCTGATGATGTCGCAATTACAAGCGGTATCAGCACAATTACATCAGTTGTAAGTCAGGTTTGGACAACAATGACAGGCAATCCGCTTGTAATGGCATTTGTCGGTGCTTCACTTCTCGGTGTTGGTATCGGTGTTGTAAGAAAGCTTACAAAGGGTAAAGCTTAATTTTCGTGTACAACCGCTTGGGGGCGGAGCTTCTGCTCCGTCCTCTATTTTTTTACGAAAGGAGAAAACAACATATGAAAACTCAACTACGGCGGTTCACCGCTGTTTTGTCCGCTATGCTGTGTATGATATGCTGTGTATTGTCTGCCGTTCCTGCATTTGCTGATGATACAGTAACTAAAAACGATCTGTCAAGTGTCAAGTGGTCTATTGTTAGTAAATCTTCTGACATTCCGCACTTTACTGATGTTTATAATCGCTATCAGTCAACTATCTCGAAAACTGATAATTATATAGCTGTCTATGGTAAAAAATCTGACGGAACATCAGAAACTAATGTTCTTTACTTTGACCCTACTGCTATTGCATATTATAGCTTTACAAATAATTACTTTCTTTTTGGTTCTGCTTTTGCTTATGATTCACAGCGTTTTCTTTTTAAATTTGATTCATCTGATAATAATACTGAATCTGTTGGTTATGGTGGTTGGGATGTTGCTAAACCTAGTGACTTCCCAAAACCCGAGTGTAGAGGTTTATTAAATCTTAATGACTATGTTCAATCAACTGTTAAAGTATATTTTCATACAAAAGTATATGATTTTGATAACATAGAAAACGAATTAGAGCCCCCCGACCCTAACGCTGTTCCTGCTCCGTTTACTATTACATATAGTCCTGACTTGAAAATTAATCTTAAACGTAAAACTTCTGATTATGAAACAAAGTCTATTGATGTTACATTGACACTTAATCAAGATTATCTTGATTGGTATATAAGGCGTTATGCTGAAATGAAATTAAATGTTGAAGTTGGAAAACTTGATAGTGAAAGTATTGAAGCAATTCTTGGTACAAAAAATCTTGCAGAAGTTTTTGATTTAACAGGCTGTGGTAAATCTAAGTGTATTTATTTTATATCTCTTTCAGACCCCTCTAAACCTCTTAGAACTGTTACACAAAACAGTGTATATACATATTTATCTCAACAACGTTATAGTATCGTTGATAGAGATAATGGAGATATAGACGGCTCAACTAGTACGGCTGTTTATGCTAATGGTTTGTATCCGTACTTTACTGTAGATTTCAATGAATATTTTAAGCATACAATGCAATCTGATATAGTTTCTGAAAATTGTTCTTATAAAAAATATCAGGCTGTTATAAAGAATTTGCCTACTTATCAACTTTCTATTCCTCTTGAAAATATAAATGCAGAAAAGTTTGATGTTATATCCGTTCTTAATTCTATCCTTACGTGTGAAACTTTATTCCCTACTGAAAGCGGTCAATCTGTTTTTGATGATAGTTTTAAATCAGCTTATAGCGTTGATAGAGGTCCTAATGGTGTTTCCTTTAATAATATAGATTATGTTGATGTTGATAAATGGGATACTGATGATACAGGTTATCTTGACTATTTTTCAAAATCTGATTGTTATTCTGTTTATACTGCTCAATTTAGTTTTGATAGTTATCCAAAATATGTTCCTCTTAAAGACGGCAAGGGCAATGATATTGATATGATTAAAACTAACCCTTTTGATTATTCAATGCACCCTGTTAAACCTGGTACATATCAATCAGTCGGGCAAGACGGTACACTATCTGAAGAACGTACTGAGGAAGAACAGAAAAAGCATGATGAAGATGTAAAAAATGCTCAAAATTTCTCTAATGTTGATTTTGGTATAGACGGCATTAAGTCTATTTTTGACGGTACTTCTGTTTTTTACTCTTTTTTAACAGCGTCTATTGCAATCCTACCAAATTATTTTCTTATAATTCTTGGTTCATTCTTCGTTTGTATGTTAGCAATTTGTGTTGTTAAATGGGTTTTAAAGTAAGGGGTGTTTGTATGGACTTCTTTAATCTTATGAAAATCATATTTGACCACCTACTTATTATTTTTACTTATCGTATTCGCCTTGGATATTTCGATTTTACAATAGGCTCTGTAATTGTTGGTCTTTTCATTATCTCTTGCTCTGTCGCTCTATTGCAGTACCTTTTCGGTGATTAATATGTTAGATTTCTCAGTATATTTGTTTTTATGTTTCATAATAATGCTTATTCTATGGCATTATAACAAGAAAGGATATTGATATGTTAGCTATACTCAAACTATTTGTGATGATACTTTTTGTTGTTCTTTTTTTCTCTGCCCTCTGTGGTGTGGTTGTGTTTATTTCTGACATCAAGCGGTTTAAGCTTGATACACAAATGAGCCTGCCACGCCAAAAGCTTATAGAGCGGTATATAGACCAACAGGAACTTGAAAAGGGCGGTGATAATAATGTTGTATGATGTTCAAAATTCTTGTTACCAACTTCTTAAACTCTTAGGCTGTGATTTGTCCGCAATAGACACTATAACAACTTGGAAACAGTTCGGTGTATTATGTATTGAATTTATATTCGCCTGCATAATGCTTTATCTGCTGTGGAAAATGTTGTATAATGCAATGATTCGCTTTTTCAATCCTAGAAAGTGGTGATAATATGGTTATTTTAGATTATTTTGTCCGTCTGCCTGCCCTCACGGCTTATGTTGCCTACGATAAAGCCACCGCCCTTTATTTCAACTGGAAACAGCTTTTTCAAGGTTGGGGCATACATTTATACGTCGGCAAATTCGGTGCAGGTAAAACTTCACTTATGGTGACAGAGGCTTACAAGCTGTGCTGTAAGTATCCGCAACTCCATATCGTTACAAATATCAGGCTTTCGGGCTTTCCCGAATATACAAAGATTTATCCGCTAAACTCTCCGCAGGATATTTTGAACGCTCCGAAAAATACGCTTGTTTTGATTGACGAGATTGGAACGATTTTCAACAGCCGTGATTTTTCGGGCGGTCGCAACAGCGTTCCGAAAAGCCTTTATCAGCATTTGTGCCAATGTAGAAAACGTCGTATGATGATACTTGCCACAGTTCAGCGGTTTAACCTCTTAGACAAGCAGATACGTGATATAACCGCTGATGTTACCGCCTGCCGAACACATTTCAGACACCCTTTTACACGGCTTATGACAGGCTATAAGTACGATATAGAGGAGTATGAAATGTACTCCGAAAATCATTCCTACACGCCTGTGTGTTCGTCCACGGTCACACATTTGCAACGTAACCAGTACCGCAAGCTTTACGATACTTCGGAACTTGTAACGAATATGCTCAACAAAGATTATATATCTGATGAAGAAATATTGCGTAATCGTGATAGCGAAAGCAATAATATTCCCCTTGACCGCAAACAGAATAAGCGTATGCGTAAGCAAAGCAAATGGTAAAAAAAACACCGCTGAGGTTGCCTTTAGGCTCTCAGCGGTGTTCTATGCTATTGAATATTGTTGTATTTTTCATCAATAAGTATTTGCTTTATCTCCTGCAATTCCTTGTTAGTTTTGCTCGTGTTTATCGCTGTGCATACTATGGCTATAAATAGCACTAGGTTGATTATTATGCTTATTATCGCAAAACCTAACAGCATTGTTGCCAATGCCTCACTTGAATTGATTATCTCACTCATTTTCTATCCCTCACTCTTGTTGCTTAAATATTCTGTCAGCAATTTCTCAATGATTTTTGCTACGCTTGTTTTTTCCTTGATTGCTTGTATCTTCGCTTTTTCAAGAATGTCTTGCTCAATCGTTGTTGTAAATTTTACTTTTGACATTAAAATCACTCCTTTGCTTTAGTATATCACACTTTCACTAATACGTCAATACGTATATTTTGTACAAATATTTATACGTATATTCGTGTAATTTGTCTATTGCAATATACGTGTATACGTGTTATAATATATACAGACAAAGGGAAAGCGGATAACCCACAAACCGCAGAAAGGTTGATTAAAATGAAAAACAAATGGGAAATACTGCATGATTTCTGATTTTTCTATCCGTGAAATCTATCAAGCGGACGGCTGGGGGTGAATTGTGGATTGTTGGAATGTTGGAAACAACAGCTTTCAGGTTTTCAACATTTCAACATTTCAATGATTTCAATGATTCGCAAGAGGGGAACGCCGTTCAAGATTCCCCCTCTTCTATGACTTTGAGGACTTCAAGCGACAGCTTAAACGTTGGAACTATCAATATAACAATATTCCTACTCGTTCACTTGATTGGAGAACTCCACAAAGTGTATATAATGACTATGTTAATTTTGGTGAAGTCTACGAATTTAACTACAATAAATAAAAAAATGTGTAACACATCATTGACAAACCAACAAAGAACGCTTCCAAACAATATAAAAGATCCGCACAGCGGCACTCTTTTGTACGCAATGCGGATCAATTTTTCTATCTCATCATCTCTATATCCTCATAAAGCCCCTCTATATCAGCTTTAAGCCGCCTTATCTTATGAAGACGATGTCGGTATTTTTCACCGATCTCTCTCTGCTCCTCCATAGTCGGCAAAGGTATCTCACACTCTTTCAACCCCTTTGTGTGCAATATCTTTAGTACCTTTCCGCTGCGACAGCCGTCAAGCATAGCCTTTCCCTCTGCCGATGAAAGATAAGCCGCAATATAGTAAGGGTCAGCCTTCTCCTTGTCAAGTCCTATCCTTATCAGCGTGGGTGAAACAAGAAGCTTTCTGTCCCCCATATCTCCTGCACATATCACCTTGAAATTCTTGTCCGTGGTAGAAAGTATCACATCTCCGTCCTTTATGGCATATTTCTCAAAACGCTTGCTGTCATAAACTATCTCAATGCAGTTTTCCGCAATAACGCCGTCGTCAATGTCCACAAGCCTTAGATATTCGCATGGCTTAGTAAACTCATTGTCCGAAATGTAGCTCTCCGCCATAAGTCCATGACTTATCTCCTTTATGATATCTCCGAAATTAACTGTATTTACATTCATTTTAGTCACCTCTCTTGATTTCCATACATCTCAGACAATGCCGAGACCTCTTCTTTTACAATATCCACAGCCCTCTTTGGCGAGGTCAGCTTCACAGCTTTTCTGTTAGCTATCGCCCAGCGTACAGCCGTCTGGATATTTGCCCTGAACGTCACGTCATAGATATCGTCATTACCTATGACCTTATTGCAGGTGAACTCATTCCCGAATGTATCAAGCACAAGACTTATGTCTTTCTTTTTTATGTTGATATGTACACGCTCCACAGTCCCGTCAAGCATATACCTGTTAAGATTTTTGTATTGCACAGGCTTTAGATCCCTCGGAACATTGCTAAGCGTCTTTACATCTCTCATAGAGCCGTCCTCTTCGCAGATACTCGCCTTTAGGATCTTGTCTATCCTGAAATGACGAAGATCATCGTAACGAACATCACTTGCAAGGAGATAGTAAAAGCCGTCTGCCATAACGATGCCATAAGGGCTGAGCATAACACGTTGAAGCTTTATACCGCTTTGTGGGTCGCTCCTTGTAAGAAGCTTGCCGTCCTTGTCATAA
>OOAK01001820.1_pt1 | contig 12440 bp, 9 predicted proteins | sample 1671811 | NCBI WGS metagenome assembly OOAK01 (sample SAMN06348195, study PRJEB24527) | human gut metagenome | biome: human gut; feature: ankylosing spondylitis patient; material: feces | host: Homo sapiens | place: China | collected 2015-10 | reverse complement strand
TCTGGATAAAATACAAGGTGACCGTCTGGTATTAGGTATAGGAAAAGCGGGAGAACCTTACGAAGGAATAGGTCGAGGAGAACTGAATATCGAAGGCATGCCTGTATATCGTGATGCTGTAGGTGGTGTAGGTACTCCTACCAGCGATAACGAACGGACCAAAATAAGCGAAGGTACTACACACCTGCTTGCTATAATGAATGGATATAGTGGAAGCGAAGGACTGGAAGAAAATGTAACTTATATGGTCGATTTACTAAAAGAATTTGCTGAGGCTCAGGAAGTGAAAATAGTATATTTCGAATGATGAAACTAAGAATACACGTCGTTTTATTGCTTTTAGGATGGATAGGGTGTATGTCATTGATGTATGCGTCCGATCCGATTGTACGATCTTTTTCGGTAATGGAGCGTAATCACATTCGTGTAAAGACTCCGGAGCTTTTTGCAAACGGAAATAGTTTTGAGATTCATCTGGAAAACTTGTCCGATTCGATGTGGTGTTTCCCTCTTCCGAAAGGAAAGGTTATATCGGCATACGGTGCTCGTGGAGGACATAGTGGTTCGGATATTAAAACCTGTGCCAACGATACTATCCGTTGTGTCTTCGATGGTGTTGTGCGTATGGCTAAACATTATGGTGGATATGGCAAAGTGATAGTTGTACGTCATGACAATGGAATCGAAACCATTTATAGTCATAATTCAAAGAATATGGTGGCTGCGGGAGATACTGTAAAGGCTGGCCAACCTATTGCTCTAACGGGACGTACAGGACGGGCTACAACCGAACATTTGCATTTTGAGATCAGAATAAATGGACAGCACCTTAATCCGGGACTTCTTTTTGATATGAAAACCGGTAACTTGCTGAAGCGCACACTGGTCTGTACAAAGACTGGAAATCATGTGAAATTAGTTCCTAAAAAATAAATTAAGAATCATTTTAGAAAATCATTGTATGGATATAGAAAAGATATTGACCGAAGGAATTGTCTTTAAAGGCAGCAAGCCTTCTACCGCTAAAAAAGAAGATAAGGTAAAGACAAAGGCAAAGAAGAAAACGTATATCACCGGATTGCATGGCTCAGGCTCTGCAAAGATGAAAGCTGAATACCGTCGTCGACGTGCTAACCGTCATAAGAATGGATAAAACTAAGAAAACGGATACTAGACATATTATTTAATAACTAACTAATTTATGTAATTATGAAAAAGATTTTAATGATTGTAGTTGTAATGATGGCCGCTTTGTCATCATATGCACAGGAGATGTATTTGGGTGGTGGTATCAGCCTTTGGAGAGACTGTGATGCCGATGTAACCTCATTCTCTATCTCACCCGATTTTGGCTATAATTTGAATGAGCGTTGGGCTGTAGGTGGCGAAGTTGTTTTTTCTCATGAAGGAACACATTATGATGTGGGAGATGAAAAGGTTTCGTCTCATATTAACAGTTTTGCCATAGCTCCATATGCTCGTTATTCTTTCTATGAAAATAAGATAGTACGTTTGTTTATTGATATGGGAATGGGCTTCTCTACATCAAAACCTAAGCATGGAGATTCTGTAAATGGATTTGAAATAGGTTTGAAACCAGGGCTCGCTATTAAGTTGAATGATAGCTTCAGCTTTATTACCAAAGTAGGTTTTGCCGGTTATCGTGATGATTATTTCAGAGGAGCTGATGGCTTTGGTGTTACTTTGGATGGAGAAAATATCTCAATCGGTATCGATTATGAGTTTTAATCTGAACGGTTGAATAAAATTCTATGAATATACTGAAAGCCTCTCGCATGAACTAGCATGCGGGAGGCTTTTTTATTGTATCATAAAAACAGACAGATGTAAAAATGTCGGATATTATAGCCATTATCGTTGTTTTTCAATTCTTTTTCCCTTCTTTTGATTGCAATATTTAGTTATATTCCTATATTTGTTTTTAGGAGTTTGCACTGAATCCTTTATTGGGATGCGCTGCTGGCAGAATAGATGTGATTTCTTAACAAAAAAGTCTGAAATATGAAAAAACTGTATCTTTTAGTCTTGTGTATGATATCGGCTATGCTTGTTAATGCTCAAGCACCGGTATGGAACGTGAAAGTTGGTTTGGGTGCCTCTTCATGGATGGGAGATGGATTCGGATCTGCAAAAGCTTTGTTTAATCAGCGGATAGGTGTAGGTGTAGATATCCCTCTTACAGCTTGGGTGTCTTTTCAGACTGGTCTTAACTGGACTTCCAAAGGTGCGAAATATTCATTGGTAAACGATACCAAACAAACCGTTAATCAGAATTATTTTGAAATGCCGTTATTGGCGGCTTTCCATATCGGAACCCCAAAGAATTTTGATGTGATTATTTCTGGAGGTGGATATATTGGTTGTGGAATAGTGGGTAAAACCGAACAGAAAGCAGATGATGTTACTTCATCGTGGGGTACGTTTAATGATGCTTGTGTAGGAGATATCAAAATCTGGGACGGTCTCCGTCGTTTCGATGCCGGCATACAGGCTGGTATAAATTTGGATTTCCGTCATTATATTGTAGGTGTAGAAGGTGAATTCGGATTGGCCCGTATGTGGGAAAAAGGACCTCGCAACTTGGGAATCTTTGCAACTTTTGGATATAAATTTTAGGTACTTATAAAAATAAAAGGAGCGGACAGCTATAGGGAGATGAAGACCTTATGCTGTCCGCTTATTGTTTTTAATATTCTATGGACTGTGTGATTAATGATGGAAGAGACGGATACCTGTAAATGCCATAGCTATGCCATATTTATCGCATGTAGCTATTACATGGTCATCACGCACTGAACCACCAGCTTGCGCAATGTATTCTACTCCGCTCTTGTGGGCACGTTCTATGTTATCACCGAAGGGGAAGAAAGCGTCCGATCCCAAAGCCACACCTTTCAGTGTATCCAGCCATGCACGTTTTTCTTCGCGAGTCAGCACTTCCGGTTTTTCTGTAAAGAACTGCTGCCATACACCATCGGCAAGTACGTCATCGTGTTCATCACTGATATAGACATCGATTGTATTATCACGGTCGGCACGGCGTATTTTTTCAACCCAAGGCAGATTCAATACTTTCGGGTGCTGGCGTAGATACCAGATATCAGCTTTATTTCCTGCAAGACGAGTACAGTGAATACGGCTCTGCTGTCCGGCTCCGATACCGATAGCCTGTCCGTCTTTTACATAACATACAGAGTTCGACTGTGTATATTTTAATGTAATCAGTGCAATCATCAAGTCGCGGCGTGCTGATTCCGGGAAATTCTTGTTTTGAGTAGGAATGTTTGCGAATAAATTGTCGCCGTTCAGTTTGATTTCATTACGTCCTTGTTCGAAAGTGATTCCGAATACATCTTTACGTTCTATCGGAGCAGGACGATATTCCGGATCTATCTTGATAACATTATATGTTCCTTTACGTTTATTCTTCAGAATTTCCAGTGCTTCATCTGTATATCCCGGAGCAATGACTCCGTCAGAAACTTCGCGGTTGATAAAACGTGCTGTAGCTTCGTCGCATACATCACTCAGCGCAATGAAGTCGCCGTAAGACGACATACGGTCAGCACCACGCGCACGAACATACGCATTTGCCAAAGGAGAAAGAGGAAGGTTGTCTACGAAATAAATTTTCTTCATTGTATCATCCAGCTCCAGACCGATAGCTGCTCCTGCAGGGCTGACATGCTTGAATGATGTTGCAGCCGGCAGGCCGTCCGTTCAATACCTCAATTGGCAGCTCTCCTTCTTGCATAAAGATACGTGCCGGTTTCTGGTTAGGATTACAGCCGTACTTCAATTCGAGTTCTTTTGCCATAATTTATATGTTTATAGTTGCTTGTCTACAAAAATACAGAATATTTTCGGCTTATTGAAAAAACTTTTTACCTTTGTGACGCATTGGTTCAAGAGATTATCTGTTTTTAGAAGATAATCTCTTGATTAAAAGGGAATCAGGTGAGAGTCCTGAACAGTCCCGCTGCTGTAAATTCCATATCATATAAATGTCGCAAACAGTCGTTCAGACCACTGGAAAAATGTTTGTTTCCGGGAAGGTAGTTTGCGACTAGGAATAAGTCAGAAGACCTGCCATGCATATTTCTTCACAGCTTTCGAGGAAAAAGCGTGGGATGACTTTTCGGTGCATATTCTATCTGTTCACCCCATTGCTTTATTTTTCGCAGGCAATGCAAAGGCTGTTCCTTTGCTGTTACATTAAGTATTGAGAAAATATGAAGTATATTGTATGTAGTTGGATGATGCTGATTGGATGCGCCGTTCAATGTTATGGCAGTCAGGAAATAGATACAACGAAAGTCTATTCCATACCGGAGGTTGTGGTTTCCGACCGCTACCAGACGCGTGAAGTTCGTTCGGCTGTTCCTCTTCAGATCTTTTCTCACGAAGAGTTGAAAAATCTGAATGTGATGCAGGTATCCGATGCTGTCAAACACTTCTCTGGTGTGACAGTGAAAGATTATGGAGGAATAGGAGGACTGAAAACAGTTTCTATACGCAGTCTGGGAGCACAGCATACAGTAGTGGGATACGATGGAATAGCTGTTACCGACTGTCAGACCGGACAGGTGGATATCGGTCGCTTTTCATTGGAAAATGTAGACCGTCTGATGTTAAGCAACGGGCAAAGTGACCAGATTTTTCAGCCTGCACGTTTTTTCGCTTCAGCTGGAATTTTGAATATCCAGACACTTACTCCTGTTTTTCAGAATAACAAGTCTGTTAATCTGAACGCATCCGTGAAATCGGGTTCATGGGGACTGGTGAATCCTTCAGTTTTGTATGAACAGAAACTGGGTGAAAAATGGGCATTGACAGCAAATGCGGAATGGATGTCATCCGATGGACATTATCCTTATACATTATATTACGGCGAGGAAGGTGATCAGTCGAGTCGTGAAAAACGCAAGAATACGGAAGTGCAGACATTCCGTGCCGAGGCAGGTCTGTTCGGTAATTTTTCTGATACAGAACAATGGAGGCTGAAAGCTTATTATTATCAGTCGTCACGCGGGCTTCCCAATGCAACAACTTTGTACTACGATTATTCCTCACAACATTTGTGGGATAAAAATATTTTCATCCAGAGCCAGTATAAAAAAGAGTTCAGCCGTAAATGGGTGTTTCAGGCTTCGGGCAAATGGAACTGGACCTACCAGCATTATCTGGACCCAGATTATAAAGGAACTACCGGACAAAGTGAGAACAGTTATTTTCAGCAGGAATATTATCTTTCTACAGCAGTGTTGTTCCGAGCGCTGGATTGTCTTTCTTTTTCTCTTTCAACCGACGGAATCGTTAACCGTATGAACTGCGACTTGAAAGATTTTGCCAAGCCAGTGCGTTACTCATGGCTTACTGCGCTGGCTGGGAAATATGTCAACGACTGGATGACGCTCTCAGCTTCTGTTTTGTCTACAGTTATTTATGAAGACGTAGCAAAAGGCAATAGTGCCGGGGGACACCGGAAACTTTCTCCGTATGCCAGTGTATCATTCAAGCCATTTGCTTCAGAGGAGTTTCGTGTCCGTTTCTTTTATAAAGATATTTTCCGTCTGCCGAGTTTTAATGATTTGTATTACGGACAGACCGGTAATATTCGTCTGAAGCCGGAAAATGCCAGCCAGCTGAATGTCGGACTGACATATAGTAAACGCATTTCTGACTGGCTTCCTTATGTATCGGCAACGGTGGATGCTTATTCCAACCGGATAACCGACAAGATAGTAGCGATACCGACCAAGAACCTGTTTATCTGGAGTATGGTAAATCTGGGCAAAGTCGATATAAAAGGAATAGACTTTACAGCAAGTGTTAGTGTACAGCCGGCAGAAAAATATGTGTTGAGCCTATCGGGTAATTACACTTATCAGCGTGCGCTGGATGTTACGAACTCAGATCCTTCTACTCTTGAAGGAAAAACGTATAAGCATCAGATAGCCTATACACCGCGTGTGTCAGGTTCCGGACAGGCAGTACTCGAAACACCGTGGGTAGACTTGTCGTATTCCATGCTGTTTTCCGGCAAACGCTATGCGTTGGGACAGAATATAGCCAAGAACAGGCTGGACGGATATACTGATCATAGCGTTTCTGTACGTCGGGGGTTCCGTTGGAAAAAGACAAACCTCTCGCTGGCACTTGAGATGCTGAATCTGGCAGATAAGAATTATGAAATAGTGAAAAACTTCCCGATGCCCGGACGGTCTTTCCGGATAACAGTCGGAGTGAAATATTAATGAATATGAGGAAACTGGTAGTTATTATATATTCGTTGGTTTTGCTGTTTGCCGGTTGCGATGATTTGGAAGACAAGCCTTATACAACCGGTGAAGCAAATGGGGTAGTCGAAGACTATGGAACGGCAGAAATGTATATCTTGAATGAAGGGTTGTTTAATTTGAACAACAGTACACTGGCAAGATATTCCTTCCTGACGAATAGCTGTTCGTATGATTATTTCCGTGCGCTGAATCATCGCGGATTGGGAGATACCGCTAACGACATGGATATTTACGGTAGTAAATTATATGTTGTGGTAAATGTTTCCAGTACAGTAGAGGTAATAGACCTTCAGTCCGGGCTTTCCGTAAAGCAGATTCCGATGCTGACCGATAATGGCAGTTCCCGTCAGCCTCGTGCCATTACTTTTGATTCGGGAAAAGCTTATGTCTGTTCGTATGATGGAACCGTAGCTCGTATCGATACTGCTTCTCTGGAGATAGACGGAGTAGCGGAAGTCGGACGTAATCCGGAAGATCTTTGTGTGCAGGATGGAAAACTTTATGTGTCCAATTCAGGTGGGTTAGACTGGGCTGGAGTGGGAGTTGACCGTACGGTATCTGTTGTCGACCTGTCAGCTTTTGCAGAAACGAAAAAAATTGAAGTCGGTCCTAATCCGGGAAAGATACTTGCCGGTCCCGATCATAGTGTATGGGTAGCTACACAAGGAGAACAGATAGAGCAGGGTGACTATAAACTGGTAAAAATAAACTCACAGTCGGATGTTGTAGAAAAAGTTTATGACGAACCGGTAATGGATTTTGCCTTCGATTATAATATCGCCTACCTTTATAATTACGATTATTCGACCGGACAAACCGCATTCAAGGTGTTCGATCTTACTTCAGGTACGGTGTTACGGAGTCAGTTTATTACCGATGGAACAAATATAGAACGCCCGTTCTCCATTCAGGTAAATCCTTATAGCAGCAATGTTTATATAACCGAAGCGTACAATTATCAGGTAGATGGTGATTTGTTATGCTTTACTCCCGAAGGTACACTGATGTTTCGCCTGAGTGGAGTCGGGTTAAATCCGAATACTGTGTTGTTCCGTGATGAGGCTGCCGATGTAGATACTCCGGATAATCCCGATGAATCGGATGAAATGGCTGCTTATGCCGATAAAGTGTTCGATTATGTTCCGGCTCCTACACAATATATGAATACGGTTACGACTGCTTATACTGAGGGCTTTACAACCAAGCAACAGGTGTTGGACTATGCCGCCGAACGACTTCGGAAAAAATCATTGTTGTCGTTAGGGGCATACGGGGGCTATATTGTGTTAGGCTTTTCTCAACCCGTGCCAAATGTTCCGGGAGAATACGATTTTAAAATTTACGGTAATGCCAACTATAATCCGAACGCTTGGCAGGACCGTCCTGGTGGTAGTGCAGAACCGGGTATTGTACTAGTTTCGAAAGATGAAAACGGTAACGGGCTGCCCGATGATGAATGGTACGAACTGGCCGGCAGTGAGTATGGAACAGATACCGAGATACGTGATTATGAGATTACTTATTATCGCCCTGAACCTGAAAATGCTGATGTGCGTTGGACAGATAATCAGGGAAATGAAGGGTATGTGTATCGGAATACTTTTCATCAGCAGTCATCGTATTATCCGCTTTGGGAAGAGAGTGATTGCCTGATCTTCCGTGGAACACGCCTGAAAGATAATGCGGTTCAAGAAAACGGAGTGTGGGTAGGCTATGCTTACGACTGGGGATATGCCGATAATCACCCAAACAGTACGGAGATGTCGAAGTTTAAGATAGATTGGGCTGTAGATGCTCAGGGTAATAAAGTCGCTCTCGATCAGATTGATTTCGTGAAGATATATACGGCTGTCAATCAGTATTGTACTCAGATAGGAGAACTTTCTACCGAGATTAGCGGAGTAGAGAATTTACATTATGAAAAATAATCAGTAAACTATATTTTAATCATTTAATTAATTAACGACAGATGAAAAAGTTATTTTTTGTTTTGTACGCATGTTTATGCGTGGGATTGTGGAGTTGTAGTAACGATGATGAACCGACAGTACCTGCAAAGCAGGAAGTGGCAGTTAGTTTCGAAGACAAATTAACGGAACCTAATACATCATTTGCCCCTACTGAAGGTGAGGAATACAATAAATGGTATAAAGTTACATCGTTTACCGATAGTAAATCGCTGATAGAATGTAACAACTACTTTAGTGATTGGGGCTTTGGTGGCGGATTTACCTATACCAATACTACCGATGTAACTACTCCGGGATATTCTAATCTCAGCGCGATAACCGGAAAGGGTAAGGATGGCAGTGTATATCTTACTGTAGCTTTGTCGAATCCTACTAAATTGACTAACTTGCAGACTGGTACATATCAGTTCAAGGGAGCTTATATAACTAATACTACTTATGCTTATTTAGCAGTAAAAGATGGAAACGATGGTGGTGTTAGTGTAGTGAAAGGTCCTTTCGAAGATGGTGATTATTTTACTGTAACTGCAATCGGTCATGCAGCTTCTGGCGAAGAAGTTGGAAGAAGCACTTTCTATCTGGCCGACTATCGTGATGGAAAGAGTTCTGTTGTGAATACTTGGGAATGGTTCGACTGGACTCCGCTGGCTAATGCTGCATATGTGACTTTCGAAATGGAATCTACCGATACAGGTGATTATGGTATGAATACTCCGAACTATTTCTGTCTGGATGGCATTACATTAGTTGAAAAATAAGGTTTTATTTTTCTTAATCATAATGAGGAGGGTAATATTATAAGTGTATTAAGACTCATTTTGAGAAAAGATGTTTTTGTGTTTAATACGCAGGCGACTTATAACACCCAAAGAAAGGATAAGTCAGAATAAAATAATCCTCCGGGAAATTATGGTTTATAACTACAGGGCCTGAAAGGGACGGTTAAGTAACAATCGTATAGATTGAAACTTAAAAGTAAAAAATCTCCTGCTTTTAGTCATATAAATAAATGAAGACTAAAGCAGGAGATTTGTGTGTTGTAACTTATAGGTTATAAGTACGTTTATCCAATTTCTCTATTTTGAACCTTTTTGCCTTTAAAGGTGTACCATTCTTTGTTCGGTTGGTAGAACAACTGACTTTTAATCAGATTTTCTTTGGCTTTTAAGCTTCAGGTCAAGTTTATTCATGCTAGAATGAAGTCTTGACATCGTTTCTTTTTCGTTTGATTATTGTCATTTGTTGTTTGCAGGCAAATCATCTTCTGGAAAGCGGTTCTGCATAAATATAAGCTATAGGCCAACTGTCATCAATCCGAAGCTGTACAATGCGTGTCTGGTCGGTTTCCCAGATAGCCAGAGGAGCCGCATGGTCATGATGATAATCAAAATCGGCAGTATATGCTTCTGCCAGATCAGGAGAGTTTTTGTCGATGGACGGAGCACCGTATATTCCTGTTATGTAGCGGTAAAGTACATCGGATGATTTTTCGTAGAACACCTGCTCGTCTTCTCCGGTAGAATTAAATATATAGAGGTTCCATCCAGGGACGCCATTGTCGGACAGATGGTTATAATATGTCAATTCAAAGTCGCTGTTGAACAGGTTTACGGTACCCGTTCTCTTCTGGTCTGGCTCATCAGGAAATTCGTTCCATTTCCAGCCTAAAAAGTCTTTTGTAACAACTTGCAGATTGATTGTTTCACTTCTGAAAGTTTCTTCTTTGTCTTTATATCCTGACAGGTATGTCTTATACTCGCCGGGATAATAAAAGCAGTGACTCCATAAAAAGGTTTTTTCCTGCTGTTCCATGATACGGAATGAGTGAAGATTTTTATCCTTGTCTTCTACTATCCACACTATTGAATCAAACTGATTGGAGATGTCCCACATGGAAACGGTACGATTGAACGAAATAGAGAAAGTAGTCAAATCCAGTAAGTTGCAGGTTGTCTTATCTGCATTCAACAGAAAGGTCAGGCTTCCGTTTTCTGGCGTTTCTGTTTCAGGATTTCCGGTAATTTCGGATAATTCAGTGCTCTTTTCACATCCACATAAGGCGATGAGGCACAGCATAGGTAGTAATATTGCTTTCTTCATACTCATAATGTTGTTACAAATTCATATCTTGTATATTCTGTAAATGAGTTGTCTTTGCTTAGTTCCAGATAAACCTTTTCAGAATCTTTTGAATAATAAAAACGAAAATAGAGGAACAGAGGATCACTGCCATCGGCTGGATTTATTAATAAAGCTCTGTTGGGAAGCAAGATAGACATCGGACCTTGGAAGCTGGCGTATTTGTTATCTTTCTCATAGTAGACAAAGTAATCATCATCGGTTCTTTGGTAAAGTTCGATGGTGGAGAAATTCTCATCTTTTTCGTCGATGATGCCGTCCTGTGAATAGACAGACTTCCATTTACCATAGAACGGACTGGTATGACTGAAATCTCCGTCGCCTTGTATTGTCAATTTTTCTGCATCCGCCTCACAGATGAGGTTTTTGGTAGCCATATTAGATAGCAGTTGGATACCGTCTTGAGTCCTGAGCCAGGAGTATTTTTGACTTTCCCAAATGCCGGAAGTATTGAAGGTGAAACACTCGGCATTGCCATCAGCGGCAAAAGTATAATAGAAGGTGGAGCCGGTAAAATGGTTGTGTGCGTTGGTTGCAAGCCAGGAACCGATAAAAGGACAATCGAGGATATATGACAGTTGAGGACTCTTCAACTGAAGAGTTGCCCCATAAAACAGATAGTCACAATCTTTGATGGATTTGCCGTTGTCGAAATCAATGTACAAATGATTGTTGGAACAGTACCATTCCAGCGTACCGTCGTCATAAGAGCCTTTACCGTCTTTCTCGAAAACAAGTGTTCGGGAGAAATCATTGCCATTATTCGATGCATATTCCCACTTACCTTCCAGTTGCCAATCGTAACTTTTGATCACTTCTTCTACTTCCTCTCCGTCAGGAGTATTGGCGGGAGTTTCATTGTCGTTGCAGCTTGGCAGACAAAATAGACTGAAACATAGTAGAATACTGCTTAATGCATATTTCATGTTCATACTGTGTGCTTATTAAATTTAGAAATAGGTTAAAGCTAGTTGTGTGATGTTTCTTTTGATTTTTATGGGTTTTACGTGAATATTCTTTTCGGTACTACTTCGTTCTTGAATTAGTAAAGAATATTTCGTGATTAAATTGCTTCAATAACAAAGTTAGCGAAAAATGTTCTTTCAAAGAAATTATTTATGGTGTTTGTTACAGAATTATTTGAAAGGAAATACAGAGAATAATTTATGAATTATATTGGCTGCTTCTCTTTTTTATTCAGGTCGTTTACGAAGAATAAATAAAACTGTAATTTTGCACTCCTTAAAAAAATATAGGTTTGAAGTAATGATTTTATAGTGACAGAAAAATGAAAAAGAGTCTGATAGCTTTGGCTTTTGGTACACTAGGGCTGGGTATTGCCGAGTTTACCATGATGGGTATTTTACCTTATGTAGCCCAGGATTTGGGTATTAGTATTCCAGTGGCTGGTCATCTTATTTCTGCGTATGCATTGGGTGTCTGCTGTGGTGCTCCGATGCTGATTCTGGCACGCAAACGACCGTTGAAGCAAACATTGCTGGCCTTGGTGCTGCTTATGATTATCGGAAATCTCTGTGCTTCTGCTGCTCCCAATTATTGGGTGTTAATGGCTGGTCGTTTTATATCCGGTCTTCCGCACGGCGCTTATTTCGGTGTGGCATCCATTGTAGCTGGTAAGCTGGCAGATGAAGGAAAAGGATCGGAGGCTGTGTCTATCATGATAGCAGGCATGACAGTTGCCAATTTGTTTGGTGTTCCTTTGGGTACTTCCTTGAGTCATACAATTTCGTGGCGTGTTACTTTCTTGCTTGTGGTCTTCTGGGGGCTGATTACCTTATATTATATATATCGTTGGGTTCCACAGGTAGAAAATTTGAAGGATAACGGGTTTAAGGGGCAGTTCCGTTTCCTCAAGTCGCCTGCGCCCTGGCTGATTCTCGGAGCAACCGCATTGGGTAACGGAGGCGTGTTCTGCTGGTACAGTTATGTCAATCCGATGCTTACTGAGATCTCCGGCTTCCAGACCAGTAGTATGACGGCTCTTATG
>OOAK01001807.1_pt1 | contig 12506 bp, 9 predicted proteins | sample 1671811 | NCBI WGS metagenome assembly OOAK01 (sample SAMN06348195, study PRJEB24527) | human gut metagenome | biome: human gut; feature: ankylosing spondylitis patient; material: feces | host: Homo sapiens | place: China | collected 2015-10 | reverse complement strand
TGGAGCAAACTGTACAATGATGCATATGTTACTCGGGGTTCCTGCGACATCACTTGGAAGATCTCCGTATGCGCCTGTGTTTGTACGTGGAAAAGACATCAGGGCAAAAGAAATTGGATTATGTGCAGCAGAAGGAGCGAGACTGTATTGTTTGCCATCGGTATCCGCTTATATTGGAGCCGACATTGTAGCAGGAGCTTATGTATGTCAGCTTCAAAAAGAATCTGGGAATGTACTGTTTATAGATATAGGAACAAATGGGGAAATCGTATTATCCAGTCATGGCAGATTGCTTTGCTGTTCTTGTGCAGCAGGTCCGGCATTGGAAGGCATGAATATCAGTTCAGGGATGCGGGCAGCAGAAGGAGCTATTGAAGATGTGATGATCACAGAATCCGGAATAGAATGGAAAGTAATTGGAAATGAAAAGCCAATCGGCATTTGTGGAAGTGGGATTTTAGCAGTTGTAAAGGAATTGCTGAGAGTCGGTCTTGTCAGAAAAGAAGGAGCATTTATCAAGCTAAATAAATTAGAAGAATCGGATTATCGTTTTCACATGCTGCAGGAAAATGGGAAAAAAAGAGAATTTATTTTATCGGAAGAACAAAAACTCTTGATTACGCAAGGAGATATTCGGCAGGTACAACTTGCAAAAGGAGCCATTCTATCAGGATTTTTAGCGCTTCTTAAGAAAGCTGGAATCCAAATGGAAGATTTGGATAAAGTTATGATTGCGGGACAGTTTGGAGCACATCTTCCTGCGGATAGTTTGGTGGGAACCGGAATCATTCCAAAAGAAGTACAAGAAAAGCTTGTTTATGTAGGAAACTCTTCAAAGACAGGGGCCTATATGGCTCTGATGTCCGCAAAAGTAAAACGAGAAATGGAAGAACTGGCCGGACAGATGGATTATATGGAGTTAGGGGCAACAGAAAATTATGAACGCTTGTTTTCTGAATGTTTGATTTTCCCTAATGTGAAATAGAGTAGGAGTAAGAACTATGAGCAGCATTAAAGATTTTAAATGTACCTACGATAATGGTGTATTAGAGCATTCCAAAATCGTGGAAGAACTGGGGTTTACATTTCCTGATGTATATTTACATGCCGACAAGATGGCTGTGCTTTCCAAAAGGCAAAAAGAAAAACAAGGAAATTCGATCTGTGTTCTGCCTTTTTGCCATACCGTAGAAGGAGAAGCTATGGGAGGAATCATCACACTCGGCAATGAAGTTGCAGGACCCCGGGCAAAGGAATATCTTTATACAGATTATAAGGAGCTTGGGGAAATCAATGAAATTGATTTTACAAAAGGAAGAATTCAGGAAGTTCTTCAGGCCTGTCAGATTCTGCACGAACAAGGAGAACATGTGATGCTTGAAGTTTCAGGCCCCATTACAATTCTCAATGTGTTGATTGATATTAAACAAATTTTTAAAGGAATGCGTAAAGATTTCGAATTTATGAAATCTGTATTCCACAAAGTTGGCACGCAAATTTTGAGCTATATAAAAGAAGCAAAAAAATATGGGGTAGATTTCATCAGTTATGCAGACTCGGCTGGAGGAGTGAATATACTTGGCCCGAAGATGGCAGAGCAGATGGTAGAAGGATTTACTTATGATTTTTTGAAAGAAGCACAGGAGTACTCAGATGAACATACACTTTTGATGCTTTGTCCGAAAACAACATTTGCGCTTCTTGGGACAGAGAAAGCAGAACTTGCAGATATAGATATACCAGCTGGAAGTACCTATGGGGAAGAAGTACTTGGAAAAGCGAAAATGGTTGGAATACAATGTGCAAAAAATATGGGATTTTTGCTGAAATCAGGGATAATGAAAGAAGTTGTATTGAAATAGTGAAAAGGGAGCATTAGAAATGTGATATGCTCCCTTAGTTTTTATTCAAACTGGCTAAAATACAGATTTGCATATTTCCCCTGTTTTTTTATTAATTCTTCATGAGTACCGACCTCTTTGATATCACCGTCCTCCATATAAAGGATCATATCTGCATCGCGGATAGTAGAAAGACGATGTGCAATTACAAAACTTGTTCTTCCTTTCATCAATTCTGCCATTGCTCGTTGAATTAACAGTTCCGTATGTGTATCAACATTACTTGTCGCCTCATCTAAAATCATAATTTCAGGATCAGAAGCCAGGGCTCTTGCAATCGTAAGCAATTGTCTCTCGCCCTGAGAAAGATTTTCTGCGCCTTTGCTTAGCATCATTTCATATCCGCCAGGCAATGTCTTGATAAAATTATGGGCACAGGCTGATTTTGCTGATGCAACAATCCTTTCCATAGGCATATCATCCTCGGCATATCCAATATTATCACGAATCGTGCCTTCGAAAAGCCAGGTGTCCTGTAATACCATTCCAAAACGATTTCTCAGTTCCTCGCGAGTCATGTCAGATGTTTTGACACCATCAACTAGGATGGAACCGGAATTTACCTCATAAAATCGCATTAACAGATTGATCAAGGTTGTTTTCCCTGCACCGGTTGGACCGACAATGGCAACTTTCTGTCCAGGAAGTACATTTAAATGAATACGCTTCATCAAAAGGTGATCTGGGGAATACCCAAAACTAACATTTTCAAAAGATACAGATCCTTTGTTGGATTTCGGAAAGATACAGTTTTCTTTATCTGCTATATCTTCCTCTGCATCTAGTAATGCAAATATTCTATTTCCCGCAGCATTTGCAGCGCTAAAGCTGCCAACCATTCCTGCAATAGTAGAAAATGGTTCTGCAAAACGCCAAGTATATTCTAACATTGCCTGAACGTTACCAACGGTAATTTTCCCTACAATTGCCCAAAGACAGCCTATTGCTGCACACAATACATATCCTAAATCGTTGACCAATGTTGTGATTGGTGAGATCGCACCTGCAGTTGTTTCTGCTTTTTGGGAATTGATCTTTAATTTTTCATTTAATTTTGAAAAGTGATTTTTTGCTCGTTCTTGATAATTAAAAGTTTGTACGACATCTTGTCCATTATATATTTCTTCGATATATCCATTTAGTTCTCCTAATAGTCCTTGCTGTTGCTGATAATACTTTTCGCTTGCTTTCATAACTCCGGCTGCACTGAAAAGCGAAAGTGGAACCATTACGATCGGAATGATCGACAAAGTAGGACTGATGGCAATCATCATTAGTAAAACACCGATGGCGGTAGTGACCTGAGTAACAATAGAAGTTAAATTCTGACTAAGTGTGTTGTTGATGGTATCTACGTCATTGGTAATGATGCTCAGAATATCACCATGGGTATGAGTATCGTAATAATTCAATTTGATTCTGTGCATTTTTTCGTCGATCTCCCGGCGAAGTGTTTGCATCACTTTAGCAGTAATTTTAGACATTATGAAACCTTGTAAAAAAGTAAATAGTTGTGATATGAAATATAAAGCAACTAAACTTATTAATAGGGAGAGAATGGTGTTCCAGTAAAATACACCATCTGTAACACTTGCAAATAAGGTTGTTGTCACTTTTCCAATCAAAAATGGAGCAAGAACCATAAATCCTGTGCTGATGATAGCTGATAGGATTACCAAAAGAAGTTTCAGGCGGTGCTCTTTTAGATAAGAGAATAATCTTTGAAAAGTTTTAAAGTTCCCCATATTATAAATTCTCCTTTCCTAATTGGATTTCGGCAATTTCTCTATATAAAGAACAGCTTTCTAATAATTCTTTGTGTGTGCCATTGCCTATAATCCTTCCATCATCAATCACTAGAATACGATCTGCGTTTAAGATCGAACTGATGCGTTGCGCTACAATAATCATAGAGGCATCGCCAATACTTTCTTTCAGGTTTTGACGTAATTGACGATCTGTTTTCATATCTAAAGCTGAAAAACTATCATCAAAAACATAGATTTCCGGTTTCTTCATAATAGCACGGGCGATCGCCATTCGCTGGCGCTGACCACCGGACAAATTCGTTCCGCCCTGAGCGATTGGATCGAAAAATCCGGATTGCTTCTTTTCGATAAATTCATTTGCACAGGCTATTTTTGCTGCTTCGTTCCAATCTTTTTCATTTCCATTTTCATTTCCGAAGTTTAAGTTCTCTGCGATATTTCCGGAAAATAATTTGTTTTTCTGTGGCACATATCCAATCAAAGAACGCAGATCCTTTAAGGAATAATCTTTGATATTTACGCCATCAATCAAGATTTCCCCAAACAATGGGTCGTATAATCTTGGGATCAACTTTACAATGCTGGACTTTCCTCTTCCTGTACCACCGATAATCGCAGTAATTTCACCAGGATTTGAAATAAAGTTGATATCTTTTAAAACTGGCTCATCTGCTCCCGGATAAGCAAATGTCACATTGCGAAATTCCACAGTGGAGCGCAAAGGTCTTTGTTCCAAAGGAAAGGAACCATCTACAATTGTGCTTTTGGTGTTCAATACTTCGGCAATGCGTTTGGCGCAGGCATAACTGGTAGGAAACATCATGATCACCATGGATAACATCATCACCGAAGTGAGAACCATACTAATGTATTGACTGTTGGCTACTAAAGAACCGACTTCCATGGCACCTAGTTCAACATAATAGGATCCGACTCCGAGTACTGCAGCAGTTGTGACACCGAAAATAACACTGATTGCCGGCATTAATATGCTTGTAATTCTTCCGGCGGTCATTGCGGTCATAGCATAATCTTCGTTAGAATTTTCAAATCGTTCGCATTCTGTTTTTTGTTTGTTAAAAGCTCTGATGACACGCACGCCTTCTAAAGTTTCTAAAAATAAATGATTGATATGGTCGAGCTTGCGGCGCAGGCGTATCGAATAACGAGATGCAAAGATCATAATGATCGTCAGTACAATCAATAAAACAGGAATCGCAAATAGAAGTACGAAACTAACTTTTCCTCCTGTAGATGCTGAGAAAATCAATCCTGCAATTGCCATCATAGGAGCGAAGTCCTACGCGGAGCAACAATGTCAAAAAGTTTTGAACATTTGTGATGTCGGATGTGCTTCGGGTGATTAAGCTGGCTGTGCCAAACTGATCCAAGTCAGCTGCGGAAAAGCTTTGAACAGTAGAAAAAACTTTGTCTCGCAGCTGTGCGGCAAAACTGGTGGAAATACCGGAGGCAATTTTTACGGATCCAAAGCTGATAAGACAAGAAAAGACGGCAACCCCGGCCATAATTGCAGCGAACATCCAAATGGTTCTGTTTTCTCTCGTGACCACTCCTAAGCTAATCATTTTTGATAGTAATGCGGGTAATAGCATTTGACCAAAAGCGGATAGTAGTATCAGAAAAAACAGCGCTACCAGTTGTTTGCTTTTGAATTTTACATGTTTTAAAATCGTTTTCATCTCAATTTCATTCTCCTTTCATAGTTCGATATTTTTTAAATCTGTATTTTTACTTTGTATCACACGAGGTAATATTCAACAGAATCTTTGTTGAATGGATTCTATGATCAACATGGCACATTGTAAAATGTACAGTAACTGTACAGTCAAGAGGGGAATTGTAAAAAATTAAAAATAGAAGTAGAATCAAAATAGTGTCTTGTATCAGGCAGGGAATAATGGCATAATACTAGCATAAATACGATATATAAACTGGATGACAAGGTTGTCTGTTTCTATACTGCGAGCGCAGTCAGAATTAATGAAAGGAAAAAGGATGAGCAGAGTAAGGATTATTAAGAAAAACGATGAATATACTTCGGAATATCAAGTTGGAGACATTTTTCAGATCACCGGGACATGGTATGGCGGGGTTCACATTGTAGGAAAATCAGGAATCCCGGTTTCGCTGGATCGGGAAGAATATATGGAACTCGATACAGAACCGGAGCCGGAAGAGGAGGAAACTGTGCGGAGGGATATCAGAGAGGGGGACCTTGTACAGCACTTTAAGCGGGAATGGGTATCAGAGCACACAGCAGAATATCTGTATAAGGTACTTGCGTTTGCCCAGCACACAGAGACGGGAGAGAAGCTGGTGATCTATCAGGCGATGTATCCGCCTTTTAAGATCTGCGCAAGACCCTATGGGATGTTTATGAGTGAGGTGGATCGGGAAAAATATCCCGAGGTGAAACAGAAGTATCGATTCGAAAAGGTAGAATTTAAGTAAAAAACAATGCAATAGAATGCGATATAAAAGGTTTTAATGATGGTAGGCATACAAGTCTTGCCTGAAACGATAAAATTGCTTATATCGCAAAATACGGCGTTTGACAGCGTGGTGAAAATATACTTGACAAAAAACATAGAAAATACGCCTTGGCAGAAAGAAACTCTTTGAAAAGAAAGTGGGAAAACTTTTTTGAAAGAAGAGAGAGTCTCTGCCGGGCGTTTTTTTGCGAAAATTTCGCACAGACATTATACAGGCATTATACAGATATTATTTTAAAGGCGCAGGCACTATCTGAAAGTCGATTTAAAAACCTGCCTGATCTGAAAGAAAACTCGTATTGCCGCTTTGCAAAATGGTCTGAAATTTGTTGCACAATGTTGCTGCTGAATTTGAAACGTCTATGAAGGTATAAAAGTAATCTGCTAAAAAGTATGTATGATGCAAATGGCATGTGACAGGTTTCTTTAGCCTTAGACAGATGAGGTGAAGTGTGGTATGATAAGTGCGTAAGATGAGGTGCTTTTTTGCTTTCTTAAAAAGTTAATGAAAGTAATAGGTTAGATTTTCTCACCATTGAAAAGAAGTAGAAAAGATGGAAATACCAATGATTACAGCGGTTTACATAGATGAATGAAAAGTGTTTGAAACAAAATACAGGAATACGATACCTGTTATTTTTTGTGCTAAATCAACTTAAAACATGCAAGATAAATAGAAACAATAAGTAACATTACATCTATGTTTATGAGAAAAATCAGAATTAGAAAAACAGAAAAAGCGCATATTATATTACAAAAAGAAAACTTAAAAACATGTAAGATAATGCGTAAGAAAAGATGTAAGATAAAGGAGAGATTTTATGGGAAATTACAATCCGCCATATGAAATTACAGATAAAATAGTAATGCTGGTGGCATCGATTGCGGAGAAATCCGGAAAGATTATGGAATATTATAAAGTAGGGATGTCGGGAACAAACCGGGAAAGAAGAATTCGTGCAATCCACGCTTCTTTAAGGATGGAAGGGAATCAGCTTTCGGTTCCGGAGATCAAGGAGATTGTAGAGGGTCGGCCGGTATCGGTGAGTGAAAGAGTGATCCGGGAAGTTCAGAACATGTACGCGGTTTATGAATACATGCAGGAAGTGGAGACTTATAGTATTGCGGACTTTAAGAAGGCTCACGGAATTCTGACGAAGGATATTGCAAGCGAATCCGGAGAATTTCGCCAGACGGAAAAAGGTGTGTTTAATCACAATCAGTTTTTTATGGCACCGCCGGCGAGGTTTATTGAGGGGCAGATGCAGGAGCTTTTTGCATGGATGGAAAGTCAGAGGGAAAAAATCCATCCGCTGATTCTGTCTTCCATCTTCCATTATGAAGTCCTGTTTCTTCACCCATTTACGGACGGTAACAGCAGACTGGCACAGTTGTGGCAGACAGCGATTTTGGCAAAGTGGAGACCTTTCTTTTCCTATCTTCCGTTGGAAACCCAGATGGAGAGGGTGCAGGGAGGATATTATGAGGCGATTTCTATCTGCCAGATGGAGAGAAGCATTACGGGTTTTATTGAGTTTATGTTGGAACAGATTGAGATTGCACTGGATGAGATTAAAAAGGAACCGAAGGAACCGGTGGAAAGTCTTTCAAAATATGTAAAGAAACTCCTGGAAGCAATGGAAGAAGATATTCCTTATACAGCGAATGAAATTTTAGAGTTGCTTCACTTGAAATCCAAAGATGCTCTGAGAAAAAATTATCTGAATCCGGCGCTTGAGAGTGGGCAGATCCAAATGACGATCCCGAATGCGCCGAAGAGTAAAAATCAGAGATATGTAAAAAGTAGTTGTGAAAAGAAATAACCGTTGTCTGCCAGCGGTTGAGGGTGAAATAAGGATATGCTATAATTTACGCAGAAGCATGCAAAAAACAGCCAAATAACTAGAAAAGGAAGAAAACATGGACAAGCAAGAATTGAAAAAATTGATTGATACAGCAGCAGGAAGGATTCCGGCGGATCTTGTGATCAAAAACTGTAAAGTGGTAAATGTATTTTCGGGAGAAATTATCAGCGGAGACATTGCAGTCAGTGGGTCTAAGATTGCGGGAATTGGAGAATATGAAGGGCGAGAGGTTGTGGATGCAGAAGGCTCTTATGCGGTTCCGGGGCTGATTGGCAGTCATATTCATATTGAATCTTCTTATGTTACACCGGAGGAGATCGGGCGGCTTTTAGTACCTCATGGAACGACAACAATCATTGCGGACCCACATGAGATTGTAAACGTCTGTGGGATCCGAGGGCTGGATTATATGATGGAGGCAGCGGAGAGGACTGCATTGGATATTCAGTATGTGGTTCCGTCCTGTGTTCCGGCGACGCCATTTGAGCATGCAGGCGCTGTGATCGGTGCAGCAGAGATGGAGGAGCCAATTCAGAGAGAGGGGATCCTGGGGCTTGGAGAATTTATGAATTTTCCGGGAGTCATTGGGGCAGACGATAGTGTCCTTGAGAAACTGCTTGTAGCAAAGCGGGCCGGAAAGGTGATCGATGGACATGGACCTGGAATCAGTGGCAAGGAGCTGAATGCTTATGCGGCGGCAAGGATTCTTGCAGATCATGAATGCTCTACGGTGGAAGAGATGAATGACAGACTGGCAAGAGGGATGTACATTTTGCTAAGACAGGGATCTGCGTGTCATAATCTGAGGACGCTTCTTCGCGGGGTAACGGGACAGAACAGCAGACGATGTCTGCTATGCTCGGATGACCGCCAGCCAAAGACAATTCTGCAAGAGGGACATCTGGACAATCATTTGCGGATTTGTCGCGAAGAGGGAATAGATGCGATTACGGCAATCCGTATGGCAACATTAAATGCCGCAGAATGCTTTGGGCTGCGTGAAAAGGGAGCGATTGCACCTGGATATCAGGCGGATATTGTTCTAATGAAGGATCTGGAACAATTTGAGACGGAAAAAGTGTGGATTGGCGGGAAACTGACCGCAGAAGATGGAAGATATCTTCCGGAGACATCGTATGCAGATATTGCGCCAGTCAGAGGAAGTGTGATCGTCAAAGATTTTTCGGAAGAGAAATTAAAAATGCACTTGAAGTCGAACCGGGTAAATGTCATTGAGATACAGCCAGGCGGTGTTGTCACAAAGAAGACAGTTGAGGAGATCAAAGTAGATGAAAACGGAGAATTTATCCGGGATCCTCAAAAAGATCTCGTGAAGATTGCGGTTGTGGAGAGACATCAGGGAACTGGAAACGTCGCATGTGGATTTTTAAAAGGATACGGGATCAAAGCAGGAGCGGTGGCGCTTTCCGTGGCTCATGATTCACATAACATTATTGCAGTCGGTGTCAGTGATGAGGAGATTACGTTTGCGGTAGAAAGTCTGATCAAACAGGAAGGTGGCATTGTCCTTGTAAAAGAAGGGAAAATCATCGAAGAAATGCCTATGCCGATCGCAGGACTGATGAGTGACAGAAGTGGGGAATGGGTGGACCAGAAACTGACAGAGATTCATGAGAAAGCTTATACAGAACTTGGAATCTGTGGGGAAGTGGAGCCGGTCATGACACTTTGCTTTATGTCGCTTGCAGTGATCCCGGAGCTCAAACTGACAGATATGGGATTGTTTGATGTGACAACATTCCAGTTTATTTCGGTAGAGGCAGAATAGAGAAGTCTGAGAGTTTAAGACCGAAAAGAAGACCATTTTTTTGGAAAAATGAAAGGCAGGTACAATGTCTGAGCTTTTTGGAAAGAATTTGAAGTTTACTATAGTTTATGGTATACTTACCCAGATATGGGGTTAGATAGAAACCCTCATAGGATAGCAATAGATTAGAGGTTTTAGAAGAAAACAGAGTGATGATGAAAAAAGGAAATTTGGAAGAAAGGATGGATTATGGGAAAAAGAGAAATGCCCGCAAAAGAGCATAGAACACAAAGAAGGCCTCAGGACAGCAGGAAATCTCAAGATAACAGAAGACCTCGGGACAGCAGGCGGATGCAAGATAGTAGAAAACCACAGGGAAATAGAAGACCGGAAAAAAGCCGGGAGGAGCTGGAGGAAGTTTACTATAATCCGGCAAAATCCATGGCAGGAGATAGAAGAGGATCAGGAACTAACAAAAAATCATCGGGAAACCGGAAAGAAACTGTAAGAAAAGGTAAGAAAAAGGATGTGCTTGGCTTGATTCTGGCAGGACTGCAGGGACTGGTCTCAGTAGTATTTATGGTCATGTTATTTATTCTGGATATGCTGCCGATAGAATATCTCGGAATCATTGCTGTGATATTACTGCTTCTTTTTGGAATTACGCTGGCAACCCAGCTCCGGAAGAAAGGAAGGCATATCGGAGGAAAGATCTTTAGCTTTTTCATTATGATTCTACTGTTATTTGCGACATATTATATAGGAAAGGCAAATGGAGCACTGGGTAAAATCTCAGGTGGTTCTTATAAAGTAGATAATATGGTAGTTGCAGTGCTGGCAGACGACGGAGCAGACAAGATTGAAGATGCGGCATCGTATACCTTTGGTGTTCAGTATGCGATGAGTGGAGACGATGTCCGATCAGCAGTTGCAGATATCAACGAAAAGCTGGGAACAGAGATCCAGACCGTGGAGTATCGAAGTTTAAGTGAGCAGGCGCAGGCACTGCACGATGGACAGGTACAGGCGATTATTTATAATGAAGGATATACCGGAATTCTGGAAGAAGCATTTGAAAATTATTCAAAGAACGTGAAGGTCATTTATCAGCACAGTATCAAAAAAGAACTGGACAATACAGCAGCTCAGGTAGAGGTGAAGAAAGATACTTTCAGTGTATTTATCAGTGGAATTGATGTGTTTGGACCAATTGAGACAAACAGTCGAAGCGATGTGAATATTGTTGCGACAATCAATCCGACGACACATCAGATCCTTTTGACGACAACACCGCGTGATTACTATGTGGAGATACCGGGAATCAGTGGTGGACAGAAAGATAAGCTTACACATGCAGGAATCTACGGAGTAGATGCTTCTATGAGAACGTTATCACAGCTTTATGATACAGAGATTCCGTTCTATGCGCGTGTAAACTTTACGTCCCTGATCGAGATCGTAGATCAGCTTGGCGGGGTTGACGTAGAGTCCGAGTTTGCATTTACAACCAGTGAAGATTCTGGACTTGTCATGGATGTTGCTCAGGGAACAAACCATTTTAACGGGCAGCAGGCGCTGGCATTTTCGCGGGAAAGACAGAATATCGAAGGCGGAGACAATCAGAGGGGAAAAAATCAGCAGGCAGTGATCACAGGTCTGATCAAAAAGATGATCTCACCGGCGATGCTGGTCAATGCCAACGGTATTATCAACAGTGTCAGTGGAAATGTAGAGACGAATATGTCTCAGGATCAGATTCAGGATTTGATCAAAGATCAGCTCGCCCAGGGAAAAGCATGGAATATTTATTCTGTGGCTGCTGCAGGAACAGGAGATGAGCAGGTCTGCTTCTCTTATGGCGGAGGAGCACTTTATGTGATGCAGCCGGATCAGGCATCGGTTGATACGATTCGATCACTGATCGACCGTGTAGAAAATGGGGAGACATTGGAAGGCTCCGAGATTGCACAATAGAGAAAAGAGTGAGATAAGGGCAAATGAGAGAGTTTTTAAAAAAATGGGATTTATCGGCAATCTACCAGATTGCATTAGTGATTTTAGATGTATGTTTTATTAACCTGTGTTCCGTTGCGGCATTGCTTGTCCGCTTCGAACTGTCAGCAGTTCCGGTGGAATATTGGGAGTCGGTTCGAAGTATGATGATTCCCAATACGATCGTGACAATCGGGATTTTTACCGTATGCAGGCTTTATCGAAGTCTTTGGAGATTTGCAAGTGCGAAAGAGCTCCTCTATATTGGAGAGGCATGTATAGGTTCCTTTCTTTTTAATGCGGCAGCCTATTTTCTGACTTACAAAGAAATCTACAGAAGTTACTTTGTGATTTACACTATTGGTCTGTTCTTATGCACTTGTATTGGCAGATTTTCCTATCGATTTGTCAGAATGATCTATCGAAGCAGTGTTCATAGTGAGAACGTGCGGCGCACGATGATCGTCGGTGCGGGAGAGGCGTGCAATGTTGTGATGAAGGAACTTGAAATGAGTAAACAGCTCGATGCAAAGATTTGCTGTATCATCGATGACGATCCGAGAAAAGCCGGAACTTATATCCACGGTGTAAAAGTAGTGGGTGGCAGAGATAAAATTCTGGAAAATGTAGAAAAATATAAGATTAATGAGATTATTTTGGCAATGCCAAGTGCCAAAAAGAAAGAGATCCAGGCGATC
>OOAK01001792.1_pt1 | contig 12629 bp, 10 predicted proteins | sample 1671811 | NCBI WGS metagenome assembly OOAK01 (sample SAMN06348195, study PRJEB24527) | human gut metagenome | biome: human gut; feature: ankylosing spondylitis patient; material: feces | host: Homo sapiens | place: China | collected 2015-10 | reverse complement strand
CAGTCGTACCCCCCGCTCCCCCATCGGGCACGCCAGTCGTACCACCCGCTCCCCCATCGGGCACGCCGAACGTATCGGACAGCATGTCAGAGGGGAGCCAAGCATGAATAAGTCACTCCGCCAACTCTTCACCATCGTGGTGGCGCTGTTCGTCATCCTGGGCATGTCCACCACCATCATCACGGCGATTCGCGCGAACCAGCTCAACAACGACCCGCGCAACACCCGCGCCCTCTACCACGAGTATGGCGCTCCGCGCGGTGCGATCCTCGCTTCGGACGGCTCCGTCATCGCCAAATCCGACCCTTCGAACGACGCGTTCTCCTACCAGCGTTCCTATACCGCCGGCGAACTGTACGCGCCGGTCACCGGCTTCTTCTCGATCAGCCAACGCGGCTGGAACGGTATCGAAGCGTCGCGTAGCTCGCTGCTGTCGGGCCAATCCGACCAGCTGGTATGGCAGCGGTTCAAATCGCTGTTCACCGGCCAGGAAAACAAGGGCGCGACCATCGAAACGTCCATTGATCCGAAAATCCAGCAGGCCGCCTACAACGGTCTTGCCAACAATGACGGCGCGGCCGTGGCCATCGAAGTGAAAACCGGTCGTATTCTCGCCATGGCAAGCACGCCAAGCTACGACCCGAACCAGCTGGCGAGCCACGACACGTCCGAAGCGAACGGCAATTATTCCACGCTTTCGCAAGACGAGTCGAATCCGATGCTCAACCGTGCCACCTCGCAGCTGTATCCTCCGGGATCCACGTTCAAAACGGTGGTGGCGGCGGCCGCGCTGGAAACTGGCGAATACCAGACCGACACCGAGATTCCGGCCGGATCGAGCTACACGCTTCCGGGCACGGTCACACAGTTGACGAACGCGGTGTCGCAGGCCGACGGTTCGGACGGCAAGATCACGTTGGAAGACGCGATGGCGTATTCGTCGAACACCGCGTTCGCCCAGCTGGGCGTGGCTTTGGGCGATGACAAGGTGTCGTCCATGGCCAAGAAGCTTGGTTTCGACAGTCCGGTCACGGTTGACGGATCCGATTCCACGGGCACGCCGTGGATGAGCGTGGCGTCGAAGTTCCCGACCGACACGACCGACGACAAGCTCGCTTTGGCGTCCATCGGCCAAGGAGACACCGTGGTGACTCCGCTGCAGAACGCGCTGGTGGCGGCCGCCGTGGCGAACGGGGGTAAGGTCATGCAGCCGACGCTGGTGGATCGCGTGCGTTCCTCCGACCTGTCTGTTATTTCGCAGACCAAGCCGCAGGTGATGAGCCGCGCGTTCAGTTCGGGCACCGCCAACAAGCTCACGCAGATGATGGAGGCGGTGGCCACCAAGGAGAACCCGAATCTGGCCATCGACGGCGTGCAGGTGGCTGCGAAAACCGGCACCGCGCAGATCGGTGACGGCAATACGTCCATCGACGGCTGGGTGGTCGGCTTCGCCCCGGCGGACGATCCGAAGATCGCTGTTGCCGTGGTGGTGCACAATGTGGATTTGTATGGCTCGTTCGCGGCGGGTCCGATTATGAAGGCGATGATGCAGGAGGCGCTGGCAGAGTGCAACTGATTGAAGGACAGCTCATCCACCGACGCTACAGGTTGGATGCCCGTCTGGCCCAGGGTGGCATGGGCGAAGTATGGAAAGGCTATGATATCCAGTTGGGTCGTCCCGTGGCCATTAAGGCGTTGCGCGGCGACTTGGGCGTCACGCAGGAGGCCAAGCTGCTTCGCCTGCGTGCGGAAGCGCATAATTCCGCCAATCTTGCACACCCGAATATCGCTGCGTTGTTCGAATATTACGAACATGACGGCATCGGCTTCCTCGTTATGGAGTACGTGCCCAGCAAGTCGCTGGCCGACCTGTTCCACGAGCAGAACGGCCCGATGGAGCCGACCCGTCTGCTGCCGATTCTCATCCAGACCGCGCGTGGCCTGTTCGTCGCGCATTCGCATGGCGTGATCCACCGCGACGTGAAGCCTGCGAACATCATGGTGTCCGATTCCGGCGAGGTGAAAATCACCGATTTCGGCGTCTCCTACTCCACCAATCAGGAGCAGATCACGCAGGACGGCATGGTGGTGGGCACCGCACAGTACATTTCCCCGGAGCAGGCGCAGGGCCAGCATGCCACGCCTCAATCCGATATCTATTCGCTTGGCATCGTCGCCTACGAGGGCCTGTGCGGGCATCGTCCGTTCACGGGTGCCACGCCGGTCGACATCGCCGCAGCACATGTCAACAATCCGGTTCCGCCGCTGCCAGACTCCGTCGACGTGCAGCTGCGTGAATTCGTCATGTCGATGCTGTCCAAAGACCCGCTTGACCGTCCGAAGGACGCGTTGACGGTGTCGCGCACGTTGTCCCGCATCGAACGCCGTCTGCTCGACCAGCAGACACAATTGGCTGACACGATGGTGGTGCCTACAGGCGGAAGACTTCCGCGACGCGTGGTCAGCAGACCTCATATCTCCTTGAGCACTGATGGGAAGGAACAGGGATGAACATCAACATGCCTACCTCTTTGGCTGGTGGACGTTACCAGCTCGGCCAACTGGTCGGCCGTGGCGGCATGGCCGAAGTGCACGTGGCGCTCGATACGCGCCTTGGGCGTACCGTCGCGGTCAAGATCATGCGCGCCGACTTCGCCAACGACAAGATCTTCCTTGAGCGTTTCCGTCGCGAAGCCCATTCCGTGGCGCAGATGAACAATCCGAATATCGTGAACATCTACGATTCGGGCGAAGAGGTCGTCGCCACGGAAACCGGCCAGACCGAACATCTGCCGTATCTGGTGATGGAATATGTCAAGGGCCAGACCTTGCGCGACATTCTCAAAGTGAATGGCGCTCTGAGCCAGCGCGACGCCGAACAGGTGATGATGGGCGTGCTCAACGCGCTTGAGTATTCGCATCGCATGGGCATCATCCACCGCGACATCAAGCCCGGCAACATCATGATTTCCGAGCAGGGCGTGGTCAAGGTCATGGACTTCGGCATCGCCCGCGCGCTCGACGATTCCGCCGCCACGATGACGCAGTCGCAGGGTGTGGTCGGAACCGCGCAATACCTGTCTCCCGAGCAGGCACGCGGCGAAAGCGTCGACATGCGTTCCGACCTGTATTCCGCAGGTTGCGTGCTGTATGAAATGCTTACCGGAAGGCCGCCGTTTACCGGCGATTCCGCGGTTGCGATCGCCTACCAGCATGTTTCGGAGGTCGCCACTCCCCCAAGTTCGGTCGTTCCCGGCTTGCCGAAGATGTGGGATTCGATTTGCGCGAAGGCGATGGCGAAGGATCGTCAGAACCGTTACGCCACGGCTTCCGAATTCAAGAACGATTTGCTGACGTTCATGAACGGCGGCGTGCCGATGGCGGCCGCGTTCAATCCGTTGACCGATCTGACCAATATGAAGGCACGCAAGCAGGCCGAAATGGACGCGAACACCGTGGCCATGACTCCTGCCGGTGAAACCGCCGCGACGCAGGCGTTCAATCCCGTTACGGGCCAGTTCGAGGCCGTACCGAACCCACAGAACGGCGTATCCACAAAAACCCGCGCGGAACAGCGTGCCGAGGCCGCTAAGGCGCGTAAGAAGAAGCAGATCATCATCGGCTCCGTGGTGGGCGGTCTGGTGGCGCTGCTGGTCATTCTGGGTGTGTTCTTCATGCTGAACAAGAGCGACTCCACCGCCGACATGGTGGAAGTTCCTGATTTCACCGCCACGGCGAATATTTCCGAGGCGCGCGTCGAAGAGCAGCTCGCGGCCAAGGGTCTGAAGCTCGATGCCCGAGAGGATTCCGATTCGAGCGAGCCGAAGGGCACCATCACCAAGCAGAATCCGACGGGCGGCAAGAAGGTCGCCAAGGGCTCCACGGTTTCCGTGTGGTTCTCCACCGGCCCTCAGTCGGTCGCCGTTCCGGATGTGTCGAACAAGAGCCAGGATGACGCGAAATCCATTCTTGAGGCCGCCGGCTTCAAGGTGGGTAACGTGCGCACGGTCGACAATGCCTCCATCGAAAAAGACAAGGTGGTAAGCACGGATCCTGCCGCCCATTCGAAGCAGACCAAGGGCACGATCATCACGCTGTACATTTCGTCCGGCATGACCAAGATTCCCGACAATCTGATCGGACAGCCGAAAGACACGGTTATCGAGCAGCTGAAGCAGGCCGGTCTGACGCAGATCACCATCGAAAGCGAATATTCCGATTCCATCGCTTCCGGCGCCGTCACCCGCGTCGAGCCGGGTGTTGGAAGCACGGTCGAGGCCGGTACCGCGGTCACGATTTGGGTGTCTACCGGCAAGCAGCAGATCAGCGTGCCCAGCGTGGTCGGCATGGGCTATGCGAACGCCAAGAGCCTGTTGGAAAGCTACGGTTTCCAGGTCACGGTTTCCGGCCCGGAGGATGGCACGGTCACAGACATGTCACCGACCGCCGGCACCCAGTCCGACAGCGGAGCCACGATCACGTTGACCACGAAGTCGTCCAGCACCAATAATGGCGGCAACAACGGCAACAACGGCGGCAACGGCGGCAACGGCGGCAACAACGACGGAGGCAACAAAACTCCCGAAGGCAACTGATCGGTCGAGATAACCGCCATCATTCACAAGGAAGGCCCAGCTGAAATGCCAGCTGGGCCTTCCTCATTACGGTCTTATGTTCTTTTGCGATTCGTGTTTTCTTACGATTTTGTATTTTCTTGCGATTGAGATTGCGCGACTTACGTTTCCACGCTTGTACCATCGCTTGTACCATGCGTTTTCGCACTTCCCACGTCTTCTTGCTGCGACCTTAGGCCGCGACCTTGGGCTGCAATCCCTTGGAACGTTCCACGGCGTTCTCCTGGCCGCACACCTTCAGCCAGTTCGCAAGCAGACGGTAGCCGTCCTGCGTCATCACGGATTCGGGGTGGAACTGCACCGCATACATCGGCTTGCTGCAATGCTTGATGCCCTGCACGATGTGGTCGACCTGCGTCCACGCGGTCACCACCAGCTCTTCCGGCACGGAATCGGGCTCCACGGCCAGCGAATGGTAGCGGGTGGCGGTCATCGGATTGGCGACGCCTTCGAAGATCTCATCGTCGATATGCTCCACCAAGCTGGTTTTGCCGTGCATGATGGTCGGCGCGTGGCTTACGGTCGCGCCGAACACTTCGGCCAGCGCCTGCATGCCGAGGCACACGCCGAACATGGGCTTGGACTGCTCCGCGCACAGGCGAATCATGCCTTCGCTGGCACCGGAATCGGCCGGAGCGCCCGGGCCGGGAGAAATAAGCACGCCGTCGTATTCGTCGATCACATCGGCTTCGCCCGGATCGATCGCATCGTTGCGCACCACCGTCACCGCGGCACCCAACGTCTTCAAATAGCCGACAATCGTGTAAACGAACGAATCGTAGTTGTCCACGACCAAAATGCGTGCGGAATCGGTCATCATGCTCCTATCAACGTCGGAATGTCGGCGTTCGAATGCTTCGAATACTTACGTTGCGCGAATATTTGCGTTTGCATAGCAGTGTACGTGCGCAACATGTCGTGACGCGGCGCGCGTCTCACGCAGCAATCGCAGCAATCGTGATAATCGCAGATCGCAGCAATCGCAGCAATCGCTTTCACGTCTGCCAGCAAAACTGCCAGCAAGCCTTCCGGCAGACCGCCGGAAGGCACCTGAATACAGCTTTATATGGCCGTGTAATTCGACATTTCCTGCAATGCCGGAATATTCGTCGCAGCCCACGGGAACAGCCATTCAAAGCACGATGCGGCCGCCGCGAAAATCAGCAACGCCATGAGCACAAGTCGAATCGGAAGCACACCCGGCTGCAATCGCATCAATCCGCCGTACAAGCTGAATTCCGGCTTTTCGCGGCGTCCTGCGCGCACGTCGGCGAGATACGGCCAACGCCATGCCACCAGCGCGGAAAGGAAGATGATCGCATATGCGGCGAGCGCGCCGAGAATCCACGGTTTGAGTGAGCTGACGGATGCGACGATCGACGATTTTTCGTTGTTGACGAATTTGACTTTGCCGTTGGAGTCGGTGGAGGCGAGCTCCTGGGGGATGCCGTCGGACACCTTCGCCCAGTATGAGAATTCCGCGTAGCTGATCCAGCGGTGTGTCGGCGTGGAGTATTTCGGTTCGCATGTGGTCATGGTCAGCATGCGTTTGGTTGGCGTCGCGCCGGGGTTTTCGGGGTTGGCGGCGACCACTTCGATGTCGGTCGGCAGCACGATTTTGTAGCTGGTGTAGTGGTAGACGTACCAGTAATCCTGCGTGCGCACGATGATCGGGTCGCCTTCCTGCAGTTTGTCGACGTCGCCGAGTGGCTGTCCGTAGCCGTTGCGGTGCCCTGCGAAGGCGAAATTGCCGACTTGGCCAGGCATTTGCGAATCCTTGTAGTGGCCGAGTCCGTGCTTGTTGAGTTCGGTGAGAGAGGTGCCTTCAACGAGGTTGCGCTGCCATTGGCTGCCGAATCGCGGAATGTAGACCTGGGCGATGAGCTCGCCTTCCTGTGCGCTTTGCGGTTGCGTTGGCGGGTCGCCTTCCTGCGCTTGCGCAATGGTGACGCTGTCGGATTGGCCGGGGTCGGACCATGATACGGATTGGCGTGTTTCGATTTGGTTGTGTTCGGCCTGCACGCCCGTCCACCACATTTGCCATGCGATGTAGAGCGCGCAGACGGCCGCCGCGGTCAGCATGAGTTCGGCGAGGATGCCAAGTATCGTCCAGACCACGCTTTTGCGACGCTGTTTTGGTGCCACGTGCTTCATCGGTTACTTCCCCTCTTGCGATTCCTGCGTTTCGTCCGTTTGCTGCGATCCGTCTGTTTCGTTGTTCATCGCCTGCGCGTATTGCAGCGGCTGTTGCAATGCGTCGGTCGCGTCGAAATGAAGTTTTTCTTTTTCGTCGACCTGCCATCCCAAGCCGAACGCGCTGACGTACTGCCGGTATATGGTCACTTCCTGCGAATTGTCGAGCGCCTTTTTCATTGTCTCGACCGGGCCGATCGCGGAAATGGTGAATGGCGGCGAATACTTTTTGCCCTGCAAAAGCAGCACGTTGCCGGAACAGCGCACTGCGGAATTGAACAGCACACGCTGGTCCATGATCATCATGGATTCCGCGCCGCCCGCCCAAAGCGCGTTCACCACGGCTTCGACGTCTTGCTGGTGCACCACGTAATCGTTGATGTTGGAGGTGGAGCCGCTGGAATCGACCATGTTTTCCCAGAGTGGCGAATCGTCGAGCGTCACCACGAGTCCGGGGCCTTCCACCGCTGGCAGCATGGTGCCGTTGCCGGCGCTTTCGCTGTCTTGCTGGTCGGCGTCGTCCTGGCTGTTCAGGGTTTTGCTCAGATCGTTCACGCGGGAGCTGAGCACGTCGACTTCCGTCTGCAGGGAGTTGACTTTTTTCACGCGTTGTTCCACGAGTTCGGCGGTGTCGTTGGTCACCACGACGGAACGGTTCACGCGCAGGTTCGTGGCGAGCAGGAATCCGGAGAACATGAGCACAAGGAATGCCGCCACTCCGGCCGCTTTCGACCGTTTCGCGGTGTGCTTGCCGGTGTGCTTCGCCATGCGGACCTTCCTGATTCCCATTAAGCATTTGCTCTGATTATGAACAGTTTTACGCTGTGAGTTCGCCGCTTTCGAGTCTACCCACTATTATGACTTTTAGCCTATTAAAGGAGACTATGCTGATGGCTGACGAAGAGCTGCACGAAACCACCGCGGACGATCAGAACGATCTGCAGTCCACGGACGACACCGCTGCCGTTGAAGAGAGCAACGAAACCGTTCAGGATGCCGCTGAGGAAACCACCGTCGATTCCACTTCTGACGAATCCGCTGATTCCGACGACGATGACGATCACGACATTCCGATGGATCGCGTCGAAGCGGTGCTGAACGCTACCGCCGATAAGGACTCCCTGAGCCCGCAGATGCAGCGCATGATGAACCGTCAGGCGGAGAACACCCGCCGCGTGGAGGAAACCATCAAGGGCACCAAGTCCAACCCACGCTGGTTCGTGCCGCTGTTCTGCGCACTGATGATCATCGGTCTGATCTGGGCGGTCGTCTACTACCTGACTTCCGACTACCCGATTCCGAACATCGGCGCGTGGAATCTGGCCATCGCATTCGCGATCATCATGATCGGATTCATCATGACCATGTGGTGGCGCTAAAGCGTAGTTTCGCCTTTCCTGCGATTTGAGGGCGTCTGTACAGCGTGCGGTCAGACGCCCTTTTCACATGCCCTTTTACGATTATCTCGCAATCTTTTCGTAGGTTTTCTTCGTAGATTTCACGCTCTTTCGCAAACGTACGCGGTCTTTCGCGACTGCCTTGCCAATCCCGGTTCGCCTGTTTCTTTTTTCGATTCCGGTTTGTTTTTCAGATTTTCGACGTGCGCAGCAGCACATGATCGCAGCCTTGCATGGTAGTGCCGAACAGATAGACCGGACCACCGTCGGCAAGCTTCAATTTCTTGCGTAGCTGCGGTGCGGTAAGCGGGAAGTTACGTACCGCGATATTGGCCTGTTTCGTGCCATTCAGCAGTCGTTTTATATCCTTTTTATTCATGCCGCCGATCGCTTCAATCGCGAATCCTCTGCCGGGAAAATCGGCAACCGGCGTTGCCGACACGAAAAGGTGACTGCTTGGACCGACCTGCGTCACACCGAATCGTTCCTCCACCAGATCGAAGCAACCGGCCTTCATAATCGACGCATTCGGCTCATACAAGTAGTTTTTCGCCTCCGGCAGCGGTTTGCCGCCAATGCGCAGGCCCTGCGTATATGCGGCGGAATCATAGTCGATCCGCTGATTGTCGTTCACGCAGAACACGCGCGGCGCGGATGGTTCCTCATGCACCTGCTGACCCAATACCAGCAACAGTTCCTTGCATTCGTTGCCGGTGGCCACGATATGCACTTCGCGTACGGTCCCGTCGAAATCGGCGACCACCTTGCGCCAATCCAACATCGGCGAAAGCTTGACCAGCGTGTACTGCGATTTGGCGAGCAACAGGTCACGCAATTCGAACACGTTCGGCGTGCAATCCTCGATCGCGTAAGTGCGCGATCCATGCTCGTCGCGGCGGGCCGGATCAAGGTAGATGAAGTCCACCGGACCCATCTGCCTGAGGTATTCCACGCCGTCGCCGCACACGATGCGCGCCTGGTCGAGTCCCAGTGCGGCCATATTGTGTTCGGCCAGATCGCACAGATGCCGCTGCCGTTCCACATAAGTGGCTTGGCTGAATCCGCGCGCCAGATACGAGAAGTCCACGCCGAACCCGCCCGTCAGATCCACCATCGAACTTCTCGCCGCCAATGTGTCCGATTCTGGCGAATCGGACAACTGGAACGCACTTTTTGCCGTTTGCATGACCGATTCGGCAGAATCGGACAACTGTGGCTCACTTTTCGTGGTTTGGTTGTCCGATTCTCCAGAATCGGACACTCTGGCGCGCACGGTTGCGGCCGGCGCAAGCAGTGTTTGTGCGATTTCTGACTTGTATTGGGCTGTGAACTGCGATGAGCACTGTTCCATGGAAATGTGCGGAGGGTATACGATTCCCTCGCAGGAGGCCCATTGTGGCAGTTTTTTGCGTGCGATCTGCCATCCGGCAATCTGGTCGAGCGCCAACGGCAGGTCGAGCCCTTCCACACGTTTGGCCTTCAACGCCAGTTCGCGCACGTCCTCGTTGCGATGCATCGCCACGAATTCGCGCGTCTCGTCATTCATGATTGTCATTGGTGACGTACCTGATTTCGTTGTGTTGATTCGTCGTCATTCTGGGGATTTTCTGGTTTCACACGATGTGGATAAGTCGTGGATTATTGTGGACGAATGTGGATAGCATCTATATCTTGTAGGCAGTTTTATAGCCGTCCACAATATATAGGATGGTGTTTTTCCCCATTTTTCCACTATGCACAGTCGGGTTATCCACATTTTCCACCGTTGAAAAGCCGGGGAACCCACCGTTTTGTGAATATCCTTGTGGATAATGCACCGAGTTATCCCCGACTTACCCACAGCTCAACCCTCACTTATCCACACACTTATCCACAAATGTGGATAAGTGTGTGTCTGCAATTCCCCAAATCTGTTTTTCTCCTGCCTACCAACTAGAAGAACATGCCAAGAAGGGGGTTTGCGCGAAGTGGATTGCTCATATTGCATGCGACGACAATCGCAATAATCACGGCCAACATGATTACGCCGTACATCAGCGTGCGCTGCTGCAGGCTTTTGCCGCGCAACGCATGCAGACCGGAAACCAACAGCCAGGCGAACACTCCTCCGATGATGAATCCGCCGACATGCGCCTGCCATGCGATGTTCGGCGTGATGATTGGCATCAGGAAGTTGATGAGCATCCAGATCAGCATGGATCGAATGTCGATGCCAATGCGCTGGTATACCACCAGAATTGCCGCGAACAGGCCGAATAGCGCGCCGGAAGCGCCGTATGCGGATGTCAGCCAACCGTCTTGCGAGAACAGTGCCCAGACCATCATGCCGGCGCTTCCGCCGAGTCCTGACAGCACGTATAACGCGAGATATGGCAGATGCCCCATCATGCGTTCCAATACAGGCCCGACGCACCACAAGGTCAGCATGTTGAAAAGAATGTGCCATAGGGAGGCCGGCTGGTGCAGGAACATTGACGTAATGAAGGTCCATGGGCGGTGAGTCGCCAGCGCGGGCATGAATACGCCTGAGCCGACGAATGCGTTGCAGCCGGTCGGCCAGACGATTTTCAATAGTGTTTCGACAATCCAGACCGCGACGCATATCGCCATGATCGTAACGGTGATCACAGGATCGCCGTTACGCCAACGGTATCGCATGGAACGTGCAGAGAAGAAGTCTTTGAACGACGGGGAATCGGGAAACAGACTGAAACGTTGATAAGCCATGTTTCAACCCTACTGGAACGTGCGAATCCGCGAATCTGCGAAATCATTGCAAATGATTGCATTCTTGTGAATCCCCGGCGCGTAAATCCACCCAATCAACACATTCAAGGAATTAATATAGTGAACAGAGTTGGCTTGAACGAGCAGGTCAGCCAATGTTCGCCGATATTTGGGAAAGGATCCGTCATGGAGAACAAGTCTTCTAACGGTTGGAAGTTCTTCGCACTGCTCTTCGGAGCTTTGCTTGCCGGTGTCGTCGGTCTGTATGTGTACAAGCAGCAGAATCCGGATTACGATCCGTGGGAGGAGCCATGGGAGAACAGCTCGTCTCCTGTCGATCTTGGCCTGACCAAGGATGCCGAGGATGGCGAAGCCGAAGTCGCTCCCGCCACCCCAGAAGCTGCCTGATTTCTCTTTCTTTCAAGCCCTGCGCCCCACGCGCAGGGCTTTTTGTTTTGCCCTGGAAAACGGAAAGGGACGATTCCAAAACGGAATCGTCCCTTCGTCATCACGCCCTATCTAACGCTACGAGTCATACATCACGCGATAATTCACGTCACATATGGCCCGTGCGAAGCGAAAGTAATGACGAGCGCAGTATCACAAGGCGTGGAAGGCGCAAGCGTACGAAGATACGTCAAGCCTTCCACAACGCAGATAACGCTCCGTCATTACTTGAGCGGACCGGTCATCCAGATGCGCTCGAGGTAATCCTCCATCGAGCGGTCGGAGCTGAAGTAGCCCGAGTTCGCCACGTTGATGAGGGCCTTGCGGTTCCATTCGAGCGGCTGGGCGTAGAGGGCCTCGATTTCCGACTGGATGGCGGTGTAGGCGCCGAAGTCGGCGAGGGTCATGAACCAGTCCTTGGTCAGCCAGTCGGCCACGAGCGGGGAGTAGGCGTTGCGGTCGCCGTTGGAGAAGGTGCCGTCGGCCACCATATCGATGGCGTGCTTCAGGCGCGGGTCGGCCTCGTAGTAGGAGGCGGGATTGTAGCCCTCGGCGTACTTCTTCTCGACCTCGTCGACGGTCATGCCGAACAGGAAGAAGTTCTCGGCGCCGACGCGCTCACGGATCTCGACGTTCGCGCCATCGAGCGTACCGACGGTCATCGCGCCGTTGAGGGCGAACTTCATGTTGCCGGTACCCGAGGCCTCCTTGCCGGCCTGCGAGATCTGCTCGTCGAGGTCGGTGGCGGGAATCAGGTGCTGGGCGAGGCGCACATTGTAGTTCCACGGGAAGTACACGGCCAGCTTGCCCTTGACGTCCGGATCGTTGTTGACCACGCGGGAGACGTTGTTGATGAGCTGGATGGTCATCTTGGCCAGGTAGTAGCCCGGGGCGGCCTTGGCACCGAAGAACACGGTGCGCGGGGTGACGTCCTCGGCCTTGACCTTGCCGGACTTGATGTCGGCGTAGGTGGAGATGACGGACAGGATCTTCAGGGACTGGCGCTTGTACTCGTGCAGGCGCTTAACCATGGTGTTGAACATGGTGTTCGGGTCGAGCTCGAAGCCGTACTCGCGCTTGGCGTAGGCGGCGAAGTCGACCTTGTTGGCCTTCTTGACGGCGGCGAACTTCTTGACGAATTCATCGTCCTTGGCCAGCGGCTCGAGGCCCTTGAGCATCTCCAGGTCGGAGAGCCACTTATCGGTGCCGAGGCCCTCGGTGATGAGGTCGG
>OOAK01001785.1_pt1 | contig 12696 bp, 16 predicted proteins | sample 1671811 | NCBI WGS metagenome assembly OOAK01 (sample SAMN06348195, study PRJEB24527) | human gut metagenome | biome: human gut; feature: ankylosing spondylitis patient; material: feces | host: Homo sapiens | place: China | collected 2015-10 | reverse complement strand
CAAAGATAAATACTCCGACAGCCATTGAACACATGATCTCAAACGCTAACTGTATCGAGCTGTGTTTTATAATGAATAGTATTATCCATATAACACTGGTAATTGCCGTAAATGCCAGTGTTTTAAACAATTCCGACATTCCATATCCTTGAAATATCATTGTTTCTGTTTGTATATTTATAGGAATGTATATTTTATTCTTTTCCATTAGTTGCCTCTCCTTTTTTATGATAAATTTATGTCATAATAGTGGAATATTAAATCTTTTATACCCCATGCACATTCAGCTACTACAAGGAAAATCAAAGAATTCATTTTATTCTCAGCTACTCCACCGTCATCGTTGTTAAAATTCATCTTTAACAAACAAATAACAACTCTGCAAGCAACACCAAGTCTTATTATGATTTGAAGAAGTCCAATAATATCAATCATTCTTTCCATAACATCAGCCTTTCTTCGCTAATCCTTTTATCATTTGCGCGATGTAGTATGTTTGCGTAATTCCACCACCGCCACCACCGCCAGGATTATAGATTAATTCCTGAAGTATTCGTGGTGAATTAACTGCCGTTATTGCAAATACTATAGCCCATATTAAATGTCCGCCAATCATAAATGATAGTGAAAGTTTACACAACACTACCTGCACCGTTACTGATAAAACAATCTGAAATAATTTGTTTACATATCCGGAAAAAACACCGCCATTTGCATCTATTATTCCTACACACGCTAACGGAAATCCCATTCGTACAATAAAAATTTCCGCTCCACGCATTAAGAATTTCATATATAGCATTATTATCAAAACTAAATATATCAGAATGAAAATAATCATTGTAAAACCGGCAGTATCTATCATAGAACGCAAGGTATCTGACAATGATGTCATTCCACCAATCCCCATTACATTCATTATTCCGGTAGTTAAATCTTCTATAACATCGACCAACCAACCATATAATATAGGGAAAGTCAAGGCACAAACAAGTGCCTTGACAAAGTTTGTTGTTAATTGTAGCGGGTCTGAAGATGGATCATCCGTCCATGCTATCCATGTATCAAAACCTTTTTTCAGAAACTTTAATACTATCAATACGACTGCAAATCCCATGATGTAATTTAAAATAGCTTCGGGATTAAATGTACTTCCGTTTAACCCTATTGATTTTTCTATCATTAATGTATGGTTTGCCAAAGTATCAAATCCCATATTAAAGTTTATATCAATATCGTCAAGTTCCGTATCAAAAAAGTTATTTAATATCCATTTTAAAAAGATAACAATTATATTGCCCACAAACTATCCCTCCTTTCTTCTTATATGTAAATACTGATTACTGATAATATGATACCAATGCTTTAATTACACCTGATGCCACAACTATACCAACACCTGATATCAATGATACAATCATTCTGGTCTGCCATTTTTTATGATCCATTTCATCTGCCATATTACGACGAAGCAAGCAATATATAACCATCAAAATCGTTACACCACTTCCTAGTCCTATAATCCAAGCTGTAACATCTTGAATAAGATTAGTTGTTCCGGTGGCTAACTTTGTAGATGATATACTGTCTGCAAAAGCTGCTTGTGCAGTAATCATCATTGCTATTCCTATTAAATTTATCTTTTCTAATATTTTTTTCACTACTTTTATCATCTTTGCATTCTCCTTATTTAAAAATCTTTTCGCCCATATTAATATTTTTATCAGTGAAAACACTTCTTCGTGGTGCCGGCTTTTTATACTTTCGCCAAATCCCCCATAGCTCTACAACCGCATTAATCTTTTCTGTTTTTCTGCGATTGTATCGTTCAGCACGAACATTCGTGTTATGTTTTACATTTCCTAATCCAAACATTTTATTAAATGGTGTTTTAGCCAAGTCATATGCGTGCATTATTACCGGTCTTGAGCCAACTATCAACACTTCAGGTCTTTCTATCAAAGAAAGTTCTTCAGGTTTTAATAATCGCCTGCCCATTAAATTTCTGCTTGCCGATATATTTGCACCTGTCATATCAAACAATCTCGTACCGTTATAACTGTTAGATTCGGAATTTGACATCGTTGTATAATCGCCTATTTCTTCACTTATCATTTTTCTCGTGTCCAAGTCAGATGATAGAAATATCCAATACTCGCAGTTTCCCACTATCGTTCTTGCACCCTCTTTACCATACTTTACTTTTTTGCTATCGCTCTCAAGCTGTGCAGTTGATTGTAGAAACAAATTAAAGCGTATTCCTCGACCACCTGCAACTGTTAATTTGGTTGCAAAGTCAGGAATAACCGCAAAATTACCAAATTCATCAAGTATAAAATTTACTCTTCTTTTCAAACGACCGCCTTGTAAATCTGCTACATCTGCAAGTTTGGTATAAATCTGGTCTACAAACAAGCTTGCAACACCGTAATATGTAGTGTTATAATCTGGTAAGATTATAAATATAGCTGTTTTTTGCTCATTCAAATCTTCAATTTTAAAACTGTTTGACTTTGTTAAGTTGTACACATTTATATCTGCAAACAGGCGTAATGTAGCCAATGCTGAAATATTAAAACTACCCTGTGTTTTTGACGGAGCAACTCTCGTGGCCGAAATCAAAGCCAATGCCGGATGATTAGGATTCAATGCTTCAATCGTGTCTATATAACGTTTCAAAGGTGGATTATCCGACATTTCACACATATTGTTAATGAAGTGATACACATTGGTAAGATTCTGATATTCAGGGTGTTCCCTGTTGTCATACACCACCGCCAATATGCACGCCGCCATAATTGATTTTTCACCCTCTGACCATATTTTTTCGCTCGATGTATCATTTCCGACTAATGCTTCAGTAATATCCAATGCTTTTTTTTGTGCTAACGGAATATTATCATCATTAATTGCGTCAATAACTTCTTGCAAAAAATTAAAATGGTCGGAACGGTCAGGATTTTTAAAATCAAGAACAAATACGTTATATCCCAATGCCTCAAGGAATGGATATGTATATTGATGAAGTTCCCCTTTCGGATCAGACACAACCATATTTTCTCCGGCAAGTCCTTCTATTCCAATAGTCGGTAACACGATACTTCTCGACTTACCGGAACGCGTTGCTCCTATTACCAATGTGTGCGTATCACTTCCGTTGATATAATATCTGTCCTTTTTTGTTCCAAAAAGTATACCGCCTTTTTCAATATACGGTTTATCACTATTCAAATTTTTCACCCTTTCTTTATATCAAAAATAGAAAAATGATATATCCAAGCAATAAAAAAGGAACTAACGGAATTTCTTTATCTTTTACCGTCAGTTCCTGTGTCTGCTGAACATCACTATTTTTTTCTTTCTGATATTTTTTTAAACGTATACATTTTCTTGTCCAAGTAATTGCAGCCGTCAACATAAATGCAGTTGACAAAAGCGGCATTGTCAAATATATAAGAAAAGCAATATCAAAATCGCCACTTCCCAATCTATCTGTTACCGAATGTGACAAACAAATGCAACATATACCGTAAATCAGTATCGTTATCAATTTATACACCATATCAAAATTAATTCCGCTATAAATTCCGTAAACAATTTTTGCTATCAGAATAATACCGCACGTAATATATATAGGTATTGTATATGTGTGCATACAAACAATGTCGCTTACCGACTCAAAGCCTAATACAAGTAATGTCAACATAATTAATATTGATGTAAAATTGATATTCTTCATACAAACATATTCTATTGCACCAACGATACCCATAGTACCCATGCTCAATATTATCGGTATAGCTTTGTGTTTCGTTTTATCCGCTAAGTCTTTTTTCACAATGATATAAAAAATACTGCCAAGACAAAGTCCAAGCAGTATTGATAAAACTAAATACATTGTTTAATTCCTTTCACTTAAATATTACTCTTTGGCATATACACCCATTCTTTTTGCACATTCAGTGCAAATATTTTTACCATTATAGTTAAAAACGTCTTTTGCATCGCCGCAGAAAATACACGCCGGCTCATACTTTTTCAAGATAATGCTGTCATTATCATCAATATATATTTCAACAGAATCCTTGACGTCTATTCCGAATCTTCTTCGTACTTCTACCGGAATTACAACACGTCCAAGTTCATCAATTTTTCTTACTACTCCTAATGCTCTCATAAAATACGCTCCCCTTTATTCTTTCTTCATAAATTCTAAATCGTCATATCCATGTTTCATAAGTTCTTGAATATAACTGTCTTGCTTATTTATTTTTATTTCTGTAAAAACTGTATCAAGTTCATCATCTCGGTAAAAACGAGCCGAACCATACTGATTCTGTCCGGCTCGTTGCGGTATTTCAATATTCTTAGAAATTTTAACCATATCCGATTTATATGTAGATGTTCGTGATAGCTGTGCCGCTATCAACCCAAGCACAATAAATACCTCAAATGCTAAGAATATACTTCTTGCTCCCATATTACTAAATACAAGCTTGCACGTTTCAATGAATGGTGCAAATGTCAACCACTGATTATCTTTGATTAGCATTTTGTGAAATATAGCAGAAACAAAAATATTACACAAGCTTAGCAATACAAACACGATAGCAGCCGTTATATATTTTGTTTTTTTCTTCATGCTTATTTCTCCTCTGCTATATTAAGATATGCTTTTGCATTAAGCATTGTTGCAATAACTTCTGCTTTAGTTGCCGGATAACGACCTCTGAATGTATTATCTTCGTACCCTGACATAATACCATACGCATAGCACTTGCCTATATCTTCTTTGCATTTAGGACACGTTGTGTCCCAATCTGCAACATTCGTCATATCAATATCTGTATCCGGAAGTTTTAACATTCGTGAAACAACTTTTGCTACTGATTGCCTTGTTACAGGTTTTGTTTCATCGGTCATTTCCGTAATTAAAACATATCCCTGCTGTCGAGCATATTCCATATACAAAACAATATCATTTTTATCTTCTATGAAATTCACTGCTAATTTTATAAAATCAGCATTACTTATTGTTTCTTCAGGTTGCTCATCGGCATTTATTATACCGATTTTATTGGCTGTTTCCATTACATCACTGTACCAAACATCTTCAGGTGCAGCATATACATTAATTCCGCTTAAAACAACAACCACCGAGAGAGAAAATATAACTAATTTGTTGAATAATCTCATCATGCACCTCTCATCTTTCTGTATCTGTAATAACAACATTCGGCTTAATTTTTTTGCCCGTATAAATTTGATTTGCTATTTCTGATATGTTAAGTTTTTCTGCTGATTTTTGTGTAATTATAAATGTCATTGATGTCATTCCTGTAAAATTACCTTTGCCGGTTATTGTTATTGTTGCTGTTCCGGCATTGATATTATCGGAATAACTCAAGGTGTAATCAGTATCCTTTTTTAGCGTTTTATTATTATATGTGATTGTAGGCAATGGCGAAATAACGTTACCCGTATATGTTTGTGAACTTATATTAGCCACACTTGTGTCAGACATTGCTCGTGCTGATATACTAAATGTTTTTGACGTTGTTCCTTTAAAATTACCTTTACCTGTTATTGTAACAGTCCCCGTGCCTACATTAACATTATTGGAATATGTTAGCGTATAATCAGTCCCTTTTGTTAATGTTGCTCCGTTATAGGTTATAACCGGTAATGCAGAAATCGAATTACCTGTGTATGTCTGATTTGGTATACTTCCGATAGTTGTATCCGAAATATCTCTTGCAACAATATTAAAATTCTTTGTAATTGTGCCGGTATAATCTCCAATACCTGTAATTGATATTGTTGCTGTACCTACATTTTTATTGTTGCTGTATGATACTGTATAATCAGTATCTTTAACAAGTTCAACATCATTACAACTAACAGTAATATTAGGAACAATAAGTGAACCTGTATATGTTTGATCTGCAACATCACTAATAACTACGGTATTATCCGTTGTATTTTTGAAATCTCTTGCTTTCCAATAGATAGTGCCATTTGTACCCCAATTAGAAGAACAATCTATCGAGTCTTTATATTTATCTACGTAAATATCACAAGTAGCATATTTTTCTTCATTATAAGATTTACAAGCATAAGTTCCAACACTCTTAATACTTGAAGGTAAATTTATTCTCGTTAAACTATCATTATCACTAAAAGCAAAATATTCGATTTTAGTTACACCATTTTCAACATTAATAGTTTTTAAATCATTAATGTTATAAATCGAACGTGACTTTATTGTTGTAACACCTTTAGGGACAGTTAATTCATTGTTTTTAAATCTCGGACCATTAGAAAACGCTAATTCATCAATTCGTGTTAATGTACTTGGAAGTTTTAAGTTAGTCAAATTTGAACAAGTATGAAATGCTCGTGAATAAATTGATTCCAATCCTTGCGGCAGATTAATGCTTTTTAGTGATGTACATCTTTCAAATGCTCTTGTATATATGTATTTTAATTTGCTGTTATCAGGTATTGTAACAGTTTCGAGTTTCGTAAAATTACTAAAATTATTTTCACCTATAGATTCAAGCGAACTTGGTAATGTTACACTAATAGCATTTTTAAACATTCTTGTTAATCTGTCATTAATTCCTGTTATTCCTTCTTCGATGATTATTTCAGTTACTTCACTTGGGTTGAACTCAACCGTTTTTGAATTTGTCCATGTTGCTGATAAATTTGCCGGTACTTTTCCAGAACCATAAATAGACAAAACACCATCTTCAAATGAATAATACAAATCTGAAGTTCCCGGTATCGAATTAGCATCAGAAGAACTTGTTCCTGAAAATAATGAAATTCCAAAATCGTTATCTGCATTTGCCACACTTACCGATAATAACATTATGGTTATGAAAATTAAACCAAATATATTTTTTATAGTTTTTTTCATTATAAATTCTCCTTTCTAAACGCAAAAAGGGAGGTATTCCTCCCTTTGCATTTTATTTTGTATGTTCTACTGCTGCCTCAAGAATTTGTTTATATGCCCAATGATTTTGCGAAACATCACCAAACGGATTTTTTTCATTTCTGTAATCATTTCTATCAAGAACACTGTTAATTATCTTAACTGCTTCCGCTCTTGTTATCGGATTATCCGGTTTAAATGTATTATCTTCATATCCGTCTATATATTTTGTTTTATATGCCGAATAAATATATTTTGCACTCCACAAATCTGATTTTACATCTGTAAACGGTATTTTATCAAATTTGGTTAATGTTTTATTCTGCATTATCATTGTAACAAATTCTGCCCTTGTAATTTGATTTTCCGGACGGAATGTTCCGTCTGTATATCCGTTTATAATTCCCGCTTTACTCATTGCAGTTACAGACTCATAATACCACGCACTTTCTTTTATATCAGAAAAGCTAATTGATTCACCTGATTTCGTATTAGTTAATACTCTATATAATATAGCCGCAGTTTCGGCTCTTGTTATATTGCCATCAGGGCGGAATGTATTATCGTCATATCCTGAAATGTATGATTTATGTATTTCTGATGATTGTGCTGTCGGTGTTGGCGTTATTGCCACAGCCGGCTTTGGTGTTTCATCCGAAACAACCTGTAAATATGCAATACCATTTTTATCTGTTCTTCCTCTTAATGTTCTGCCATATTTGTCTTTGATTTCAACATCCTTGTATGCTTGAGCTACGCCTTTTACAGTAACAATTACTTTATACACACTGTTATATTCAATATTTTTCGGTATAATTACATTTACATCACCGCTTGTTTCTGTTGTAAGTAGCACATTATTATCTTGCATTACTTCAACTTTGGTATTGTCCTTTTTAGATGAAGATGACGATGATGATTTCTTTCGTACAATATTAAATGTTTCTTCTTTTTGTCCCGAGTAATTGCCGATGAAAGTAACCACTACCGTTGCAGTACCAACATTTATGTTGTCACGATATGTTAATTTATAATCCACATCTTTAACTAATGTTTTTCCGTCAACAGTTATATTAATATCATCTGTCGGAGCAGGTGTTATTGTAGGTATAGGTGTTGATGTATTTGTTTCGTCTGCCATTGCTGTAAAGCTCAAGCTGCTGACCAACAAAACAAATGCCGTTATAACAGCTGTTATTTTCTTTTTCACTGTCATTATCCCCTTTCCTTTAGATTTTTCTTATTTTATCTGCTCTTATCAATAATTACAGGTTCAGGTGTAATTTCACTGCCTGTATATGTTTGATCTGCAATCGGCTGAATTGTAACAGTTTTATCATCTTCAGTTACCACTCTTGCTATAATATCAAAATTTGTTGCAGCAGTGCCGGAGTAATTACCTATAAATGTAATACTTACTTTAGCAGTACCCACATTTATATTATCAGTATATGTTAATGTGTAATCTTTATCTTTAACAAGAGTTACATCACCGTATTTAATCGTTGGTGTCGGTGTGATTTCCTTTCCGGTATAGGTCTGCTTTGCTATTTCTGATATATCAACCTTTTCCTGATTAAGTACATCCGGTATAATATCAAAATTTGTCGTTGCACTGCCTGAGTAATTGCCGATGAACGACACATTAATTTTCGCTTTACCAACATTTACGTTATCGGTATAAGTCAAATTATAATCTTTATCTTTAACAAGAGTTACATCACCGTATTTAATCGTTGGTGTTGGTGTAATAGCACTGCCGGTGTATGTTTGTGCCGTAGTTTCTGATATACTTACCTTTTCTTGATTAAGCACATCCGGTATAATATCAAAGCTTGAAGTTGCAGTACCGGAGTAATTGCCGATGAACGACACATTAATTTTTGCTTTGCCGGCATTTACGTTATCTTCATAAGACAATGTATAGTCCTTATCTTTAACAAGTGTGACATCGCCGAATTTAATTGTCGGTGTCGGTGTAATGGCACTGCCTGTATATGTTTGTGCCGGAGTTTCCGATATATCAACCAAATCATTTGACAATGCTTTTGCAATGATGTTGAAATTCACACTGCGTGTACCCGTATAGTTACCTTTAAAGGTGATATTAACAGTAGCTTTACCGACATTCACATTGTTTTCATAAGACAAATCATAATCAACACCTTTTGTAAGTTGTGTACCGTTATCGCTTAAAACTTGTACATCAGGTTTAATCTCGTTTCCGGCATTATATGTTATAGCTGAATTATTTTCTTGATTTTTTTCTTTGTCGTTGTTTGCCGCAAATCCTGTTACTATCGACATTGTTGTCGATAGTGCTATGGTTGCCGCTAAAATGCTTTTATACACTTTCTTCATTTTTCATCTTCCTTTCACATCTCAAAATCTTCATTCATATCAACTTCTGAATTAATTTGTTCAAGCTCAGCTGTTAAATTTTGATATGCATAGTATTCTTCCGGTTTAACCGCTTGTCCGTTAGATATTCTTTTTTCAACGTTATTTATCAAAGATTTTGCACATTCTTCTGAAATATAATTTACCGCTCTGCTATCATGTTTCATTGCTGCAATAAACATTTCCGGTGTCTGATGTTCTATGTATTGCAAAGCCTTAGCTGATTCATTAATAGCTGCCATACATACTTCAGGTGTCTGTTCTTTGACAAAACGTATTGCTCGGAAATTTTCTTGTACCGCTGCCATACATATTTCGGGTGTTTGTTCTTTGACATATTCCAATGCCCACCCACTATTATTGACAGCAGCCATACATATTTCGGGTGTTTGTTCTTTGACATATTGCAACGCCAATCCATTACTATTTATAGCTGCCATGCATATATCCGGTGTTTGTTCTTTGACATATTCTAATGCTAACCCGTAATTTTTCACTGCTGCCATACATATTTCAGGTGTTTGCTCTTTGACGTATGCAAGCACTTCTCCGTCATTTTGTACTGCCTCCATACACAATTCAAGTGTTTGTTCCTTTGCATATCTAATCGACCATGGAGCTTTCTTAACAGTTTCCATACACTTATATGGATCATTTATTGCTTCACGATAATATCTTTCAGTTTCGTTCATTTTTTCTGCCATTTTAAATGTTTTTCCTTTCTGATTTCCTACATTTCAAAATCTTCATTCATATCGACTTCAGAATTAATCTGTTCAGGCTCTGACACTAATGTTTTATAGAAATCGTAATCTTGAGGTTCAACTGCTTGTTCATTAGATATACTGCTTTCAATATTATCTATAAAATCATATTTTTCATTATTCAGAGTATTATCAGCCCGTTTTAACAAATCGCATTTAGCCTTTAATTCATTACTAAAATAATGTCCTAAAGAATACTCATCATCTGACTTTTGCCATGTCACATACGGTTGTGGTGCATTTGGGTTATATCCCATAACAAATGTATTGTTATTTAGTGTCACACTGTCAACGATAAAATAGCCTTTTACTGATTCTTTGCCGTATAGTTTATCATATGTGGCAGCATCTTTTAATGTCGGAGTATCTTTAATTTCAATTTCAGGCTTTTCTCTGACTGCTTGCAAATTTTTAATTATGTTATCCGAAATATATTTTACATTTTCGTGTGAATATACACCGAAATAAATATTTTTTTCTTTTAACATATTCATTATCTTTCTGTCAAGTGCCTTACTTTCTTCAAGATTTTGAATGCGTCCGGCTTGCTGAAATGTATCACCACGTTTTATAAAAAGATTGAAGTTATAATACTTTTTATATTCATCATCGATACGCATTGTAAAATCCGTACTGTTGTTTCGGCCATAAATGTGGCTCATCAAAATCGGCGAATCTGTTACTATAACTTCTACCTTTCCCCGAAGTCTTTCAAGACGTTTGGCTTGTTCTGCAAAAAGATGTTCTTGGTTTTCAAGTACATCATATTTTCCCTCCCAAACCAGTTCCTTGGCATACTCTGAAACATATTCGGTATTAATACCTTTTTTCTTGAGTTGTGACGCAACTTCCCAAGCACAAGTAGTTTTACCTGCACCCGGTCCGGCATAGCAATTAACAACCATTGTATTCATACTCTGCACCTCCTTGTTTAATCATCATATCGTGTATTTTTTGATTCTTCTGAAAATGGAACATCAAATGTTTCAGGCAAGATACTTCGTACTGTTACGGGTTTCATTCGTATTCTTCCACTCACTTTAAATTTAGCGGGTGTTCTTTGAATTTTTGTTTCATCAATGATTATTTGATACAAAAATTCACCATTAGAATCATACTTTTCGTAATTACTGTTTAGTCCCATATCATTTATTAAATAGCTTTTAAATTCCTTTTCCGCTTTTGTCGTATCCATAACAGAATTATGTTGAATCCAGTCTATATCCTGCATTGCAAGGTCAACAGATATATTCAATGCTCGTGATACATCAATATCAACACTTTCTTTTGTAGTGAATATATGATAGTATTCCATTGTTATAAACAATGCTATACCAAACATAAATATAGCCAATATAAAACCTATACCTGAAAATGCTTTTTTCTTATATTGCATTTGTATCACCTACTTCCAGAATACCTGTGATACACCTACCAATGTTTTTGACATCGGTACATTTATATCAAGCGGATCACCAAATGTAGGATTCATAATGCGTATTGTTGCATGGTCTGTAACTGTCAATTCAAATTTAGATTTAATTTGAATTTTGTTTGTTCCCGGAACATATTGAGTTGTCCACCTTACATCATCAAGTTCAACACCGAAATCATTTTCCAACTCATGTTGTAAATCTGTAATTGATGAATCAATACGACCGTTTGTTTCAACCGCACGCACCATTGTTTTAGCTATGTAATCGACATTTTGCTTTTGCAGAAAAACAGGCCATAATGTTATGAATGTATAAACAAGCGCCGCAAACAGAATAATCTCAAATATCTGCCATATTGCGATACTTCCTTTTTTCTTTTTTGCAAAATTTTTAGCCATATTTTTCACCGTTAATTATTCCTTAAAACCGTTAATTATACGATCAATCATATCTTGGAATATGGTTTCCATTCCTTTGTTCGCCAGTTTCATATATACTGCACCTACAACTATTGCCGCCAAAATGAGCAACAATGATACAACAAACCCTGATATTCCTTCTTTTTGTTGTCTTAACAAATCATTTTTCAGATTATTTAGCTTTATTTCCGCCTTACTTTTTAAACTTAAAACTTTTTCAACTTTCATAATCATTTCTCCTTTTTATTTAAACATTGATATACCTTTTACTGTATCCATAATAATTGGTGTTACGGCTACTATTGCAGCCATCACTCCTGTTGCAACTATAGCCATTCTAACTTTATCCGGCAAAGCAAGTATCTTTCTATTTTTTTCTTCTCTTCTAATTACCTCCATTTCTCGTTCCGTAAGTTTAATAGCTGTACTTACATCATCGCCCTTTATACTTCCAAGTAATATATTCACAAAATTACTCAATTCTTGAATATTAGTACGCTCAGAAAACGATATTAACGCAGCCTCTTCACTACTTGTTTTTAAATCAACAATCAACAAATCAAGATCATATTGAAATTCCTCACAAGCTGCTTGTCGATATTTTTCTATAATATCGACAAGTTGTACGTTATCTCCTCTTGCATGGTCATATATCATTACAAACTTAGGTAAATCTCTTGTTATTGCTTGATTTATAAAATTAATTTTTTTATTGACTACTTCAATATTATTGA
>OOAK01001781.1_pt1 | contig 12748 bp, 8 predicted proteins | sample 1671811 | NCBI WGS metagenome assembly OOAK01 (sample SAMN06348195, study PRJEB24527) | human gut metagenome | biome: human gut; feature: ankylosing spondylitis patient; material: feces | host: Homo sapiens | place: China | collected 2015-10 | reverse complement strand
AAGTTATATTATATATAAGCTTTATAAGATATATTTTATTTAATTCTATTAATATTTTATAAATATGATATATTGTTATAAAGATATACACATGGAAGAAATTTACAATGTATTTAATAATAAAATATATTCAACTTATTATAGTAATATGATAATATAGATTAGAAAAGGAGTTCATAATGATATCAAATCAGATTTTACAGACAACAGTTGATGGGCTTAAGTCTATTTCAAGGGTTGATTTGTGTGTTATAGATGCAGATGGAAAGATTGCAGCAAAGACATTTGAAGACACATCAGGGTGTGTAGCAGATGCAATTGCATTTATTGATTCACCAGCAGAAAGTCAAGTTGTTAATGGCTATCAATTTTTCAAGGTGCTTGATGAACAGAACCTTGAATACATATTACTTGCAAGAGGTACAAGTGATGATGTATATATGGTAGGAAAGTTAGCAGCATTTCAGATACAGAACTTATTAGTAGCTTACAAGGAACGTTTTGATAAAGACAACTTTATTAAAAATCTTCTTCTTGACAATTTGCTTAGAGTAGATATGTACACAAGAGCAGAAAAGCTCCATATAGATACAGATGTTAAGAGAGTAGTATATATTATCGAAACAAAGCATGAAAAGGATACTAATGCGCTTGAAACAGTAAGAACTCTTTTTGCGGGAAAGACTAAAGATTTTATTACAGCAGTTGATGAAAAGAGCATAATTCTTGTTAAAGAAGTGCGAGGAAATGAAACTTATGATGAACTTGATAAGACAGCAGAAGTTATAATTGATATGCTTAATACAGAAGCTATGAGTTCAGCCCATGTAGCTTATGGAACAGTTGTTAATGACATAAGGGAAGTATCAAGGTCATACAAAGAAGCTAAAATGGCACTTGATGTAGGGAAAATATTCTACAGCAATAAGAGTGTTGTTGCGTACAATAGGCTCGGAATAGGAAGACTTATATATCAGCTTCCAATTCCACTTTGTCAGATGTTTATTAAGGAAATATTCGGTGGAAAGTCACCAGATGATTTTGATGATGAAACATTATCTACAATTAATAAGTTCTTTGAAAATAGCCTTAATGTGTCAGAAACATCAAGACAGCTTTATATTCACAGAAACACTCTTGTATATAGACTTGATAAGTTACAAAAAACGACTAATCTTGATTTAAGAGTATTTGATGATGCAATCACATTTAAGATTGCACTTATGGTTGTAAAATATATGAAATATATGGAAAGTAAAGATACATTTTAATGGAGGACATTACTCATGATAATCTTAGAAGATGTAACTAAAACTTATGCTTCTGGAGTTCCTGCACTTAATGGAGTTAATCTTCATATACAGAAGGGTGAGTTTGTATTTATAGTTGGTAAAAGTGGTTCAGGTAAGTCAACACTTATAAAATTACTGTTGAATGAATTAGAGCCTACAGCAGGAAAGATATATGTAAATAAAAAATATCTTAATAAAATAACAAGAAAGAAATTGCCATATTTAAGACGAGATATTGGCGTTGTATTTCAGGATTTCCGTCTTTTAGAGGATAGAAATGTCTATGAAAATATTGCATTTGCACAAAAAGTAATAGAAGCACCACCACGACAGATTAAAAGTAGAGTGCTTTCAATGCTTTCAATGGTAGGATTACTTGATAAATATAAAGCATATCCAAGTCAGCTTTCAGGTGGTGAACAACAGCGTGTTGCTATAGCAAGAGCATTGGTAAACAGACCTGCTATTTTACTTTGTGATGAGCCTACAGGTAATCTTGACCCTGGCAATTCGGCTGAAATTATGAAAATTCTTAATCAGGCAAACAAGCAAGGAACTACAGTGCTTGTTGTTACTCATAACATGGATATTGTTCAACAGATGAAGAAGAGAACAATTACAATGAGTGAGGGCAAGATAATCAGCGATTTGGAAAAGGGTGGATATTTTTATGAAGATTAGGTCATTATTTTATCAGATAAAGCAGGGCTTTAAGAACATATATAGAAATAGATTGTTCTCACTTGCTTCAATAGCGACAATTACAGCATGTATATTTTTATTTGGTATGTTTTATTCAATTGTAACCAATTTTCAGTATATGGTTAAAAAAGCTGAAAATGATGTATGCGTAACAGTATTCTTTAATGAAGGACTTTCAGATGCAGATATTAAAAAACTAGGCGACACGATTAAAAATAGAGTAGAAGTATCTGATATTCATTATACATCAGCAGAAGAAGCATGGAATAACTTTAAAAACGAGTATTTTAAAGATTACCCAGAATTAGCAGAAGGATTTAAAGATGATAATCCATTAGCGAATTCTGCTTCATATGAAGTATATTTAAGTGATGCCGGAATGCAGTCAACACTTGTTTCATATCTTGAAAACTTAAACGGTGTAAGACAGGTTAATCGTTCAGAGGCTACAGCAAGTAGTCTTTCAAGTGCGGCAAAGCTTGTAGGTTATGTATCAATTGCAGTTATAGTGATTTTGCTTGCTGTATCTGTATTCCTTATTACTAACACGATTGTAATAGGTATTACCGTACGAAAAGAAGAAATTTCAATTATGAAATTTATTGGAGCGACAGATGCGTTTGTTAATGCGCCATTCTTCATTGAAGGTATATCAATAGGTGTAATTGGTTCAATTATTCCATTATTTATATTGAGATATATGTATACTAATATTGTTGATTATGTACTTGGAAAGTTTAATATACTTAGTAATATTCTTGCATTCCTTCCTGCAAATGATGTATTTAATGTACTTGTTCCAGTTGCTATTGTATTAGGAATTGGTATTGGTATTGTAGGAACATTATTTGCTGTACATAAACATGCAAACGTATAAGAGTGATTTTACAAGGTTGTCGCATATAATTTTTATGCGGCAGCCTTTTGCCGTTTTATAAAGTTATTATTTTGTTATGAATAAAAAAGCAGCGGAATGGAGATTTTTATGGATAAAAGATATAAAAATATTTGTATTAAATCATTTGTAAAAAAAGGAATAATTATAGTTTTAGTAACAACAATGACAGTTAAAACACTACATTTTAATTTTATAGGAAATATAATAAATGTATATGGTGATACTACAACTGAAGACTTAAATGCTGCACAAGATAAAAAGAATGACATTAATGTTCAGATACAAAATACTCAAGAAGAAATTGCAAAGCTTCAACAGCAATCGAGTGATACTAAGGCATATATAGCACAGCTTGACAGTAAAATGAATGAATTAGATATATCACTTTATAACCTTAATAATGATATAACTCTTAAGCAAGAAGAAATCGACAATGCAGAAGCGGGACTTGCTCAGGCAATAGTTGACTCAGAAGAACAGTATGCTTCAATGAAGCTTAGAATAAAGTTTATGTATGAACGTAGTACAGAAAATTATCTTCAAATACTTTTTTCAGCAAGTAATATGGGAGATATGTTAAATAGAGCAGAGTATATAAGTAAAATTTCCGAATATGATAGAGAAATGCTTGAAAAATATCAAGAAACAGTTGATTATATTGCACAAACAAAGGCTCAACTTGAAAGTGATTATGTACAGTTAGATAATATGGCTACTTCTCTTGAGTCAGAAAAAGGTTCTCTTTCTGTAGTTCAAGAAGCTAAAAATGCAGAACTTATGGCTTTAAATGAACAGACAGACACAGCAATGGAAAAGGAAAGCTCACTCCATGCTGACCTTGCAGCACAAGAAAGTGAAATTGAAGCTATGGAGGCACAGATTGCAGCACAAGAAGAAGCAAGACGACAAGCTGAGTTAGAAGCACAAAGAAGAGCCGAGGAAGAACAAAGTAGAGCAGAAGAAGCAAGACGACAAGCAGAAGAAGCTGCTAAAGCAACAAAGTCACAGCTTGTTGACAATAGTGCAATAGGAAATTCTGGAAATGCTTCTCTTGATGATAGTACAACAAGTAGTACAAGTGCAACTGCTTCAACAAGTGCGACAAGCAGTTCAAATACAAGCTCTAATAGCAGTAGCAATAGCTCGTATAGTTCTTCTTCTAATAGTCAGCAGACTTCATCATCAGGCTTTGTGTGGCCAACGGTGTCAAGAAGAATTACATCAGACTATGGAGATACAGAGGATAGAAGTTCTGGTCATCAAGGAATAGATATAGGAGCTACAACTCCAGGAGTATCAGGTGACGCTATATATGCCGCTGCCAGTGGTACAGTAACACTTGCTACATATAGTTCATCGGCTGGTAATTGGATATGGATATATCATGGAAATGGATTGTATACAGTATATATGCACTGTTCAGCTCTCCTTGTTTCCGTTGGTGATACAGTTTCACAAGGACAGACGATTGCGAGAATGGGTTCAACTGGTAATTCAACAGGAGCACATCTTCATTTTGGTGTAAGACTTAATGGCTCTTATGTTAATCCGTGGAATTATGTCGGATAAATTTATTTTCTAAAGCAAATTCTATATTAAATAAGTTTACAAGTTTTTGTTTTATTTATGTGAGTAATAGCCAAAGTCTGAGTTTATAGTAGACTTATCGGCTGTTGCAATAACTTGATAAGCTAATAGAGTGTGAGTTTTATAGTGAAAGTGTTGATTTAAAGAAAGGAATTAAAAATGGATAATCAATTCAACAATGAAGATGATTACAATAATAAGAATCAATTTAATGTTTATAATCAAAGAAAAAATAAAAGAAAGTCAAAGCATTACTTTGGACTTGGTGCGTTTACAGGAGTAGTATGTACTTTGCTTGTTATGATTATAATTGTTGGTGCAGTTTTTGTAAGATTTTATCAGGCAGGCTATATCCACATAGCTACAAATGGTCAAATATATATTCAAGATATAGCTTCTAGTGCTAGTACTGGTATTGGAAGTGAAGTAGAAGCAAAGCTAAATGCAATGGATAGTGTGTTAGATACATTTTATTTTGATGATGTAGACGAAGAAACGGCAAAAGATAACATTTATAAAGCATATCTTAGCTCTTATGGTGATAAATATACAGTGTATTATACCGCTGATGAGTATAAGAGTCTTTTAGAGTCTACAACAGGTAAGTTTAGTGGGATAGGTGCTGTATGTCAGAAGATGGATAATGGAACTATTCTTATAACAGAAGCTTATGAAGAAGCTCCAGCTTATAAAGCAGGAATACGAAAAGGTGATTATGTATCTAAGGTAGATGGTCAAGATATAACAGATATGGATTTATCGACGGCTGTTGCTCTTATCAAGGGAGAGAAAGGAACTAGTATACATCTTGAAGTAATAAGAGATGATACAACATTTGAATGTGATGTAGTAAGAGATGATATAGATATCCGTACAGTTAGTTATTCTATGCGTGAAAATGATATTGGCTATATTTTAATTTCTCAGTTCGATACAGTTACAACTAACCAGTTCAAATCAGCACTTGATGACTTGACAGCTCAAGGAATGAAAGGACTTGTAATTGATATACGTTCTAATCCGGGTGGAGTGTTAGGAACTGTTGTAGATATGCTTGATGAAATTCTTCCAGATGGACTTATTGTGTATACACAAGATAAAGATGGCAACAAAACAGAGTACAAAGGGTCTAATAAAAATGAGCTTACAGTTCCATTAGCTGTTCTTGTTGATGGCAACAGTGCAAGTGCTTCTGAAATATTTGCGGGAGCTGTTCAAGATTATGGTATTGGAAATATTATCGGAACACAGACATTTGGTAAAGGTATAGTACAGACTATAAGACCGATGACGGATGGAAGTGCTATAAAGTATACAATTGCAAAGTATTTTACCCCAAAGGGACAGGATATTCATGGAAATGGAGTTACTCCTGATATTGTAATAGAGTATGAACCTAGTGATGACGGTAGTGTAGATAATCAGCTTGAAGCAGCAATGGATTATGTAAAGAGTCAAATTAATAATTAGAGAGTTTATAGTGGGAGTGGCATTAAGTTAGCCATTTCCACTATATTTTTTAGGGATTGAAGATATTAGGAGTATATAAACACACACTAAAAAAGAATAATGGTGCATTTATTGGTTATATACTACTGTTATCTTATGGAAGTTTATAAGTTATCTAACAAGTATGTTCGCTATTATTATATAAAAATAGATTATTATTTTTTAAATGGTAAATTTAGTTGTTATATATTATTGCTATTTTATGTAAGTTTACCTAAATGCAAAATATAAGAATTAAAGAGAACAAATGTTTGCTTTTTCAAAATAGGTGTGGTATAATATGTACAAACATTTGGAATAATTGATTATATATGAAATTAATACAATGGCAAAATTTTGCTTTATAAATAAGTGATAAATTAGATTAAGAAGATATGTTTAACTAATTATAAAAAATTAAAGTAAGGTTATTTGGATATTCAACAGTATTAAGTAAGTTTGCAATTTTATTGTGATAAGCAATAAGCAATAAGAGATTTGTCTGCATTAGAAATAGTGCAATAACAGTGTATAGTTAAGTTTATATATTTTATTAATAGCTTGACGAATAATAGAAATGAGGTGCAATATGGCGGAGTTTAAACTTGTATCAGAATATCAGCCAATGGGTGACCAGCCACAAGCTATTGAGAAGTTGGCGCAAGGTTTTGCAGAAGGCAATCAGTTTGAAACACTTGTAGGTGTAACAGGTTCTGGTAAGACATTTACAATGGCAAATATAATTCAACGTGTTAAAAAGCCGACACTTATTATTTCACATAATAAGACGTTAGCGGCACAGCTATATGGAGAAATGAAAGAATTTTTTCCAGAGAATGCAGTTGAATATTTCGTATCGTATTATGATTATTACCAACCAGAAGCTTACGTTCCACAAAGTGACACTTATATTGCAAAGGACTCCTCTATAAATGATGAAATTGATAAGCTTAGACATTCCGCAACATCAGCACTTTCTGAACGTGATGACGTTATAATTGTAGCATCTGTTTCTTGTATATATGGACTTGGTGCGCCGATAGATTATAAGAACATGGTTATTTCTTTAAGACCAGGAATGGAAAAGGATAGAGATGATGTTATAAGACAACTTATAGATATACAATATGTAAGGTCTGACCAAGATTTTAAGCGAGGAACATTTAGAGTAAGAGGTGACGTTATAGAAGTGTATCCATCTAATTCTACAGACGAAGCTGTGCGAGTTGAGTTTTTTGGTGATGAAGTAGATAGGATAACCCAGATAGACGCACTTACGGGAGAAGTTAAGTCACTTCTTGAACACATAGCAATATTTCCGAATTCTCATTATGTTGTTGACAAAGAAAAGTTGACAGTAGCTGTTGAGAATATAAGGGAAGAACTGGCAGAACGTATAAAGTACTTTAAGAGTGAAGATAAGCTTATTGAAGCACAGCGAATTGAAGAAAGAACTAACTTTGATATAGAAATGATACAAGAAACGGGTTTTTGCTCTGGAATTGAGAATTATTCAAGACATTTAGCAGGTTTACCAGCAGGAGTGCCGCCATATACACTTATGGATTATTTCCCAAAAGATTTTCTTATTATTGTAGATGAGTCACACATTACAATTCCACAGATAAGGGGAATGTATGCAGGTGACCAGTCAAGAAAGTCAACACTTGTAGATTATGGTTTTAGGCTTCCATCAGCTAAGGACAATAGACCACTTAACTTTTCTGAGTTTGAAGCTAAGATATCACAGATGTTATTTGTATCAGCAACTCCGTCAACTTATGAAAGAGAGCATGAGTTGTTGTCAGCCGAACAAGTGATAAGACCTACGGGACTCTTAGACCCACAGATTAGTGTACGACCTATTGAAGGACAGATTGATGATTTAGTATCTGAGATTAATAAAGAAACTGCAAAAAAGAACAAGATACTTGTTACAACTTTAACAAAGAGAATGGCAGAAGATTTGACAGATTATCTAAAAGAATTAGGAATACGAGTTAAGTATCTTCACGCAGATATAGATACACTTGAAAGACAAAAGATTATAAGAGATATGCGACTTGATGGCTTTGATGTTTTAGTAGGTATTAATCTTTTAAGAGAAGGTCTTGATATTCCAGAAATATCACTTGTTGCAATATTAGACGCAGATAAAGAAGGATTTTTAAGAACGGAAACTTCTCTTATTCAGACGATAGGACGAGCTGCAAGAAATAGCGAAGGTCACGTTATTATGTATGCTGATAAAGTAACTGTTTCTATGCAAAATGCTATTTCAGAAACAGAAAGGCGACGTAAGATACAGGAAGAGTACAATGAAGCTCATGGTATAACGCCACAGACTATAAAGAAAGCTGTACGAGATTTGATAAGCATTTCAAAGGCGGCAGAAAGCACATCAGATAAGCTTGAAAAAGATTATGAATCTATGAGTATAAAAGAACTTGAAAAAGTTAAGAAAGAGATTGAAAAGAATATGCACAAAGCGGCAGCAGAACTTAACTTTGAAGAAGCGGCAGCTTTGCGTGATAAGATGATAGAAGTTAATAAATACATTTATGAAATGAAAAGTTAAAATATTATTTTCATTTATAATTAAGTCCTTTAACGAAAAAAGATATTATTTAACACTATTAAGAAAGTCCAAACTTATATTGTGAGAAGTAAAAAATAGAATTTATTTTACTTATATGAATAATCAAGGGAAGTTTTTGTTTTAATAGAAACATAGAAACTTGGCAATTGTAAATATAGATAATTTATATTAAAAAATGAAAGGTTATGTAGGTTATATTTAAAATGGAAAAGGGAAAGTATAGACAGTTTATAAAGATAAGAGGCGCAAATGAACACAATCTCAAGAATATTTCAGTAAATATTCCACGAAATGAACTTGTAGTTCTTACAGGACTTTCAGGTTCGGGAAAGTCTTCACTGGCGTTTGATACCATTTATGCAGAAGGACAAAGAAGATACATGGAGTCATTATCTTCTTATGCAAGACAGTTCTTAGGGCAAATGGAAAAGCCAGATGTAGAGAGTATAGAAGGACTTTCGCCTGCTATATCAATTGACCAAAAATCAACTAACAGAAATCCACGTTCTACAGTTGGAACGGTTACAGAAATATATGATTATTTCAGACTTTTATATGCAAGAATAGGTATTCCACACTGTCCAAAGTGTGGGAAAGAAATTATGAAGCAAACAGTTGACCAGATGGTTGATGTTATAATGGAGCTTCCAGAAAGAACTAAAATTCAAATTATGGCACCAGTTGTCAGGGGAAGAAAGGGAGAACATGTAAAGTTATTAGAGCAGGCTAAAAAGAGTGGTTATGTTCGTGTGCGAATTGATGGCAATATGTATGAACTTTCTGATGACATTTCACTTGAAAAAAATAAAAAACATAATATAGAAATAGTAGTGGATAGATTATCAGTAAAGGAAGGAATAGAAAAGCGACTTACAGATTCCATTGAAACTGCATTAAAACTAGCAGAAGGTTTGATTATGGTAGACGTAATTGGTCAAGAGCCAATGAACTTTAGTCAAAGCTTTTCATGCCCAGATTGTGGTATAAGTATTGAAGAAATTGAACCTAGAAGTTTTTCATTTAATAATCCATTTGGAGCTTGTCCAGATTGTTTTGGACTTGGTTATAAAATGGAATTTGACGCAGAGCTTTTAATACCAGATGAAAGACTTAGTATTGACGAAGGTGCAATTGTAGGAATGGGTTGGCAGTCAGTTACTGATGAAGGAAGTTTTTCAAGGGCGATTATGAATGCACTTGCAAATGCGTATGACTTTAGTCTTTCAACACCATTTAAAGATTATCCAGATGAAATTAAAGATATTATAATAAATGGAACAAAAGGTCATTCTGTAAAGGTGCGCTATAAGGGGCAACGTGGTGAAGGCGTATATGATATAGCTTTTGAAGGGCTTATAAGAAATATGGAGAAGCGATATCGTGAAACTGGCTCAGACCTTATGAAACAGCAATATGAAGAATTTATGAGAATAACACCTTGTACAACTTGTAAGGGGCAGAGATTGAAGGCTTCATCACTTGCCGTTACAGTTGCAGGTAAAAATATATACGAAATAACTAACATGTCAATCGTAAAGCTACAAGAATTCCTTGAAAGTATGCAGCTTAATGAAAGACAGTTACTTATTGGTGCTCAAATCCTAAAAGAGATAAAGTCAAGAATAAAGTTTCTTATGGACGTGGGACTTGACTATTTGTCACTATCAAGAGCTACGGGAACTTTATCTGGTGGTGAAGCACAAAGAATAAGACTTGCAACACAGATTGGTTCTGGACTTGTAGGTGTGGCATACATTCTTGATGAACCTAGTATTGGTCTACACCAAAGAGATAATGACAAGCTGCTTGGTACACTTACACATCTTCGTGATTTAGGCAATTCTGTAATAGTTGTAGAACATGATGAAGATACTATGTTTGCGGCAGATTACATTGTTGACATTGGGCCAGGAGCAGGCAAAAATGGTGGAGAAGTTGTTGCAACTGGTACAGCAGAAGAAATTATGAAATGTAAAGAAAGCGTTACTGGTGCATACCTTAGTGGACGAATTAAAATTCCAGTGCCACAGCAAAGAAAAGAGCCTACAGGTTGGATAACAGTTAAAAAGGCAGCAGAAAATAATCTTAAAAATATAGATGTAGATATTCCACTTGGAGTAATGACTTGTGTTACTGGCGTGTCTGGATCGGGAAAGAGTTCATTTGTAAATGAAATTTTATATAAACATCTTGCAAAAGAGCTTAATAGAGCTAGGTGTATTGCAGGTAAACATGAAGGAATAGATGGTGTAGAACAGCTTGACAAGATAATTAATATTGACCAGTCACCAATAGGAAGAACACCACGTTCTAATCCTGCAACATATACAGGCGTATTTGATATGATAAGAGATTTGTTTGCTTCAACAACAGGCGCAAAAGAACGTGGTTATAAAAAGGGCAGATTTAGCTTTAATGTAAAGGGCGGACGTTGTGAAGCCTGCTCCGGTGATGGTATTATTAAGATTGAAATGCACTTTTTACCAGACGTATATGTGCCTTGTGAAGTGTGTGGTGGTAAGAGATATAATAGAGAAACACTTGAAGTAAAGTACAAGGATAAGAGTATATTTGATGTACTTGATATGACAGTGGAAGATGCTGTTGAATTTTTTGAAAATGTACCAACAATTAAGCGAAAAATAGAAACTCTTAACGATGTAGGTTTATCATATATAAAGCTTGGTCAGCCATCAACAGAATTATCGGGTGGTGAAGCACAAAGAATAAAGCTTGCAACAGAGCTTTCAAAAAGAAGCACAGGAAAGACGATATATATTCTTGATGAACCAACAACAGGTCTTCATTTTGCTGATGTGCATAAACTCGTAGATATATTACACAAATTGACAGAAAGTGGAAATACGGTTGTTGTAATTGAGCATAATCTTGATGTGATTAAGACTGCTGATTATATTATAGATATGGGGCCAGAAGGCGGTGACAGAGGTGGTACAGTAATAGCAAAAGGAACACCAGAAGAAGTTGCTAAAGTAAAAAAGTCATATACAGGTCAGTATCTTAAAAAATATTTAAAATAATGTAGTATTGAATATGTTAGATAATCATATATGTGTATGTTGTTTTACTCTTTATTTTCATTGCTTTGAAAAGTCAAAATGGGCAAAATAATAAACTATATGTTATGCAAGTGATGAGATAATTTTTATATACATTTTTATGATTGATAGAAAGGATAAAATATGGAAATTAAAGGCATTATATTTGATATGGACGGTATACTTGTTGACTCCGAAAGACAGTCAAATGAGGGCTGGCTTTGGGCTGCAAAACAAAAAAATGTAGAAATGCCTATGTGGCTTATAGATGATTTTAAAGGTGCGCCAGCTACTCTTTGTAAGAAGTTTTTTGATGATTATTATCATGGTAAAATAGATTATGATGAAACTAAAAAACTAAGAACAGATTATGTATACCGACTTCGTGAAAAAGAAGGACTTCCTGTTAAAAAAGGAGTAGATGTTATTTTTAAATACATTAAAGAGCATAATTTAAAGTGTGCAGTTGCTACATCAACTCAAAGAGAAAGTGCTGAGAAAACACTTCACAATATTGGTGTGTGGGAATATCTTAATGGCGTTGTATATGGTGATGAAGTAGAGCATGGAAAGCCAGAACCAGACATATTTTTAAAGGCAGCAAGTCTTTTAAACTTAGAACCACAATATTGTATAGTAGTAGAAGATAGTATCAATGGCATAAAAGCAGGATATAACGCAAAAATGAAAGTAATTCACGTTCCCGATACGATTAAGATTGATGATGATGTTAAAAAATTAACATACAGAGTATGTGATAACTTGGCAGATATTGTTGATATTATTGGAAGTGAAAAATAAAAACTATCATGTAAAAATAAAATTTGGGTAGGCAAGACTATTTTTAATAAGTGAATTTTATAAGTGTAGGCTTTTATCTTATGGCTTTTAGCCAATTGAAAATTATGTTATAAATAAGTGGCGGAAAACCCCATAGCTTGCTGTGGGGCTGAAAGCCACTCTTTGTCAACTTGACATATACATATATTTGTAGATTGCCCACAGACAGTTGCATCATGCGATGTAGTAAGAACACTGAAATCTATAAGTACAATTGAATTGTTTAAAGCATATCCACAGTTAAAACAATTTTATGCTAAGTGTGGTAAGTTGTGGTTTGATG
>OOAK01001773.1_pt1 | contig 12876 bp, 17 predicted proteins | sample 1671811 | NCBI WGS metagenome assembly OOAK01 (sample SAMN06348195, study PRJEB24527) | human gut metagenome | biome: human gut; feature: ankylosing spondylitis patient; material: feces | host: Homo sapiens | place: China | collected 2015-10 | reverse complement strand
CATCCACCCCGTTCAGCGCCGCAACATCCTTACCTGCTGCGGCCAGTGCCGCCAGCTGAGAAACGGCTTCGGCAAAATCATTACTCTGCCCGCTCTGAGCCTTATCGCATTCGCCATCGAGACAGAAGACGTCTCCCCCACAGACCATCATTTTCCCGGATGTTTTTGACTCACAGGAGTACGTGGCATATTCATGCAGACAGGCACCTTCTTCGGAGTAAAAGGCACACTGGTGTGACACCAGGGTACAGGCAGGATTGTCGGTGTAGGTCTGACAGGTTCCCTTGTCTGCTGACTGTGTGACATACGTGTCCCGGTATGCCCAGCAGCTCTGGTACATGCTGTATGACTGACCGTCTTTCACCAGCGTCCTGTTCCCGCCAGCCTCCGTACATTCTGTTTTTGTCAGTTTCCCCAGCTCCTTGCTGAACGGGCAGCTTTCAGACCAGACAACATACGGGGTGTACGAGGCTTTTTTTACCCTGACAACCAGACGCAGCTTCATTGCCGTATGACGTTTGAATTTTGTATTCCCGACCCGGACGGGGTGAGATGACGTAAAAGCCACACCGGCAGTCAGTGTTTTCTGTACTGGTGTAAATGAGGCATCTGCTGAGTATTTGGCATTCCAGCTCAGTGGGGTTCCCAGTACTGTAATTGTCATAGGTACACTCTTCTGCAAGTAAGTACGACTCCAGCTGTAATGCGCATCGACAATTTCACCGGTAACGGGAGAGGTCATGGAGACAACATACTGACCATTCACTTCACGTGCAGGTAGCTGACTCATTTCATACTCCAGCGTCCGGGTTTCCCATGTGGTACTCCCCTGCAGCTCCATACGGGCAGTTCGTGTGCAGTACTGCTCCACCTGTAAATCCCGCTCACAGGTGTAATTCGTGTATTCACTCCTGCTAATCTCCTGCGCACTGCACTGCTGCCCGGTGTTTCCCACAATGCTGTCAGCCCGGTTCACCACATCCCTGCCGGTCTGGATAAACGGTGCATCCGGTGAAAGAATGTCTTTCGGCTTGTTCATGAATGACTCTGTGATGGTTTTTCCGGTTTCACCGGTCGCCCATTCCGTGGTGCCGTCATTTTTCAGGCCGCCATCCCCGCCGGCAGTCACGCCACCGTAGTATTTTGTCTCGTCCGGATTCGCGTTATAGCCGGGGATACTCTCCTGTGGCTTAAAGCCCTGAATACTGCTGCTTCCCTGCCCTTTGATCTGGTGAGCAAAATCAGAACCGGCCCGGTAATCACTGTTGCTGTCAGCCTGTGCCATGCCGGCAACCAGAGCCAGTATCAGAGGTAAAATACGTTTCATTTCCCGGAATCTCCTTTCCCTGCCAGTAAATCATGAGCCACCTGCCGGCAGTCACCCGTGGCGGCCACTTTCTCCAGCGCCTGGCCGACCCGCAGGTTTCCCCGGATGATGTCGTATCCCTGACTGCAGAACACCACCAGTGCCGGTACACTGCGAATGCCGTACTGTGAAAACAGCGTCGGGTCGATCTGAACACCATCAGTCGCGCCGTCTTTCACCAGGGACAACACAGCTTCAGCGGTGGTCTTCAGGTCATTGTTCACCATGCCCCGCAGTGTGGCCGGAATACCGAAGTGCCGGGTTTCGCCCAGCATCCGTTTCAGCCCCTCTTCGGGAATGGAAAACGACACAAAATACAGGGCACCCTGCCGGGGTTTCCCGTCCTGCGAAGCCTGCTGTTTACGAACCAGCTCATCCAGGAAATGGTTATCTGAACGCTGAAGGGGGTTTTCCAGCACCTGTTTCTCCGCCCAGGCTTTCAGCTGATGGTCAGGTTTTTCACGCAGTTGTCTGCTTAAATTTTCCTGCTGCTTCAGGAACTGGCGGTTTTCAGGAGTGTTCACGTTTTCTGACGCCATAACCGCCCCGTTCAGCATCATCAGCAGTGCTGCCAGAGATTTCATACTCAGCTTCATCATTCACCTCACAGGAAGACACAGTTACGTTTACGCCACATCAGGTAGCCGAAGTTTTTCTTTGTGTTGGGCGGATTTTTCCCGGTTTCCCAGCGGGTCACACTGCGCCCGAACGGGTGGCACTGTCCGCTGTCCGGGTACATATTCACCATCTGATAACGCCAGCGTTCTTTGGGCAGGATTGGGGACGGATATTCATTACAGACGGCGTTATTTTTCCCGATGGTTTCCATAATCATGCCCTGACGGTGCAGCTTGAACGCCATGCGTTCACTGACCAGCAGGGAGGACTGCAACGGACTGGACTCATTACTCACCCAGCCATTGAACGGGTACATACTGCCCTGCGAACCGGCACACCAGAACAGAACATCGAGAGGCATATTAAAGGCGCTGGCAATCGCATCTGCTGCGCAGGCTCCCTGTGCTATCGGATTGGCAAAGATGACAGCTTCCGGATTGAGAATGGTGGTCAGGCTGCTGTCCGTCCAGGTGGGGTCAATTTCAGAAAGATAAGCGATATCCATGTCACCACCTTCCAGACAGCCCAGCGATGTGATGATGTTCAGCCAGTACGTCAGCGGGTATTTGTACCAGTGAACGTGATAGAACGCCCCGTTCACCTGCTTCTCATCCTTTTTCGCCGTTCCCTGTGCCGTTTTACCAAAAGCCGGCAGGCTGAAGCCCAGGTTCACCATGCATCCCGGTGACCGGGTGACGTCCGTCAACGCCATCGGCTCCCAGTAACCAATGGCCAGCCCGATACGCCTGAACAGCGGCGGCGGTGCCGGACAAATCTGAATGGGCATCGACGGGTTCGCCGTGTCGGAGACCTTACCCTGACTGACTTTGATACTGCCCAGCGAGAGCGGGAAAATACAGCTCCAGCAGATATCCGTGATCGGGTTTACAAAACGCCCCTCACAGGCAGAATCCGCAGACGCTGCAGGGACATGACCGGCGAGAAGGAATAACATCAGCAGCCACAGGCTTCGCTTCATTTTCTGCCCTCCTCTGCCGGAATAAATTCCACCTTCAGGAAGCGATCGCCGGGAACGGCGCTCACCCGTGCCGGGACCTGATCAATGCCGAGGCGCTGGCAGAGCACACCGTTCTGGTCAAAGTAAACACGGCTGTCCAGAGACTTCTGCATCTCCGGGATACTGCCCTGCACGAGGATAATTTTGCTCTCCAGTGTGGGCGGCGTCTGGCGTTTCATCCAGGCCACCTGCGCCGGATCATCGCCATTGATGAAATACAGCGTCTGGTTAAAAGGAACATACTGCAGCGGATTCATCACTTCACCCTGACGGGCAAACCCCCGCCCTTCGTTATCCCGGATATCCGCAGCCAGTCTGACGGACGGGTCAAACAACCGGCTACTGTATTTCTCCGTGCGTCCGATACCGGGCACGGCAGGGGGCCGCAGACTGTTGCGGATCACCCGCTCCTTAAAGGCATCCATTTTCCGGCCCATCTCACCGGACTGCTCCAGTGCCGTCAGGCGCTGCATGATCACCGTCAGCATGTCCGGCTCCTTTACCGGCCACAGATCGCCCCAGGTACCAAGATCGGCGGCGGCCACACTCTGCCCCCATATCAGCAGGGCAATCAGCCCCCGGCATCTCATGGTTCCGCCCTCATTCGCCGGGCAATATCCTGCTGGATTTCCCGGGTGATATCCGGTGCCCCCTGTACCACAGCAGGCGACACCAGAATGACCGCGTGGTGTTTCTGCTGCCACGCCTGCAGGCTGGCTTCCAGTGCCGTGTTAAAACGCGCTGAAAGGGCTTTTGACTGCGCTTCTGACAGTTGTTTCTGACTGGCGCTGTCAAAAAACGCAGCCACGGTCTGTTTCATGTTGAAGGCGGCAGTCACCGGTGCGTTCAGTCTGACAATGCCATAACTGATGGCTGCGTTCAGTAACACCATTGCCAGGTATCCCGGCACCGTCCACCACCAGTGGCTGCGTCGTTCTGCCGTGACGTCGGCGGGTTTCTGCATTGAACTCATGCCACACTCCTGTATTTCTCATGTTCTTCCAGCCAGGCTTCCAGCGAAGCCATCTCCGGCCCTGACTTCTTCCACGCCAGCTGCCACACCGCCTCATGAATACTCAGCCCCTCTTTACGCTTCTGCTGCACAAACTCAAAATCCGGGCCGTCAGAGCTGTACATGGCGCGGCTTAACGGGTCCACAAACAGACGGTGCCAGGAGGAATGGTTTTCCACCTGCAGCAGGAAGGAACTGAACCACTGGTCTTTGGCCGCACCAAACTTACCAATCATGTCGCGCTGCAGTGGCAGGAACTGGTCCGGATACAGTTGGTTGTATTTCGCGAACTCCTTCGCACTCTGTTTGAGGATAATTTTGTAGGAGGAGTTACCCCATGCCGCGCGGGCAGCACTGGAGGCCTTGTCAGAGTCAAAGTCGACGATATTCTGTGTGATGGTGATATAGGCACCGGTATGACGGCGGGCGGTACGGTAGCCTTTCTCAATAAACTCACCGACCTTGTGATTTTTGAAGTCCAGCAGACGCCAGCCTTCATCAATGACGTTCAGTTTCTTGAGGTTACGCGGCGTGCGGTACATTCTGTTCTCAATGTAGATAATCAGGGAGAACATCACCGCAACCAGCAGAGACGGACGGTCTTCCAGTCCCCCCAGCTCCAGCACCACCATTCTGGCATCATCCCGCAGGGACGGCTCATCAGAGTTAAAATACCGGCCATAAGTGCCGTTGGCAGTGTACTGGTCAAGCAGCACAATCATTTCGTCCAGACGGCTGCGGATAGTCGGTGACTCGGCATACTGCTCGCTGTCACTGGCGTTTTTCAGGAAATCCACCACGTCATCAATACGTGCCCTGTTCTCTTTGGTCCGCCATGATGCCCTGACGGCCTGCAGCAGCAGACCTTCATGCACTTCATCCAGGTTACCGTTGGGGCTGGCCATCACTGACAACTGGTCACGGACACGCTCCGCTGACTGGTCAATATCGGTGATGTTCGCAAACGGGTTAAAGCGCAGGGTTTCACCGTCCAGATATACGCCCCCCATGTTCTCACACAGGGACTTGTAGCCATCCCCCATGTCGAACACCACGGCAAAGCCCCCGGAGTCCAGCACGCTGCGGATAAGTGGCTGTATCAGCCCGGTTTTACCGGCCCCGGAGGTGCCACAGACCGCCATGTTGTAGTTGGTGTTATTCATCCCCCGGAAGAAAATATCGATAAACGCCAGCTGGTTACGGTAGGTGGGTGCCAGCAGACCTGCCGGTGTCAGGGGGTTATCCGCCACTAACGGCATCAGGTTGGCAACATTAAAGCTCTCTGCGCGCTGAACCACTCCGGCCTCTTTCAGCTGTTTAAACAGCCCTTTCCCGGCCATAAAGGGCAGGCAGGTCAGGAAATTGCGCATGTGGTTAAAGCGCGGTGAAATCAGCTCAAAACCGTTTTTACGGAAGCTGTTCAGGATGTCCTGCTCCACTTCCAGCGCCGTTTCATTATTGTCCTTGCAGAAGGCTGTGATGTTGAGGAAGTAGGACACCACGGAGGACTGACCGGAGCCCAGCCGCTGACGCAGTTCCCCCCACTCCTTCGCCTCTTTCTCCACGGACGGAAACCATTTGGCATAGGAGGTCTTCGACTTTTTCTCCAGGTCCATGTACTTCAGGTTGGCTTCGCTGTGGGTTTTCACCTGGTCTTCCACCACCAGAGTCAGCGTCAGGATGAACGGACAGGAGATGGACAGTTCCGGGTTCAGCAGGTTGCTGTAGTTGTCGGCCACGTTCCACAGGAAGGCGATTTCCGGGTTACGGGCCAGATGGAAATTCAGGATGCGGGCCCTGCCGTTCTCACGCAGGCCCAGCGTCAGGTAATCAGCCCGGACATTCAGGTCAAAACTGTCCTCCACACACTGATAATTCAGATCAGAATACGGGTCCAGCTGACGTCTTTTCGGGTACAGGGAGTCCGGGTTATGGTTAATCATCTCCCCGACAATATCGATAAAGGCCTGTGCATCCACCGTCTGTGTGGTGATACTGGCCCCCTGTAACGACGCCCGGATGATTTTCACCAGGTTTTCCATTTCCAGAATGTCGGCCCGGCTTTTTTTCTTCGAAGGAGAACAGTACGAGATAAACACCCGGTAATGGCGCAGGGTCAGGGGCAGATTCATCCCCTCCGGCAGCGGAAACTGTGTCGCTGCCGCTTTCATATAATAGGCCCGGGTAATGGCGTTAAACCGTTCAGCCTGTTCACCTGACCAGGAGAACTCACGCAGCCCGTATTCAATCCTGTCACCAACCAGCTGACTGGACATCAGATGGATACACAACGGAATACCGCGCGGCAGTTTGGTGCGCAGCATGTGATCGAGGGCCTCCACAATGGACTCATTCGCCCCATTGATGGGGATGGCTTCCAGCATAAAGCCCATCGTGGTGTCATTCATGAACAGACCGGATTCCTGGTTGTAATCACGGTACGGCAGCAGACGGCTGAACTGCGGGAAGCTCATTTCGCCCAGAACTTCATTGGCCTTTGCGGATTCGTCAGGCAGTTTCAGTGCTGTGACGAGGGAGTTAACCGCCTGAGTGACGGCCTCAAGTGGGTTATTCACATGAATTCCTTAGTTGAAAATAAAGCGAGAAATGCGGTAGCCATGAAGGGAATACCTGTAATTAACGCGCCATTTCCCGGCGCATATACAAAGATTTCTGTTTTCTGAATATCCACTCATGTTCATCCGGAATTAAATCACTATGTTCTGCGACTGACTTATGCATAATGTTTTCTCTGTCTTTCCTGATACGCCTGACATTCAACGCACAACGTCACACCGGGAAATATTTTCCGCCGGGCTTCCGGAATAGGATTTCCGCATGCTTCACAGAGATAAACAGGAATACCATGAGCATTTATTTTCTGGCGTATCCGGTTTATTCCTGTCATGGTCAGTTGTTCTGTCACTGAATATGCTTCATCGGCTTCATCACTCACGGAATATTCCTCCCGACATGTTCTGACACGCTACCGCCCATCCCTTTTCACGCACAGGGCACTCGTTTTACAGGCAGATTTTGAATACAGAAAGCCCGCCGGCATTGCCGGCTGATATACAACTTCAGGGCCAGTTAATTAATACGTGGTTTTCCCCACGCAGACGGTTTAATAACAAAAAACACGCTGGATGGCTGATGATAAACATCCTGGTTATCAATATAAGGCGCTATCCATAATGCTGCCGTCTGCTCACCCGTTCTTAGCGGACGAGGAGGTGTTACCGGCGTAACTGAACTGACCGGAACAACCGTTTTCACTTCCCGGGCAGCGGTAAACAGCGGGCGAGGTGCCAGCAGTTTCTGCTCCGGATGTGCTGTCACCGCAGGTCTGCTGCCGGACGGAGTGGTCGCGGTGACGGTCTGCACCGGCATTGTCCGGAAGTTCCCTTCAGCCAGGCGCGGCAGTGATGCCGCAACCGGCTTTGCTTCTGAGGACCGCTCCAGTTTTTTGGCCTTCTCATTGGCCTGCTCCATCGTCATACAGGTATCGGATGTGGTGGCGTTACACTCAAATTCCGTACTGGTTCCGGCACAGCCGGAAAGTAATAAGGTCCCCAGCAGAGGAATAAAGAAAGAAATCTGTTTCATTGTCCCTCACCTTTCTCATCGCAGTTCACAAAATCCTTCTTCAAATCCCTGACCGTACAGGTTTTTACAATGTCAGGATTTTCAAAAACCGTACTCCGTGATGATTTATAAACATATGCCACAATGCGTTTCCCACCCGCATCAGGTTCTGGTGCACTGACTTCACATAACGGAGGTGTTATTCCGGACTCATACAGCACCGGATAATTTATTTTTTTGACGCTGCCATCAGAAACCAGCTTATTCATCGAAGGGTTCCTTATATTTCTGAATTCTTCATCACACCGACAGCAGTCATATTAAAATTGTCCGGCAATGACTCAGAACCGAATTTCTCCGGTGCAGGAAGTACGATTCTTGTGGTGCAGTTACTGAGAACAGCATGCATAAAATCATCTGACACGGTTTTACCCGGCACAGAGAGGGCTGTAATAACATTAATATTACGCATGTTCATTTTTATCTCCGTTGTTTCTGTTTGTTCTGTCATCAGGAAGATAAACAGGGCATTTCCTGATTTTTCCCGGCAGGGAAGCGTCTTCCGTATAAACTTCCTTCAGATGTTCATCTGCGGTTACCACCCGGATACATTTCATTTTTCCGGGTCGCACCGGATATTTCCCGGTGATCGCTGCCAGCGAGACATACATCAGTGCCAGTGTTGCCCATAATGCGGTGACCAGTTGCATCAGTGACCGGTCAGTCTCCCTGACATAATCTGCAGCATCAGCCGCGCGGTAATGGCAGATATCCTGTATTTCTGATCTGCCTGAAGAATCAGAGGAAGAAAACCAGCATTCACTGACCGGGAACTGTCCGGCAGGTGCTGTTTGTCTTACGAAGTTAATCTCCTTAACCAGTAATTTCCCCGGCGTGGTGTTGTCCTTCCATAAAACAAACAGAGCCATCAGGGCCATTGTGGCCAGTGGCAGAATGACGGTGTACTTCAGACACCAGAACAGTCCTCGCAGAACCCGGGCGACAACATACCGGGCGGCATGGCACGCCTGACGGGACGACATATTATTTGCCATCGTTGCCCCCTCCCTGGCTGCCGGACATAAACTGCTGCGGATTCAGGTTGCCCAGCTGCTTCAGCATCTGGTCAGTATTAAAGCCGTTAAGATGACTTTCAGCCGATGGCGGAACAGAAACCGGACTTTCCGGATTGTCTTCTTCCGCTCTGCTCTGCGTGCGTTCCAGCGCCATCTCTTCCACGGTTTTCAGCTGGAAGCCGTCCTGGAACACCACGGTCACTTCGTTGCCCGCACCAATCGGTATCACCGGGTGATACTGTTCGGCACGTTTGATGTAGTAGTCACTGAGCGTCTGTGCGGCTTTCGATGCGCCGCCACCGATACCCATTTTCGGACATCCCCAGCCCCGTAAGCGGCTGTGGCACCCAGCCCGACAGCCGGCTGGGAGGCGCGCTCCATTCCCTGACCGATACCGTCAACAAATCCCGCGCCCCATGCCCAGCCGAGGATTTTGCCGTTACGCATCACCACTTCGCCCTTGATACCGTTTTTACCCCGGAAGCTGACATGCCCCTTAATCGGCATATCAATAGTTTTGCCGTCCTTCAGGCAACTGATATTGCGGGTGCGTACAATGGCACGCTCACTGGAGACATCCCCCCAGGCTTCCAGCCCCACAAAACATCCCGTTGCGTCATACGTTTTGCTGTTCGGCATTTCCACCAGGCCGGTGATACGCAGCTGCATCGGCACCGTGGATTCATTACCGGTGACCGACGCATTGGCATCCGCCCCTTCAATCAGCATGGCTTTCGCAAAACTTCCTGACGGAATGTACGGCAGTGATGGTCCCTGTTTTCCCTCATTACGGGTAAACACCTTACGCTGTATCCGGTTAGGCACCGGCACAGACTGGTACGTCACCTGTGGTGGTGGCGTGACACCATTCCCGGGATAAAACGCCGTCGGCGGTGGAACAGCAACGCTGCCCTGCGGCGGGAAGGATACGGGGGTGTTTCCTGGCTGTGGTTCGCCTTCCGGGCCGGGCGGTGAGGCAGGCATCTGCGGTACAGGCTCACCGGTCGCCGTGACGGGATTAGCACCCAGGGCTTTCACCTGCTCTGCCAGGGCGGCATTGTCCTGTCCCAACTTTTCAATACGACGCTGGTCATCACCGCGCTGTTTGTTCAGGACATCCAGTTCACGACGGATTTCCTCATACTGCTTCTGCATCTGCGCTGCCGTCACCTGCATCTCTGTGGTGGCATGCTGACGCACCTTGTCATCAAAGGTCGTATCCACCACACCGGTCATATCCGGCACGGGTTCCTGTTCAGCCACGGCCTCACCGTTACCGGACATGTCCACATCAGACAGATACAGTGCACCACCAATCGCGGAGGCTGCACCGACAACCACAATCCCCAGCCACAGGTACTGCTTGCGTTTCACAATGGTATTGATACTGGCCATCAGTTGCCCTCCCCGTCACGGATGACATACACATCCATGCGCGCACCTGCCAGTAACTGGCTGGCAGGCTGGCTGAACATCACGGCACGGGTTCCCGGCTGCCAGAAATCACTTTCCCGGATATTCAGGGCAGACAGCGTTTTATTTTCCACGGCAAAGCGGACCATCTTCAGGTGATTCCCCGTCCATACGGCATCTGCCACTGAAGACAGCCCCGCCGGGGCCTGCAGGGTTTCCTTTGTCACTGGGACCTGATACCAGCCTGCGGGTAATTTTCCGCCACGGACGGCCTGGCTGATGGTCACAAGCAGGGATTCGTAAGGCGTGGACGTTTCCCACGCACCGGCTTCTTCTCCGGTTCCGCGCAGGTCACTGACCAGCTGAATGGTACGCCCCGCGCCTTCACGGGGAACGGCCTGAATGGAAAGATTCAGACCACGTTCTGTTTCCAGAATGAACGTAAAGGGCTTTTTGTTGACGGTGGCCACCACCACACCGCCGGAGGCGGTCTGCTCATTATTGGTCAGGGCACCATCCAGACTGTTCACGGCGATAATCCGGTCACCGGGAACGGTAAACAGATTCGGGCTGGTATTGCTGATGGCAATACTGGCCTGACCACCGTTCACCATTGGCACCACGGTGGGGGCCAGCGTACCGTTTGCGGCCATCACGCTGCAGGAAAAAAACAGGCTGCCGAATATTATTGCCGTATTATTTTTTCTCATCGTCTGTTTCCCCGAAATTATCCAGCCAGGTCACCCCGTTTTCCCGCTTCAGAATAAGGATGTAATGTTTGATATCAGTGAAAGGTTTTGAATCACCAATCCAGGTTTTAAGCACACCACGAATTTCCACACGGCCATACTGAGGCCAGACACGAACACTGGTCTGGAAAAAGGCTGAGTTCACGTTATCGTTTTTAATACGCTTCGCTTCTTCAGCCAGAATAACTTTCATCTGGTTCTGTGCGCCCGGGCGGATATATTGCAGAAGCGCCTGATGTGAGGCATCGACGGTTTCTGATGAAACATTCAGACGGAGGGCAATAAATGACAGCGCCATCTGCTGTAAATAAGAGGCGTCGGCACTGTTCTGTGACACGGCAAAGGGAGCATTAAATGCCATTGGCGTCACGGCAGTGCGTTGCTCATTCTGAAGACGGTAGTTATTCACCCCCTGAATGACGTTAACAGAGAGGCTGAGAACAATAAGCACTGACATAAATATAAAGGCGATGGCCATTACACGACTGGTACTTAAACGGGCACCGTGTTCCATATAACAATCCTGGTATCAGTTCTATTTAATCCACTGCCGGAAACACGAATCGGGAACATTATGAAAAATACCGCGCAGCAGGGCTGTTGGCATATACCAGTAAATCAGGTCACGTAACCAGGAACTGCCCCGCCCTTTTTTCAGTTTTTTAATCCCGAAATAAACCAGAACCGCTGCACCAATACCGAACAGATATTTCGATGTTGTGATACCCCAGCCAATACAGATTGCTGCGGGGATCAGTTCATCCAGTGGCAGGCCAAACCAGCGGCTCTGGTTGGTCAGTGTTTCCGGGAAACGATATTTCTTAAGTTTATTCTCGTCTCCCGACATCGTTTTATTTCCTGTCAGAGGCCAACGACGGCCATACCCACAGCAATAAATACAGAGATGATGGCGAAACCGGCCAGGAACTTGACGTTTTTGGTCATCATGTACATGACCGCACCGACCAGAACTTCAGCCAGAACAACCCATTTAACAATACTGGAGTCCTTACCGAAGGTCGCCTTAACCGTGGTGTTACCGCTTGCCATCAGGTCCTGACCACTGCTGCCGGCGGCCATCGCCAGCTGCGGGAAGAACATCATCAGAACAGCAGCCGGGATCACTGCGCGAGCCAGGCGAAGCATATTCAGACGAGTGAATTTGGAAAAAAACGACTTCTTTTTGACGGGCGCAGAAGCACCCTGAACACTTAAAACGGCGTCCATATGATTCCTCTGTTTAATATTGATAGATAAAAACTAAAGTTCTTTAAATGTTGACTCGCTCTCTTCGGTCACCTCCCTGAATATTTCTTCGTTATAGAAATCAGGAAATCGTTTCAGATGATCTCTGAGACGGATCTGGACTTCTATCGTTTTACTTCTTCCACTACGATCTTTGGCCTTAATAAGTCGGTTATTTGTATCTTCATCGAGATACACTGAAACTGTTCTGCTTATCCCGCCTCTCGCGTTACGCCTCCTCACTCAATTCACCTCTGTTTCCCGACTAATAAAATTATGATTGCACAGAAACCGACGAAAAAAAAACACGCCAAAATTGGCGTGCCTTATTTAACATTTACTTAACGCTATAAAATTCACGAATTATATTTAATAGCAAATCTATTTTCCCTTTATAGATACATGACACTCTGAATAAATCAAAGTGTTCAAAAAATTCTTTTATTTTCCGTTTAACTGGTTTAATTCGATCCTCAGATGCTCTGTCTGTAATACCCAATTCTCTGGCAATTGTTGCATGACCAACACCCAGCATATAAAAAGAGAAAACAAGCAATGTCCCGGGGGAAAGATCATTCCATATCGTTAATTTATCAGAAGTATTTGTATTACTTCCACTCTGACTTAACGCAAAAAATGGATAATCAGGAAACGGATTAATTTGCCATAAAACAACAGATTCGTCATTATAAAAAGAAACATTCTCCATCCTTATCTGATAGATTTCGCCATGAAAATTAAAACGACGACAAAATGCAGAGCCATGTCCAAGAGCCTGGCATTCCAATTCAAGT
>OOAK01001764.1_pt1 | contig 12925 bp, 7 predicted proteins | sample 1671811 | NCBI WGS metagenome assembly OOAK01 (sample SAMN06348195, study PRJEB24527) | human gut metagenome | biome: human gut; feature: ankylosing spondylitis patient; material: feces | host: Homo sapiens | place: China | collected 2015-10 | reverse complement strand
ATACAGAGAGCTTCCAATGAGATTGACAGAGACTTCTACGCTGTTCAGAAACGAGGACAGCGGTGAGATGCACGGTCTTATCAGAGTAAGACAGTTCACTATCTCTGAGGGTCACTACATTCTCAGACCTGACCAGCTTGAAGAGGAGTTCAAGGGCTGTTTGGAGCTTGCCAAGTATTTCCTTGACACTGTTGGTCTGCTTGATGACTGCACATTCAGATTCTCACAATGGGATCCTGCTAACCCTAAGAACAAGTACGAGGGTACGGCTGAGCAGTGGGAGCACGCACAGGCTGCAATGAAGACTATTCTTGACGACCTTGGCGTTGATTACGATATCGGTATCGACGAGGCTGCGTTCTATGGTCCAAAGCTCGACATTCAGTACAAGAACGTTTACGGCAAGGAAGACACGCTTGTAACTATCCAGATAGATATGCTTTTGGCTGAAAGATTTGGTATGTACTATGTTGACAAGGACGGTCAGAAGAAGCTTCCTTACATCATTCACAGAACTTCACTTGGCTGCTTTGAAAGAACACTTGCTTATATGCTTGAGCATTTCAACGGCGTTCTTCCTCTGTGGCTCGCTCCTGAGCAGGTAAGACTTCTTCCTATCAAGGAGGGTCATGCTGAATACGCTCAGAAGATAGCCGACAGAATGACTGCTATGGGCATGAGAGTAACTGTTGACAACAGAGATGAGAACATCGGTACTAAGATCAAGGCTGCAAGACTTGAGAGGATTCCTTATATGCTCATCATTGGCGACAACGAGGTAAACAGCAACACTGTTACTGTTCGTTCAAGAAAAGAGGGCGAGCTTCCTGCAATGCCTGTTGACGAGCTTATCGCTAAGCTTGATGAGGAGATAAAGACTAAGGCTAAGTAATTGGTAGCAAAACATCGAAAGGTGCGTAAAAACGGCGTTTGTGGCAACAGACGGGACGTCGAGGGCGCCGTCCCCTACAAATTAATGTATGGGCGAAAACTGTTGTGAGCCTTGCCAAACAACAATTTTCGTTCGCCCGTTGGCTTTTGCTGTTAATGTGTTTTATACAGACGTTTTATGCGATACCGCACAGGGGAGTTTCTCTTGTGCGGCGTTGCCGTTTATAAAATATGGGGCGGATAGGATAAAATCCGCTTCTGGAAAGAGGTAATAGATGAAATCAGATATGATCTGGACGCTTGTGGCATTTGCATTCTATTTGGCAGGAATGCTTCTCATAGGTGCTGCATATATGAAGAAAACAAAAAGCTCCGAGGACTTTTTCCTTGGTGGCAGAGGACTTAACGGCTGGGTAGCGGCACTTTCTGCTCAGGCTTCTGATATGTCAGGCTGGATGCTCATGGGTCTGCCTGGCGCTGTTTACGCATTCGGAACGGGGCAGATATGGATAGCTGTAGGTCTGCTTATCGGCACTATACTTAACTGGGCGATAGTTTCGGGCAGACTGAGAAGATACACTATAAGAGCGAATAACTCAATGACGCTTCCTAAGTATCTTGAAAACAGATTTGAGGACAAGCACAAAATAATGCTTCTTGTATCGTCGGTGGCAATCGTCATATTCTTCCTTGTTTACACAGCGTCTGCTCTTTCGGCAGGCGGAAAGCTTTTCAACTCTATATTCGGTATCGACTACAAGATATGTCTTACTATCGGTGCGGTAGTAATTTTGGGATACACTTTCATGGGTGGATTCATGGCAGTATGTGTAACTGACTTTATTCAGGGACTGCTTATGCTGGCAGGCGTTGTGACTATTCCTATCATTGCTTTTTTCCTTGTTGGCGCAGGAAACGTTATGGACAACATCACTGCAAGCGGTGTTGACGCTCATCATTATCTTAACATACTCAACGATGAAAAAGGTCAGACCCTTTCAGCCATCGACATAATCTCTCAGCTCGGCTGGGCGCTTGGTTATTTCGGTATGCCACACATTCTGGTAAGATTTATGGCGATAAGCTCTGAAAAAGAGGTAAAAAAGTCAAGAGTTATAGGCTGTGTATGGTGTGCTATATCACTTTGCTTCGCTTGCTTTATAGCTATCGTGGGCAGAGCTTATCTTGTGCCTGCGCTTGCAAACAACAAGTCTGAGAATGTTTTCATCGAGATGATACAGAAGGTATTCAACTCCGATATCGGTCTGCCATTCGTCGGCGGAATTTTCCTTTGCGGAATACTTGCTGCCATAATGTCAACGGCTGATTCGCAGCTGCTTGTAACTGCCTCATCGGTATCGGAGGATATTTACCACTCATGTATCGCACCTAAGGCAGAGAGCAAGAAGGTACTGCTTGTGAGCAGGATAACAGTTCTTGCTGTAGCGGTAGTGGCATACATAATAGCACTTGACCCTAACAGCAGTATAATGGGTCTTGTTTCAAACGCATGGGCAGGTCTTGGAGCTTCGTTTGGTCCGATAATACTTATGTCCCTTTATTGGAGGAGAACAAACCTTGCAGGTGCGGCGGCAGGCGTTGCCAGCGGTGCGTTATCGGTAATAATATGGGATTACATACCTCTTGCAGGTGGACAGACTTTAGGTGATAAGACGGGGCTTTACTCATTGGTAGTAGGTTTTGCGGTAAGTCTTATACTTATTATTATAGTGAGCCTTTGCACAAAGAAGCCGTCCGAGGAAATGCTGAAGGCATTTGATGATGTCAAGAACGGTGTGAAGTGCGGTTGTGATGACAATGCAGAGAGGGCTTAGGTTCAGGTGACGTAAATGTGGATAATAAAAAACACGGTGAGTTTTATCGCCGTGTTTTTTATTGTGTTGGGTTGTATTAGAATACGGGTTGCTCAGTGGATTCTTATGATTTGCTATTTTCTTAGCCGTTATATTCTTCTAGATTTTTGCACTTGAATTTTGTGAACGTAGCTTTTCCGCCTTTATCCTCGCTCTTCTGTGCATACAATCCTATAACCACGCCTGTGAAATTACCTGCAAGCTCAGTAGACAAAAACTTCGTTTGTGCTCCGCCCAAGTCTATATCTCCCGAAAGCGTTTTCGCCGAGAAATTGTATGTAAAGTTGGAGGCATTACAGCAAAGCATAGCCGAGCTTTCTCCCTGTGGCAATGCTATGACATGATCCTCATGGCGAATATCGCCTATGCAAAGTCTGCGAAACAGCTCGACGCCTTTATCCATGCGTCTTAATGCTATCTCATAATGCTGATCGGGGGTCATGTAGAACACCAATCCTGCTTCGCCCTCGGTTATCTCGACTTTGCACTCCACTGATAAATTCATTTCTTTCTGTCTTATGCAGACAAAAGCAGGCGAGCCGTCTGCCTCAAAGATAGTATGCTCGTTAGGGGTAAGTTCAAAGTGGTTTTTATCGAGTTTATAGAGGGTCATATCGGGATTCTGCATAAAGCACCACTCACGTCCGACTTTGGTATTCTCAAAAGTGTATTCCTTCCAAAACCCCTGCCTGATATCCCTGAGTTTGTCAGTTTCGACTTCCTTTCGAGTTGTGCCGTTATCACCCATTGTGAACCAGCCGTTCTTGTCGAACGTCACCGGTACGAGATAGACTTCTCTGCCTGTAATGTGGTGCATGACCCACATATTTATCATTCTGAAAGCAAGATGAACACACCAGAAGCTGCCGTCTTCGTCCTCCACAAGATCACCGTGACCGCACCCTTGTATCTCGTATCCACCGAGATTTCTGTTTGTGAGGACTGGGTTGTGAGGATAATTCTCAAAAGGACCGTAAGGGGTCTTGCCCTTGGCGTAGACTATCATATGACCGTATTCCGTACCGCCCTCAGCCGCCATAAGATAGTATTCGCCCTTTATTTTGTAGAGGTGCGGGCTTTCAAGGAAACGTCCGCCTGCACCTGTCCATATGGTCTTGCTTGGCGTGAGCTTTTTGCCTGTTTCAATATCTATTTCGCACTGTGTAACGCCATGGTTGCCCTCATCGTCTTCACCATTGGACATAAAGTAGGCTTTGCCGTTCTCAAAATACAGTGACGGGTCGATACCGCCCTGCTGAACATAAACAGGCTCAGACCATTCACCGTGGATATCGTCAGTATAGACATAGAAGTTTCCGCCATTTGTGACGTTAGTCGTTACCATGTAAAATCTGCCGTTATTGTATCTGATAGTTGGGGCATAGATGCCGCCCCAAGAGCCTGCGCCCTCCAATGGGAGCTGACTTTTTCTTGTGAGAACATGACCTATCTGCTTCCAGTTCACAAGGTCGTCGCTTTCATATAGAGGAACGCCCGGAAAAAACTGAAAAGAGCTGCATACAAGATAATATTTGCCCTCAGCCTTACAGATGCTAGGGTCGGGATAAAAGCCTGATATGACCGGATTTACGTACTTCATATTGTGACCTCCGTTTTTTTATTTTACAGCCATTATAATCTATTTCATATGGTTTTTCAATATCTTCTCGTGCAGGATCGGTGAATTTTTGTGCAAATGAAAAACAAATTTCAGTTTACGATCTTTGCGTTTGGGTAAAGCGATCAATTGATACGGATATCTAAGTGGGATAGTAGCTTTGACGGGCGAACGATGTTCGCCCCTGCAGTTTTTTGCGGGGGTATATGTTAAGTTAAACGTTTTTGATAGCGTGTTCAGTATAAAAGTTACAAATTGTAATTTTTGCTCCGACATTTGTTCGTATGGCATATAACATTCTATATTTTGGGGATATATTTGAATATAGAACTTGTGTTCCCTGTGAAAACAAACAAATATTTTAGTCATTTCGGCAAAAAGCGATAAAATCTGTTGCCAAATTGTAACCTTTATGATATTATGAAGTTGATATACGAAAACGTATAAGATAATTCTGTCAGTTAGGGGGCGTTTGGAATGGAAAAGGGGCTGAAAAAAGTTTTTTCGGCTATGGGCGCAGTATTTTGTGCTGTGATGCTGATCATGCTTTGTCAGGTGACAAATGCGGTGAGCTACAGCGAACAGACCGTCACCGTGGACTATGATTATCAGGTCATAGACTCTTTTGAGGGCGTTGACGCTAAATACGTTCTTGGCTATTCCGACACCGGTTATTACTGCTGTGCAGGATATGTTTCACGTTTTTATGAAGAAAAGTTCGGTGTTACAGTATACAACATAAACATGGCGGACGACAAGCCCAGCGTGTACTGCTACGGCAAAAGGGCGGAGCTTCGTGAAGTGAAAACTCCGCAGGCCGGGGACATAATGCAGGACAAGGATTACTCTCATGTGGCTATTGTAAAGGACTGTCAGGGAACTACAGCCACGCTTATCGAGCAGAACTACAAATGGACTTGGAACGACACTGTTTACACTGTGAAAAACAGAAAGGTGCTTACTAACAACCACTATTTCTACAGACTTTACATAAACGGCGTTGCGCAAAGCCTTGACATCGACACAACAAGACCTGTTATCGCAAACGCAGGCTGTGAGAACATCACGGGAAAAGGCTACACTGTTAAAGCGGATATTTCTGACAACAGGGCTGTGGCTTCGGTAAAGGTATCCACTTATTTTGAGGGCAACAAGGCAAAGACTATAAGCCGTGTTTACACATCTGCGGTGAACTCGCTTTCACACTCAGTAAAGGTAACTGACCTTGAGGGCAAGGACGGATATTATATTACAACTATAACGGCTACTGACGAGGCCGGGAACAGCTCTGAGCAGGTCATAAAAACTTATGTTGACACAACTGCGCCGACCATATCGGGGGCAAAGGTGGAGAACATCACAGCAAAGGGCTTTGATGTTTCTTGCAATGTGAGCGACAAGAGCGGAGTTTCAAAGGTGGTCTTCCCTGCTTACCCTACAAAAAATGGTGAAAGCGCAAAGAAATACGCAAGCGGAAAGCTTTCGGGTGGCAAGGCTTCGGCTTATGTTTCTGCTGAGGACTATTCAGTAAAAAGCGGTGAATTTACCGTTAAGATAACGGCTTATGACAAATACGGAAACAGCTCAGCAAAAACTATAAAGGCTAGCATAAAGCCTGCGGCTTCGGTAACATTGGATAAGGCTTCACTGACTCTTGACAAGGGCAAAAGCAGTGTTATTTCTGCAAAAATGGGTGGCGGAAGCGGTCTGACGGACTTTGTTTCCTGGAAGTCTTCTAACAGCAAAATTGCTTCTGTGTCAAACGGAAAGGTCACTGCAAAAGGGGTTGGCAGAGCAACTATCACAGCATACACAACAGGAGGAAAAAATGTTAAATGTACCGTCACTGTAAAGGGTAAAATCAGTGACAGCAGTATTTCGGCTATAAAAACGCAAAGCTACACAGGGAAGGCGGTTTCTCCTGCGCCTGCAGTGACATATGGTGGCAAAAAGCTTGTAAAGAACACTGACTACACTGTGAGCTACTCAAAGAACACAGCCATAGGTCAGGCAAGCGTAAAAATAACAGGCAAGGGCTTATACAAAGGCACAAAAACTGTGAACTTCAACATTCGTCCTGCCACAGTGACGAAGCTAAAAGTTTCTTCCACCGGTGAAAAGAGCGTTAAGCTTTCTTGGAAAAAGGTAACAGGTGCTGACAGCTACGCTATATACAGATATGACAACACAAGCAAGAAATGGCAGAGGATAAAAACTGTAAAGGCTGTGAGCTTCACTGACAGCGGACTTGCTCGTGCAAAATGGTACAGCTACAAGGTAAAGGCTGTGAAAAAAACTGGCGGAAAAGAATACATTTCGGCTAGCTACTCAAAGGCTGTAGAGGCTGTCACAAAGCCTGCAAAGGCTTCATGCACGGCTAAATCAGCAGGCAGCGGCAGCATTGAGGTATCATGGAAAGTTGTTGGGGGCGCAAGCGGATATGAGATATACTCATCTTCAAATGGCAGTGATTATGTTAAGTCGGCAAAGGTGGGTGGCTCTAAAAAGAGTGCTATCGTATCAGGATTTGAGCCTTACTCACTTAGAATGGTAAAGGTAAGGGCTTACAAAACTGTGAACGGAAAGACTTCTTACGGGGCTTTTTCGCAGGCGGTTATGGTTATTGTTAGGTAGGCTGGATACAGAAACATATGATATAAAATAAGCAAGCGATAGGTGATATGCGGGCGACCAAAGGTCGCCCCTACGATATATGGCGAAATTACACAAGTTTTTTTGCAATCTTACAAATGGTAACGTTCCGAAATCGGGACGTCGAGGGCGCCGTCCCCTACAATGCGTGAACTATCAGTCGCCACTACGATACATGACTGGTACGCTACACAATTGAGGTAAACCAAACGAGCGAACAATGTTCGCCCCTACATTTTTTATTGCTACACAAAAAAGGACAGCACTTTGGAAAAAAATGCTGTCCTTTTTCTATATTCATATGGGTCTATCTTTCCATTTTCCAGAACTCTACAGAGTATGGCTTAAGCTCGCTGCCGCCACCAAAATCATGGATAGTGCCTGTGAGAAGCTCCTCTGCCTGACCGCAGCCTGCGTCAAAGTGAGCTGTGAAAGGCTGATCGTCAGCGTTTATAGCAACAAGGACACGCTCACCCTCGAACTCACGCTCGATTATACACTGCTTATTGGTAAGAACAGGTATTTTGATAGAGCCATAGCAGAGAGCCTTGCTGTTTTTGTGTGCCTCTGCCATTTTTGAGATAAGCTCTGTGAGGTCGTTCCACTCAGGCTTTTCAAAGCTTACACGGAGAGCAGGGTCGCCCTCGCTCTTGTTTGCCTTTGTTCCCCACTCTGAGCCGTAATAAACGCATGGAATACCAGGCATACCAAAGAGCATTCCATAGATAAGTGGCAAATGACGCTCATTTGTGAGCTGGCTTGCTATTCTTGAAACGTCATGGTTATCAACAAAGCACAGCAGGTGCATTCCTCTGTATCTGCACCAGTTCTCAGGTCCGAACTGATTTTTCAGAGAGTGGCATATCTCAAACATATTCATGCAATTGAAGCTTGAATAAAGTCCCTTATAGCACTCGTAGTTCGTGCAGGAATGGAGCATTTCAGGATTTACCCACTGAGCGTAATCACCATGTAGAAGCTCGCCGATAAGAACGAAATCCTGCTTGAGCCAATCGCAATGCTGTCTGAGGCGTTTGAGAAAATTTTTATCAAGGCAATATGCAACGTCAAGGCGGAGTCCGTCTATATCAAACTCCTTGATCCAGTTTGTTATGCATTCCAAGATATGATCCACTACCTGCGGATTGTTAAGGTTTAGCTTAACAAGGTCAAAGTGACCCTCCCAGCCCTCATACCAAAGTCCGTCATTATAGTTGCTGTTGCCGCCGAAATTGATATGGAACCAATCTTTATATGGTGAATTCTCACGGTTTTTCAGAACGTCCTGAAAAGCCCAGAAGCCTCTGCCGACGTGATTGAAAACGCCGTCCAAAACTACCTTTATGCCGTTTTCGTGAAGCTCTTTGCAGACCTTTGCAAAGTCCTCATTTGTGCCAAGACGGCAATCTATCTTGCGGTAATCTCTGGTATTGTAGCCGTGAGTGTCGGAATCGAACACCGGTGAAAAATAGATAGCGTTGGCACCAAGCTTTTTGATATGAGGTATCCAATCTATTACTTTTAATATCCTGCTTTCCTCTTTGCCGTCATTCTCAAATGGCGCACCGCAGAATCCAAGAGGATAGATCTGATAAAATACACTTTCGTATGCCCACATAATATTATCTTCCTTTCTGATACTAATAGAAAATGTTGTTCGCAGGTAATATAGATCTGCCGAAAAAGGGCTGGCGAACGATGTTCGCCCCTACAGGGGTGGCATGACGTTTCTAGTCCTTAAATTTCTCAGCTTATTTATATTTTATGAGATATCTGCGAAACTATAGTTAAACTGTACAAAATACAACAAAAGGCAACACCGCACAAGGATTGTGCGTAAGATGCGCCGTCAGATTTTTCGTCAGATTGTGCTAAAGCGACGCAGGAATACTAACGTATTTCAAGGAGCTTTAGTGCGATATGACGGAAAATCTGCAAGCAGATTGCGTGCAAAGCCGACAGGCGTGCCTTGTGCGGTGTTGCCTTATTATTATATCAAACTTTGGCATATTTCTCAATGCTCATTTTTCATTAATATAATCCACACTTTTGTGCATTTTGTACAACTATTGACAAATCAATCGTGAAATGATATTATATTTATAACAAATGTCAAGGGTTGATTTTTGGTAAAGGCAGGGATAAAAACATGAAAAAGATACTTGTACTTTTCACCGGGGGCACTATCGGGAGCATTACTACTGACGGCATAATAGATGTTGAGCGTGAGGGAAAATACGCTGTTGTGGAGGCTTACAAGAGTGCATACGGCGATGATGTGGAATTTGAATGTCGACAGGTACTTAATATACTCAGCGAAAACATGGGGTTTTCGGGGTGGGAGAAAATGATACACGAGATAAACAGCATTGACACAGCCATATACTCTGGCGTTATCCTCACCCACGGAAGCGACACGCTGGCTTACACTTCTGCTCTGCTTGGAATGTATTTCAGGCATTTTGATATACCCCTTTTTATTATCGCAAGCAACAAGCCCATTGGCGAGAAAGGTTCAAACGGGCTTTTCAACTTCACATCGGCGGTGGGGCTTATAAAAGAGGGAAAATACAAGGGCGTTTTCACGCTGTACGAGAGGATCATGCTTCCTACCAGGGTGATACCTGCAGACACCTGTCGGGACAGGTTTGAGGTATACGGTTATGACGGCTTCAATGACTTCTCTGTTTTCAGCGGAGTGAGCGAGAATATGCTGTCACGCTCTAGGGAACGGATTTTCCATAATGATGTCAAATTTGGGAAGCGTGTTCTTTTTATAGAGGGTTATCCTGCAATGGACTTTGGATGCTTTGTGCCAAACGAGGACACGGCGGCGGTGCTTTACTCACCTTATCACAGTGCGACGGCTTGCACTGACGTTTCAGAAGGGAAAAGCTATGCACTGACGGAATTTATCAAGCGGTGCATAACAAAGAACATTATGGTGTATATTTGCGGAGATAATAAAGGCAGGCAGCATACCGATATACACCACCTCAGCAGTGGCGGCTTATATGAAGCTTCTGCTTGCTTACAATCAGGAGGAAATGCCTGTGAAAGAGGTCATGGGGAAAGACCTTTTCTTTGAGGAGGTAAAATTCTCATAAACATTGTTTCAGTTATTGACAAAATGCTGAGCTTGTGATAAAATCAAAGTATATTAAAATAGTATATTTAGAAAAAGTACAACGGAGGTAATAAAAATGGCAGACACAAAAATTTCAGACTCAGTTATTTACATTGGCGCAGACGATCATGACATTGACCTTTTTGAGAGCCAATATGTTGTGCCAAACGGCGTTTCGTACAACTCTTATGTTATCATTGACGAGAAGATAGCGGTAATGGACACCGCTGACCCTAGGGTAACGGACGTTTGGTTTGACAATCTTGAAAAGGCTCTGGGCGGCAAAAAGCCTGATTATCTTGTTGTTCAGCACATGGAGCCTGACCATGCAGGAAACATCAAAAAGCTTGCGGAGAAATATCCTGAAATGAAGATAGTGGGAAACGCAAAGACGTTCCCTATGATGAAGCAGTTTTTCACCATTGACGGACTTGACGATAGGTCTGTCGTGGTAAAAGAAGGGGACACGCTTTCTCTTGGAAGCCACACACTTCAGTTCGTAATGGCGCCTATGGTACACTGGCCTGAGGTAATGGTGACATACGAGCAGAGCGAAAAGCTGTTGTTCTCTGCTGACGGATTTGGAAAGTTTGGCGCACTTGATGTTGATGAGGACTGGGCTTGCGAGGCTAGAAGATACTATTTCAACATTGTGGGCAAATACGGCGCACAGGTACAGGCGCTTCTTAAAAAGGCGTCGGCACTGGACATAAAGATGATACTTCCTTTACATGGTCCTATACTCAAAGAAGATCTTGGTTACTATCTTGGACTTTACAACACATGGTCAAGCTATCAGCCTGAGAGCAAGGGCGTATTCGTTGCATATGCTTCAATACACGGAAACACTGCAAAGGCGGCTGAGAAGCTTGGTGAGATGCTGAAAGAAAAGGGTGCTGAGAAGGTAGTTATCAGCGATCTTTCAAGAAGCGACATGGCAGAAAATATTGAGGACGCTTTCAGATATGACAGAATAATACTTATGGCAAGCAGTTATGACGGCGGTGTATTCCCTGTTATGGAGGATTTCCTTATGCACCTTAAGTCAAAGAACTATCAGAACAGAAAGATAGGTCTTGTGGAGAACGGCTCATGGGCGCCTACTGCGGCAAGAGTTATGAAGGGATATGTGGAAAACTTCAAGAATGTTACCATTGCTGAGCCTGTTGTGACTATACGCTCTACACTTAATGAGGCTTCGGAAAAGGCTTTGGACGAGCTGGCTGAGGTCATGGCTAAGGGTGAATAAAATTCGCTTAGTCAGATAAATCAGACACAAAAAAATGCGGGCGGCCAGAGGTCGCCCCTACAGATATGAAAAAGGCAGGACGTTTTGTCCTGCCTTTTGTGTTATATCACATTGCCGTCTGTGGTGATTATTCTTACTGCCACGGGGATATTTTTGCCGCTGTCGGTGACTGCTTTTCTTACTGCGTGTTCTATTCCGCCACAGCATGGAACTTCCATTCGGGCTACTGTTATGCTGCGGATATTGTTTCTTTTCACTATCTCGCCAAGCTTTTCGGAATAGTCTGTGGCATCAAGCTTCGGACAGCCTATGACGGTTATTTTGCCTGTCATAAAGTCAGAATGGAAACTGCCGCAGGCATAGGCTGTGCAATCCGCAGCGACAAGCAGGTCTGCACCGTCAAAGTATGGTGCGTTCACAGGCACAAGCTTTATTTGCACAGGCCACTGCATAAGCTGTGACGGAGTTTTTGCTGACGGGGTATCTACCTGGGCTGGCTTTTTGGCAAAGGTTTTCATCATTGAGCCTGGACAGCCATGGAAAACAGGCTTGCCAAGGCGTTTTTTGTTTTCTTCCACTGCCTTTTCGTCATAGGCGGCGGCTTCACGCTCAACAAAGGATATGGCGTTCGTTGGGCAGGCTGGAAGACAATCTCCAAGGCCATCGCAATAATCGTCACGCATAAGCTTTGCTTTGCCGTCCACCATGCCTATTGCGCCTTCGTGGCAGGCTTTAGCACAAGCTCCGCAGCCGTTGCACTTTTCCTCGTCTATTTGTATTACTCGTCTTATCATATCGTTACCTCCGTAAAGTTTTGGTATTTTTTTCTGCATAAAGCTCTTGACTTTATGCTATGATTATAATATAATCTTATCACAAAGTCTGTTGTAATTACAACAAAAGCATAAAATTATTTCGTAAAAATGAGGAAGATAAAATGGATAATAAATACATCAAGATAATAAAAGGCACTCCCCTTTTCCAGGGCATGAGCGACGAGGAGATAGCTCAGTTTCTCAGACCTGACGGCAGTGGCATAAAAAGCTTTCGCAAGGAAAGCTATATTTTTCACGCAGGAGACAAGACCGCTTATTTTGGCATACTTCTGGAGGGCAAGGCACTTATCGAACGTGACGAGCTTTGGGGCGGCAGGAGCATAATCGCTCCTTTAGAGGCAGGACAGCTTTTCGGAGAGGTCTATGCCTGCACAGGTGAACCGCTGGGGGTGAGCGTATGCGCAAAGGAGCAATGCACAGTGCTGTTTTTATCCCCTGAGTCTATTATAAAGGAAAGCTCGACGCTGACGGCTAGGCTTCTAAAGATAACGGCTATGAAAAATCTCAGGCTCAACGAAAAGATACAAGTGATAACCCCAAGGACTATCAGAGAGCGTGTTATGGCTTATCTTTCTTCGCTTGCAAAAAAAAGCGGATCGCACATTGTCACCACAAATTTTGACCGTCAACAGCTTGCAGATTTTCTCTGCGTTGACCGCAGTGCGCTGTCAACAGAGC
>OOAK01001758.1_pt1 | contig 12950 bp, 7 predicted proteins | sample 1671811 | NCBI WGS metagenome assembly OOAK01 (sample SAMN06348195, study PRJEB24527) | human gut metagenome | biome: human gut; feature: ankylosing spondylitis patient; material: feces | host: Homo sapiens | place: China | collected 2015-10 | reverse complement strand
GAGAATATTTTCATAGGACTGTAAGTAGTGATAGCCCCGTAAAGCATACCGGCAGCGCATATACTAACCAGTATGGATAAAATGAATTGGATTGCCTTCATAATTGTGTAAATTGATTAGTTCCCCTGAACCAATTCGATTGGCAACATCACGTTATTGTCAGGGGATTTTCTTAACTTTGAATCGTCAAATCTAAAAATTAAGAAATATGAAACAGTTTATTGAAATTCCTCAAGACGGGGAATCTGTACTGATTAATATCAATCACATCGCTGCTGTCAAGTCTAAATCATTCGGCGATGAACAAGGATGTGAAATCTTTGTAGCTACTCCTTATCAGAAGGAGCATTGGACTGTCGAGACTGGATGCCTAATAATCCAATCCAAGTTTTCAATCTCTCATCTTCGCCAGCTGATAGAAGAAGCTCTTTAGATGTTTTGCCGTCAAGGATGAACTCTACCCAGGCTTGAACGGCTTGGGTAGTTGAGTGTGTACCTACTTTCAGAAGAAGCTCTTTGCGCAACTTCTGTTCTTTTCGCTTTCTGAAATACTGAATTAATCTTTTAATCATCTTTCTTCTCTTTATTGGTTGAATATAACTTCTCGCTCCACTCTCTTATAGTCCTATTCACATAATGGACTATACTATCATCCGGTAAGTCAGATACTAAGATATCCGGCATATCTTTGCCTGCTTCAGCATTAATAATTGAATAAAACAGAAATCTGTATGCTTGCTTATATTGGATAAGCTCGTCTTTCAATTTACAGATAGCATTTACATCCATATCGGTAAATCTGCTTTTTCGCCTATGTTTCATAACAGTTTTTATTTAATCATAATTATAAAGTGATTTAACCTTATCCCTTATTTTAAGTATCTCTACAAGAACTTTATCGCCAACTCCGCGATATTTCTTGAAATCTTCATCAGGAGTTCCAATCAACACCTCTACATTAATTGATTCAATAGTGTATTTCACTTCGTTGCGCATATACCAGTTCACTTTCATAAATCCTCCCTGACACAAAGCCCGGATAGCCATCGTGCGAAGTTTCTTTTCGACTATTCCCATATCTATCTATTTCATTATTTCGCCAAAAGCAAATATTTAAATATCCTACTGCCTTTTACTTAAACTCTCTATGAATTGAATACGTAATCAGCCCAAATGTCAATGAATTGCACGCCTGCGTATTCCGAAAATTCTCTTGTTTTAAAGAAAATCCGAGAACCAATGTACGCAATCGGATTAGAAACACCGATACTCGTACCTGCATACGCAATTCCGCCATTCGCATTCGCATAGTAGCACCCGCGATAGACCACACGGACCGTAGCGGTGCTTATCCAGTACATGTCGGTATAGTAAGTAGAAGATGATCCGTTCAGATTACCTACCGGAATCATGTCCATATACTTGCCGTGCGCCACGCCTGTAATCCACTGACCGCTGTCCTTCTTGCCCTGTACCATACGGATACTGCCGTCAGGCATCCAGATGCGCCATTTGCCCACGTTACCGCTGTCGTTCGGCAGATCCACGCCGTCCATCATGTCATACTTGTTGCCGTAGATGTCCTCATAGCCCAGGCAGCAGATATTGTTCACCTGCACCACAGTCACCTGCCCGTATTCGTCCCGGCTCTTATACCAGGCATACTGGTGAACCAGACCGTCAATCAACGAATTCGTGATTTTGTTGTTGATGGCATACGCTTCATCATAGCCGATGGTGTCTGTCATGCCTTTTTCTGCCGTTCCGCCCGTTATTCTATTGTAGTTATGCTGTCCGGCACCGCACTGTTCCTGCATGTCCCTGCGCCCGTACCGGGCATAGCTCAGATTCGCGATGCGGCTGTGCATCAGCGCATCTATCTGCTGCATGCCCCGCTGCTGGCTGTAATAGTGGAAGTCTGTCCACGTCATACTGCCGGCTGTAGTGTTTCCGGTTATGCAGGCACGCAGCTTACTGCCCACCACCGAACTGCCCACAACGGCACACAGATGCTCCTCGTTGGCCACCCAATCCGGTTCCATGTCCTCTATCTTGTCGCTGTGGCTCAGTACCACGCAGTCAAACTCAGCCGTGTTCAGAATGGAGAAATGCAGGGCGGTCGCACGTTCCGGAACGTCTACTATCAGATACATGCCGGCTTCAAATTTCAAGCCGATGGTCGGCACCACGATGTTCTTCAGAATGTTTCCTGCATCATCCACAAACACACTGCCGATAAGCCCTGTGCCGGGAACACTCGGGAAGCGGACACGCTTGTAGCCCGACACGTCCACTTTGCACACGGAATAAGCCTTGTCCGTGGTATAGGATTCCTTCAGCGTGGGCTTTCCGCTCATAATCTTGCGTTCACCCAGCCAGCCGCCCTGCGTTTCCTTGATGGCATCCAGTGTCAAAACGGTTGCTTCGGGGATGGGAGGCATATCGTCGGGGCCGTTGGAACTGTAACAACTGTAATATTTCTCATTCAGGTAATCATTGACACCTTTCGACCAGAAGAACGGCTCGTACATCATCCAGTCGCCCTCGCTGCTGTCAAGTTTGGCTGCGCTTCCGTCGTAATATTTATTGCTGTTGGTGTCATCCAAAGGACAATAGGTCATCTCACCGTCCGGATTGTTCACGTCAACTGTCTGGCCGGCCATCTCCACTTTACGGCTCGTGGGCTTTTTCGTTACCTTGGCAAGCACACGGTGGCGCTTCTTGAGGATCGCCGCCACGTGGGCATTCATGACGTAAGCATTTCCATACTTATAGCCGGTCTCGTTGTCCGGGTTGGAGATATTGGCATCGTCCGGTACGCTCTCGTCCGACTCGATGATGCTGTAGGCCGGTTGCACGATCTCCAGTTCAGGGTAACGCTCCCTGTATCTGTCCGCTTCTTCGTCCTCCATGTACTTTGTCAAACGGAGTTTTCCACGCAATCCGGAATGCCGGTTGTCTATCGCTCCGGTGGAGGTATAGGTACCATAATCGTAGTATTTCCCGAGCAGCCTGCCGTCATCCTCCATATCGATGTCAAGGACAAAACGCTCCAGTTTACCGCTACCGTTCAACTTGGCCTGATGAAGACGTTCCAACATGGCAAACCCGTCAATGCCCGGACAACCCATGAACCGGTAGCCTCGCACGTTACCGATACCATCCAGTACCAATCCGCTCTCTGCCAACCTGGGAAGATATTCCAGAAACAGTTCCTCTATCGTTTCCGGCAAGCATAACCGCACAACAGGCGCACCGGTGGCAAGTTTCACCCTAGTCAGCCCCGTGCCTCTCACGTCCAGCTTCTTCAACCGTCCCTGCCAGCTCAAGTCCAAGGTCGTCACGTTGCCGTTATCCCCGTTCCGGGCCAGCAGGTTGTTGCGCATATTAAGCTCTTCCAGAAGCAGCATACCATTAGTCGAGGCCATGAACGAGCCGTTCCGGTACCCGCTGGCTTTCTCCACGCTCATGTCAAGTTTAACCAATGAGGTAAGCAAGCCGAAATTGAATCCGATGGCGAACGCGTCCTCATGCCACACCAGCTCCTTGATTTTGGCCGCGCCGATAATCTTCAGCGGGTCGTTCTCACCGAAGGCACGGGCCAGCTGCAGGGAGTGGAGCACGTCCGCATCCACCACGCCGCTGTCGGCCTGCACGCCGTTGCTGGTGGAAAGCTGCACACGGTACGGGATGGTCAGCCGGTACTGCATCGGCTTCAGTTTGTATGCCTTGTCCAGCGATGCCGTACTTTGGTAGAACTGGGCGCCCAGCGTAGAGACATAACCGTACTCCACCTGCTTCAAGTCATACCTGCGCTGGATGAAATAGTTACGGTGAGCTTTCAACGAACCCTTCAGACCGTAGATCTGCGGATACGTCTGTTTGGCACCGTCAGCCCCCACCGGCATCTCGTTCAGGAACGGATACACATACTTGAAGATGCCTGATTTGTTGTACAGCCGGCTGCACCACCTCTTCATCTGCTCGGTGTCGAAATGGTCAACGGCCTTCTGGATACTGAAAGCACTCATGAAGCTGGTACCGCCGTTCACGCCCCTGGTCATCACTTCCTCCAGCAGATTGCCCATATTGCCCAGTATCAGATTCCACAGCCAGCTGTTGTGTCCCTGCATCACGTAGGCACCGTCCCGCTTCGTCTGCCGGTTGTCGTCATACTTCCCGGTCAGGAACGACTTGTTGTCCGAACCCAGCTGGCAGTCACCGTCGTAGTAGGTTATCCACCACATCACGCCGTCCCACGTCCGCACCAGCATGTTTTTCGCCAGCTGGTCCACGCCCAGGTTGAATTGCACATACAGGTAGTAGGCGACCAGGTTGGGAAGGTTGAAATACTTCCCGGCTTCCTTCCTGAAGGTCGGGCTCGCCCACTTGGCGGTCGGGAACCTGTTGCCGTCATCCTCATAGTCCACCCCGTCAAACGTGTGCGACTCCTTGTTATAGGTCATGCCCTTGCCGGCAGGCGTTTCCTTCACACATCTGTAAAGGAAGCCCATCATGCGGTCAAGCGCCTTGTACATCTTGTCATACTTGTCACCGGTGCCCAGATGCTCCTTCAGGTTCGGTTCCTCCTCGGCATCGCCTCCGCCATCGTTCCAGAACACGTCTTTCGGGTGGTTGAACTCGAAACCGCCGTCAAAGTTGAAGTCCATGAAGTCCGTATGGTCGGGCTCCGTGGACGGCAGCCAGCGGAACAGGCACAGGTCGTTCGAGTTGTTCAGCGTCTCGATGCAGATGGGCAAGTATTCCTTCGGCCGGTCACCGTTCGCCTGCAGGTAGTTCAGGGTGTCGCCGGTCCCCCACTGCTCGCCGCCGATGGTCTTGTCCTGGCCGAATATCGGGTAGCTGTCGCTCTTCTCGTTGTTCATGTTATACTGGCCGTAATAGGTCAGATCCTCATCCACGCTCTTAGCCACGAACAGGTCACAGGGCAAGCCGTCAATGGCCGAGCGTATGTCTTCCTTGCAGGTATCCACATGGTCGGCGGCATACTGCTGGGCTGGGGTCAGGATACCCATCTCCTTCATGCCGTCGTTGATGAACTTCGCGCCACCCGTGTTGGTCGTCATGGAGGAATCCGAAAAGTCACACTTCGCGCAGGCGAGTTTCGCGCCCACCGAGTTGCCCCGCAGGCGGAACAGGTTCTTCTTGCCTTCCGTAGCTGTCGGGTTGCCCTGCTGCCCGTTACCGTCTATCTCGCCGTAGCTCATCCGTGCCGTGTAACCGCTGGCTGTCTTCTGGAAGTAGAAGCGCAGGTTCTTGCGGGCATAGTTCACCGAACTGGTACCCTGGATACGCAGGTAGATGTCACGGGCTATCCAGTCCAGCGCCCGGTTCTCGCCGTTGTAGAATCTCACTTCCCGGCACAGCTTGTTGGCCTTCTTGTTGTTCAGCTGGGCCAGCGCATCCATCACGTTCAGCGTGTCGCTCCCGCTCGGCACCTCACTGCCCACGCTGCCCGTGCCTATCAGTACCAGGATCGAGTTCCGCCGCTTCTTCATCAGCCCCATCAGCTTCTCCATGCTCACCGTGTCCCCCTCGCTGAGCACGCGGTTGTCCTCGTCGAGCGAGCGCACGCCCGGCTCCCCGTCGGCATCCTCCAGATGGTTACGGTCCACGATGTAGTTGTTAAGCACCTCGTCAGATGTCAGCGCCTTGTCATAGATACGCACGCTCTTCACGAACAAGTCCGCGCCCACCGACTTGAATTCAAGCTGGCTACGGATGTCAAAGTTCACCTTGTCCAACCACTTCGACGCGGCCGACTCCTCCCCGTTCACATAGAAGCCGATCAGCGTCCGCTGCTCGTTCGTCTGCACGTTCGGGTAGAACACATAGGTAATGCGGATATTCGTTCCCGGCTGGAACTTCGTACCCACCGAGTCCTCGTAGCGCAGCACCTGTCCGGCATCCATCGCCTCCGTCACCACGCCGGTAAGGAACTTGGCCTCCTCCGGGGTCACCACCAGCCCGTAACGGTTGCCGTTATCCAGCTGTCCAAGGCAGGTGATCAGCTCCGCATTCGTGTCCGTCACGTTGGCCGTGCTGTATTCTATCTCCAGTGTCATGCCCACGTCGCGGATGGCAAACCCCTCGGGCTTGTCCGCCTCGTTGAACGGGCGATAACCGCCGTCTGCCGTCAGGGTCATGCCCGCACCGCCGGCCAGCAGCAGGCGGTCCTTGTGCCAGCCGCTTCCTGCGCCGTATTCGTTCACGCTCCAAAGCACGTCCCGGAACTCCATGCGCTTGTCTCCGCTCACCCAGCTTGCCGGGTTGTTTTCCGTGTTGCTTCGCCCGAAGGCATCGAACGTACACACGGCATCCGGTGCCAGCGTGGCTTCAATGTCGGGGTGCGATGTGGTGTTCACCTGCACCTCAAGCACGGCATCACCGCACGACACACGGTAATCCAGCGGTTCCACGTTCACGTTCGTCCGCCCGTAGTTGCCGGTCTCACCGCGCTGCAGCAGGTCTTCCTTCACCACACTGCCCCGGTCGGTTACTTTCACACGGGCCGTGTACGCATCCCGCTCATAGCCGGCATAGGTAAAGTTCCACGCCGTGAACTGCTCGGCCTCCAGTACGGGGTACTTCCAATCACGCTGGAACCCCGCTGCCCGGTGGTTGAACATCATGCCGGCATAGGCCGTCACACCTTCCCCGGCTTTCAGCAGGGTCAGGTAGTGTATCTCGCTCACCACGCCGGAGTTCTCGTGCAGCGCATAGGCTTCCACCACGTTCATGCCCTCCCGCATTTCGCTCAACGCAACGGTGACGTTCTTCTGCTGGACACCGGAACCGGCTGACAGGCCAAGCGTATAGGGCTGCCCGCCGTTGATACGGTAGTAGATGTTCTTCTCGCCACTCGTTCCCTTAGCTGTAAATGGGATGTTCACGTCGTTCCGGTATCCCCCGTCAGCCAGTCCGTTCCCAACCGAATAAGTGGTACTTAGTTCCATAGCCACCATCGTCACCCTGGCGGTAGCGGTTTTCATCAGCGTACCGCCATCATAACCGGTCTGCGCCTCCACCTGCACGGTGTAGGTCGTGGCATCCTTCAGGTAAGGCGACGCGTCAAAAGTATAGCTCTGAGCGGCCGTAACGCCGACAAACTCCGCATCCTGGAATTCCGAAAGGACCGTGGAGCCACGTTTTACGACCACCTTGGCCTTCAGGTCGCTGTAGCCACTCACCTCGCCGCCACCGGCCGTGCCCACGCCAACGGCATATCTCACCACGAAACCGGTACCCAACGACAAATACTGGGAAGCGGGCAAGGAGGAACCCGATGCGTCGGTCAGGTCTATATTCACCACCACCTTGTCATCGTCGCTATACTTGGAAAAGCGCACCACCCTGTCGCTTTCCCCGCCTTCGCCATCCTTCTGCGTGACTGTCATCACGTACTGAGTGCCGTCCTCGCTGTCCGTCACGTCGATATTCGTCACGGTGCCCACCAGCGAGGCGAACACCGCGCCGCTCGTGGGGGCTTTCGTCTCACCGGCGGCCAGCTCCTCCGTAGGGGTGGCCTTGTCATCAATACTTTTGATATAGTTCTCCACCAACCGGCCGCTCACCGGAAGATTACCCGTGGATTCGTCACCGGACCAATCGGTCTTCTGCATATCCAGACCGTCCTCGTCATATACTTTCTTTGCCATATCGTTATTCTTTAAAAGTTATTTCATCCGTTTCCAGCCATCCGTTCGGCTCCAAGGTTTGTCACCGCGCCAAAAGCCCGCGCCGAAACAGCTCCGGATGGCTTGCCAAACCAGCCTGGACCCTATATAGACCGTCGCCACCACCCGTTCGCCTACACGGATGGCCGTCACCTCCTTGTTTCCAACACTTATCATACCTATTCCTCCTCGTAAATCAGGTAAATGGTCTTGCCGTCCTTTTCCGGGAGACTCTCAAACTCCTCCTCACTCATCTCCTTATGTTTGTAGCCTTGGGCTATCGCGTCCTCGGCCTTCTTCGCGGCCGCCTCCGCCTTTGCCGCCGATTCACCCGCCGTCTGAATGGCCTTCTTTGTCTCCCGGGTGGCCGCTTCCATTTCTGGGGCCAGTTCCTCCACCCTTTCAGCGGCCTTGATCGCCCGGGCCGCCGCGTCATCGGCCGGCTTGCTGAGCAGGGTGATCGGGACGTTCACCAGCTTGTCATCTTTCTGTCCCGGCAGGGATTTGACCCCGCTCAGCGAACCCACGGTTTCCAAAGACTCTACACTCTTCGATTCCGCCTTGACCGCCTCCAAAACCTGGGCGATATCCGATTCTGTCAGTGCCATATCAAACCCCTCCCTCTATCAGTTCATAAACCTGGCCGTAACCGCCGGCCGTCAGGCTCTCGCCGCATACCTCCTTGATAAGCGTACCCTCCTCGGTGGTGATCTCCAGGATTCCACCGCCCTGGATGATACGCTGGCACAGGACGTAAGCCTTGAACTTCTCATCACGGCCTACCGGTTTGTCTTTCCCGTAATTGAACAGGGCCTCCGCCACGGCGGTGGCGATGTTGTCGCCGCCAAGCTCGTTCCCGTCAAAGCCCCTGAATCTACTGTTTAAGTCAACTTTCATATCTCTTGGTTTTAAATGTTTATTCTTTGTTATATCCTACGATGATACCTCCCCTCACGATAAGGCGTATCTTGTCAAGGTCGGGGTTTTCCGACATGCCACCACCCCAGTTCACTCCCTCGTTATACACGTACGTACCGTCGGAATTACGGCTCTTGATGTACCGGAACCCTTTCGACGCGCAAACATCACTTATCAATCCGTTACCGGTGTCCCTGACATCTACCGGACCGACAAAGAACCCGGCATAGGTCATACTACCGCTGGCCGGGTAGGTCAAGGAGCCTGTCGACGCGTATATGGCCGCCCCACCGGAGGTCGCCCCGACCGACTTCACGCCGAACCGCCCGTCGGTGGCACCATTGAAGGCCACGTCCACGACTCCCTCCGTCGAGGAACTCGAGACTCCCAGTTTCAAACTCCGGGAATCGTTTCCGAAATAATCGCGGCTCTTCCAATACAGACGGCCGGAATCGATGGTAAAGCCGCCGATCTTACCGCCGCTCGCCTTGACAGTACCGCTGATGTTCGCGTTCCGGGTCTCGATACTCCCGTCCGTGAGGACCTTGAAATAGCCGTTAGCCGTAACAAGCCCCTCCAGTTTGATTTGGTCGGCTTTAATGGTGACACCGGAAACAAGATTGCCGAACTCGTCACGCTTGACATAGACCTTCAAATCCGCACTCTTTACAAGCCCGTTGCTTGTAACGCCCTCAGCGAACAGCTTGGAAAAATTAGCGGTAGTCACCAACCCGGATTTATTCCGCAATTCCCCGTTCTCATCGAAATGGACAGAAATCAGCCTGTTATATTTGGCCGTCGTGATAATGGAGGATGCCTCCAGCACATTGCCGTCCTTATCGAAATTCGCCGCCGCGATTCGGATCATCTTCTCCGACTGGTCGAAGAACGTGGCATACTTGTACGCCAGGGCATCCGTCCGGTCTGTCGAGAACACCAACAAGGACACTTGGATAACACCCGTGAACGACAGCTTGAAGTCACCGGTCCCGTTCCACAGCCCGGAATGGTTGAATACCTTCTCCCCACCGACCGGCAAATCACCGTCGTAAGCGAACATGTTGAAATTCTCGTATCCGTTCTTGTTGGAATTGACAAACTCGATACGCAGGTGTCCGGCCTCGATCACCTTGTAATGGAAGGACAGGTAGACATAGCCCGGAATGCGAAGCCCGTCCCCGTTCAACTCCTTGAAATCGGGGATCGTGCGGAAATCTCCGTTCTTCTGCATGATGTAGCTGTTCGTTATCCTGACGTAAGGAACCTTGCCGGTCTTTACGACCTCCACGTTGCCGTTCTCGCTCGATGCTAACAGTTTGTTACCGGCAAGAATCCACTTGCCGCCGAAAGTCAGGAACGCGGCCTTGTACCCGCTTATCCATTTACTCATCCCCTCGGTAAACGTGGTGTTATCGAAAAAGCTCTGCTCCTCCCTCACCTCGTCGCGCAGACCCTCCACGGCTGATTGTATCTTACCCTCCGTAATTTCAAATTTCGTCAGGATATCCTCGCCGGTCATGAGGACGAACGTACCTTTCAAATATACGTTGTCGCCATAGAGACCGTTCCCGTGTGGTTGGCTATTCGCCGGGAAAGCGCTGTCCTTGATACCGTCAAGATTACCCACCCGGCAGCGCAAACAGCCGTTGAAGTTTTTCGCATTCACGCCATCCAGTATGTCAACACGTGGCTGCCCGTCCTCGGTGGCCGATATGCTGATCAGGTTCTGCCGGAGCGGGTTTTCCGTGTTACCCATCAATACACACTCGTCACCCGCCTTCGGTTCCGTCCCGCCAAACTCCCTCTGGGGTACCGTTATCCCTTCCGTGTCGCCTTCCGACACTTCCACCCAGTAACCCCGAATCTCCGCCCCCGTAAAAACGGCACAGCGCATCAGGTCGTGCGCCACGAACGTGTTCTCCTGCTCAAAGATGATACGGTAATTGTTGCCCTCCTTGGTCACGGTCTTGATCTTACCGTTGGCTGCGGATACAACCAGCTGCCCCCTTACGCTGCGAACCGTTTCTATGAGCAGTTCCAAGGCTACCAACGTCTGCCGGATGGTCGCCTTGTCTATCGTGAGATTACTCAGCCCCGTTATTTTATCTATCCATAGCTGCCAACCCTCGCCGAACATGCCGTCCACGAAACGGGTACTGCGGAGCAATTCCCGGATAACAGCCGTCAGAAACTCGGCGTTCCCGTCGCCGTCAACATTGCCTCCGGATTCACCAGCTTTGTAATCCCCAAAATAAGCCCCTTTCAGAAAACCGATCACCTCGGCAGCGGTATCCCGATGGCGTTTACTCAGGAATTCCCTTTGGCTTCTTTTTGCCGAGAAAAGGTTGTTGTCGGTCGGCAGCGTATTATCGAAGCTCCGGATAATATCGGGAAGCCCGGAACTTTCGGCCTTGGCTTTCGTATAGCTTTTCAATTCCCCTATACTGTCGTTTACCCTGTCAAATTTCGATACCTGCAGGGCGTCGCTGATCTCCAGGTCCATCTCCCCGGGAAGGTTTACCTTACGGGTGATCTTCGTAATGCGGCTCCTGCGGTAGCCGTCCTTTGGGAAATACTCGGCACTCTCCAAACGCACACGCCGGCCGACAAACAAATCGACTTCCTGCTGCTCGATCCACACATGATCGGTCGGAGCCTTGTAAGCGGCGATATCCAGCCAGTGGTCCTTGTTGTATTCGTCCACCGCAGTCGCAAATTCCTCCTCTGCCAGCCGGTAATACTTATCCGGCATCCGGATGTTCCAAAGGACATAGGTGTCCCCGGCCTTCGGGACGAGCTTGCCGCCCGGAAGCTGCGTATCATCACCGTAAGGCCAGATCGTGATGATCTCAAACTCACGGGTGGCGCTATCGAAATTCACCTCGAAATAATGGTCGTCCCCCTCTCCCAGCCCGGAAAGGTCACCGCTTTGGAAGGAGACGCGTTTCGTCTCACCGGCCAACTCATAATCGTTAGGATCGAAATCCATCCCGCCGTCCTTGAAGTAATAGACGGTAAAGGCCTTGCCCTCTTCATCCGTCACCTCCTCACTGCGGACACTGCTTACCGTGCCCACCCGCCGGGGATAGATATCGCTGAAGGCGGCCTGTTCGTAGTGGTCATAGATACCGTACTCGTCCACGCCCACCTCCACGTACTTCTTTTTTCCGGGGAGCATCAGACGGGGGCTGCCGTACTTCTCGGCGTCGATGTTCCGGCTGCTCCCGATCGGAAAAAGGCGTGTGTAGAACTTCGCCGTATTGCTCGTATCCCGCTCCAGGGAGGTCAGCCCCTTGCCGTATCCCAACGTGATCTCCTCGCCGTGTTCGCAACGGCACACGTTCACCGTCTGCCCCTCGACCCACCACTCGGCCTTGCCTCCCACCTTGCCGGCGATCTCCTTCAAAGCCTGGTCGCAGTACATACCTTCGTAGTCGATCACGATAAGATCGGTACCATCCACCTGCCCCACCTTCCAGTCGGTAATGTTACCCATGCCGTCGTTGATGGCCTTCACTACCATCGCGACATGGTCACGGGGCGTGGCCGTCAATGTAAACAGGGGATTGGTGTCGCCGTCCGTTGTCTCCAGCACAAGAAAACGCCTGATCAGGCTCTCGATACCGTACAGCTTCAGGTTATACTCCCACTCGCTACCGCTTTTCTCTTTCGGGGTGTACCGCTCCGTCAGCCAATACCGCTCGCCCATGTAGTCCGTAAAGTCGCCTACATCAAGAGGGATATGGGCATAATGCGTGAAGGAGAGCGCCAGCACGTTGTCGCCCTGCACCTCCTTGCTCTGCGTCGAACTGTCACTTGCAGCCACGTCCGCACGCTTGGCCCCGGCTTTATCGTATATCGTTAAAAGCATATTCGAATCGTCTTTGAATGGTTATATAATCGGTACCGGCTCGCGGAACTTCACCTTGAATTTCCCGGCGTGGACCCCTTCCTTCCACAAATAGGTCAGCGGGGTGAACTTCGGGCTGTCCGTGTATTTCACGTGCAGGGTCAGATCAAGCTGGGGAAACGCGATGTCGAGCCACCCGTCCTTCCCTTTCTTCAGAAAATTGATGAACGCGAAGTATTTCCGCAGCCATCCCTCCTTTGTCTTGTTATACAGGGCAAAGTGCAGCGTCACGTCACGCGCCTCGTTCCTCGGGGTAAGGACCGCGCTGTATTTCTCCCCGTCCTCCTCCCGTATGTCCACGGCCGTCTCCTTCTTCGTCTTGCTCGGGGTCAGGATCGCCGAGAGGTTATCCATGCCACCGCGCCGGTCCTCCACCAGGAACACGCCGTATTCCGTCCAGATGTCCGTGCCGTTCACCAGCACCA
>OOAK01001752.1_pt1 | contig 12994 bp, 10 predicted proteins | sample 1671811 | NCBI WGS metagenome assembly OOAK01 (sample SAMN06348195, study PRJEB24527) | human gut metagenome | biome: human gut; feature: ankylosing spondylitis patient; material: feces | host: Homo sapiens | place: China | collected 2015-10 | reverse complement strand
TCCATTCGCAGGAAGTCACCAGCCAGGGACGTTGGATACGTGTCAGGTTGGCGGCAGCAGAAAGATCGATAGCGATGTGGGCATTGTTGTGCGTCTGCAGGTAGGATGCAGGAATTGTATCCGTCACATTGCCTTCCACACATTCTTTCACCATTTTGGCTTTTTCTTCCCCCCATGCCAGCAGATATACTTTCTTGGCAGAAAGGATAGTAGCTACACCCATTGTTATGGAGCTTACCGGAGTGCTTTCGATGCTGCCGAACATTTTGGAAGCTTCGTTGCGTGAGTCATTGTCCAGCAAGATTAAGCGGGTGGTGGAGTTCAGGCGCGACCCCGGTTCGTTGAAACCGATGTTTCCCACACGTCCGATGCCCAATACAGCCACATCAATTCCGCCGATTCCGGCTTCGGCACCAGCTTCGTCAGCATGTCCGACCCGGAAATGCACCATGTGCTGACCTCCCTTGGCCATGTGGACGCGGTACTGCCGGTGCTACACGGCCCCTATGGCGAGGATGGTACGGTTCAAGGCCTGCTGGAAATGATGGGTGTGCCGTACGTGGGGTGCGGAGTGTTTGCTTCCGCCGCCTGCATGGATAAGCATTACACCAAGGTGGTACTGGATGCCGCCGGCATTCCCACCGCGCCCGGTGTGACGGTCGATGCGCGCAACTTCACCGCCGCCGATGTGCTTGCCGAGATCGAGGACGCCGGTCTTACTTATCCGCTGTTTGTCAAGCCTTCGCGCGCAGGCTCCAGCTTCGGTGTGACCAAAGTCGAGAAAGCCGATGACCGCGAGACCCAGCAGGATCGTCTGGCCGCCGCCATCGCCACCGCCGGCGAGCACGACTGGAAGGTGCTCGTCGAACAGGGGATTGATGGTCGCGAAATCGAATGTGCCGTGCTGTGCCCGAAGGCCGGCGACGAGCCCGAGGCCAGCTGGCCCGGCGAAATCGTGCTCGATCATCAGAACGACGACCAGTTCTACGATTTCGACTCCAAGTACATGGATGCCTCCGCCAGCCACGTGGAAGTGCCTGCCAATCTGCCGGTCAGCGTGCTTGAGGACGTGCGTGACGTGGCCCGTCGCGCGTTCAAGGCCGTGGATGGTGCCGGCTTGAGCCGTGTGGACACCTTCGTGACGCCTGATGGCACGGTGATGGTCAACGAAATCAACACCATGCCCGGCTTCACGCCGATTTCCATGTATCCCAAGGCTTGGGATGCCACCGGAGTGAGCTACACCGAACTCATCACGCGATTGATTGAGGGCGTGCTGAGGTAAGTGTGGTGCGGAATCGGCCGCAGGCCGGTTCCGCTATTGACACATCGCCCATACCTGTCAGTAATTCATGCCAAGTTTTCCTAAGTTCAACAGGCGTACAGCAAATGGCGAACGCAATTCACTTGCGCGCCAGTGTCAGGACAGATTAGGCGCATAGTTTCTTTTCTTGGATTCACGGGCCGCGCGAATGCCGCGCATACCAAGCCCGACTCCCCAGACTGTCGTCTGGATGATGTTGAGAAAAGGAACATTATGAACAACCTGCGTAAGATCGCGGCCGGCTCCCTCGCCGCCGTGCTCGCGTTCTCGATGGCCGCCTGCGGCTCGAGCAACGCCTCCTCCGATGGCACCGGCGAAAGCACCGGCAAGGCCGTCACCGTGAACGAAAAGTCCGCCAAAGCCACCTCCCTCGCCGACTTCGGCACCATGGAAGACCTCGAGAAGGCCGCCAAGGAAGAGGGCGCGCTGAACGTCATCGCCCTTCCGCACGACTGGTCCAACTACGGCGAGGTCATCGAGAGCTTCAAGAAGAAGTACCCGGAGATCAAGGTCACCGAGCTCAACCCGAACGCCTCATCCAAGGAAGAGCTCGACGCCGCCAAGACCAACAAGGGCACCGACGCCGCCCCCGACGTCTTCGATGTCGGCCAGGCCATCGCCGCCACCTCCACCGACTACTTCGCCCCGTACAAGGTGCAGGCCTGGGACAAGATCCCGGACACCGCCAAGGACGCCGACGGCGCCTACTACGCCGACTACACCGGCATCATGTCCGTGGGCTGGAACGCCGACAAGTACGGCGACATCAACAGCCTTGACGATCTGATGGATCCGAAGTTCGCCGGCACCGTGGCGCTGAACGGCAAGCCTGCCGAAGCCGGCGCCGCATTCAACGGTTACCTCATGATCAACCAGCTCGCAGGTGGTGACATCAACGACTTGCAGCCGGGCCTCGACTACTTCAAGAAGCTCAAGGATGCTGGCAACCTCACCACCGTTGACGTGACCGACGGAACCATCGATTCCGGCCAGACCGGCGTGGTGATGGACTGGAGCTACAACCAGGCCTCCTATCAGAAGAGCCTCAAGGAGAAGGGCGTGAACTGGAAGTTCAAGACCTTCAAGAACGCCCAGGTGGTCAGCTACTACAACCAGGCCATCAACGTGGACGCTCCGCACCCGGCCGCAGCACGCCTGTGGGAGGAATACCTGTACACCGCCGATGCTCAGAACGAATGGTTCAAGGGCGGCGCCAATCCGGTGCTCCTCGACTCCATGAAGGAAGACGGCACGGTTGACCAGGACACCCTGAAGACCGCCATCACCATCGAGGGCGATCCGGTGACCTATACAAACGATGATTCCACTCGCATCACCGAATGGCTCCAGAACAACTGGGACAAGACCATCGGCAACTGATTGCAACCGCTCGCAAACAACGCAAACGAGCTGGATCGCAATCGAAAATAATGCAATCTAAGGCCGGTAGACCGGCGGACACGACGGGCTGAAGCAAGTTCCCCGACGTCTTCTGCCGCAACAACCGGCCTTGAAGCATGTCTCCAGCGCAATAGCGGAATCCCACAATCCTATGCAATCTCACCGCATATCAATCGTATGAAAGCACGCATGCAACCATGACTGCAGCAATCACCCCCAAAGCGGGAGTCATCGGCGGGCGTAACGCACGCGAAGCCCGCGGAACGCGAGGAAACGGCCCCTCCGCAACCTCCGATTTCGCCACGCATCGCCGCGAAATCGGTACATTCGTCGTGACCATCCCGTTCTTCGCCTACACCGCCTGCTTCCTGCTTGCGCCTACCGTTATCGTGATTGTCGGCGCATTTCAGAACGTCGACGGCGGATTTACCCTCAACAACTTCAGCAAACTCTTCGAAGCGAACACCATCGCCGCGTTCGCCACCTCCATTCTCGTTTCCGTGATCTCCGCACTCATTGGCGCGGTCGTGGGTGCGGTTGCCTCGTATGCGCTGGTGATTGGCAGCAAACCGAACGGACTGCTGCGCCGCATGGTCAGTGCCATTTCGTCGGTGCTCGCACAGTTCGGCGGCGTGATGCTCGCTTTCGCCTTCATCGCCACCATCGGTATCAACGGCGTCGGCACCATGCTGATCCGTCAGCTGACCGGACTGACCGTCAATCCGAACTGGTTGAGCTCCCTGCCTGGCCTAATCACGGTCTACTGCTACTTCCAGATTCCGTTGATGATTATCATCTTCCTGCCTGCGGTCGATTCGATTCGTCCGCAGTGGCGTGAGGCTTGCGAATCGCTCGGCGGTAACACCTTCCAGTATTGGACGCGCGTTGCGGGGCCGATACTGGTTCCGCGTTTCATTTCCGCATTGCTGTTGCTGTTCGCCAGCGCGTTCTCCGCATATGCGACGGCCGCCGCATTGTTCTCACAGCGTTCGATTCTGGTGCCGCTTATGATTCAGGGTGCCATGCGCAACGAAATGGATCCGAATCAGCAGGGATTCGCGCAAGTGCTCGCCTTCGCGATGATCATCGTGGTTGCTCTGGTGATGATGCTGAGCCACGCTGTGGAAAAGAAGGCCGGACAATGGCAGTGAATCATACTGAAGCAATGCCCCCGCAGCTGCGTGCCGCCCGCGTGCGCAAGCAGCGCGTGATCAAGGCGATTATTCTCACGTTCACGCTGCTGTTCCTGTTCGTGCCACTGGTGTCTATGTTTGTGTTCACCATTCGACACCCGCTTTCCGGCAAGTGGAGTTTGGATCCGTGGATTGCGATTTTCACCGGCGATGGCAGCGCGCTTGGTGCTGACTTGTCCACATTGTGGAGCGGTCTTGGATCGTCCATGGGATTGTGTGTGGTGACTGTGGTCATCATGCTGCTGCTCATGGTACCCACCATGGTGATCGTGCACATTCGCTCCAAGCAGCTGGAACGCGCCATCGAATGGGTGGCCACCCTGCCGCTGACCATCCCCGCCATCGTGCTCGTAGTCGGCCTGGGGCCGATTTACCGTTGGCTCAGCGCCGACGTGCTCAGCACCAACCCGATCTGGCTGTGCTTCGCGTACGTTATTCTGGTGATGCCATTTGCATTCCGCGCGCTCGCTGTGGGCCTCAACTCCATTGACGTGAAAACGCTGTGCGAAGCATCCCGCTCGCTCGGAGCCTCCTGGCCGCGAGTGTTCTTCCGTGTGCTCATCCCCAACCTGTGGCAGTCGATCCTCTCTGCATCGTTCATCTCCATCGCCGTGGTGCTGGGCGAATACACCGTCGCATCGCTGCTTGGACGCATGAACCTGCAGGTGGCGCTCTACCAGCTTGGCCAATCCAACTCCCAAATCTCCACCGCCATGTCGCTGCTGGCACTACTGTTCGGCGTGATCCTGCTGGTAGCCCTCGATCTTATTTCCGACGCACTGCGTAAATCCAAAGAAAGCAACGAATCATGACTCTCGCTGATCAGAAAGCAACCATCGCACGCACTTCGGAAGCGTTCGTAAACGCCAATCCGAGCGCCGAAACCGTAACCCGAGCCGCACGCGAAGTCCTCAACGACTCCGCGGAACGCGGCGGCGGCGTGCAAATGCTTAATGTAGACAAAATCTACCCAGGAGCCACCAACAAGGCGCTCGACAACTTCAACCTAGAAATCAATCCTGGTGAAATGGTCGTGCTGCTCGGCGGCTCCGGCTGCGGCAAATCCACCGCGCTGCGTTCCCTCGCAGGCTTGGAAGACATCCAGGCCGGCCGTATTCTCGTCGGCGGCCAAGATGTGACTGGCGTGCCCGTCAACAAGCGAAACATGGCCATGGTGTTCCAGGCGTACTCGCTGTTCCCACACATGACCGCTCTGCAGAACGTGGAATTCGGGTTGGAAATCCGCGGCATGGGCAAGACGGAACGCCGTAAGCAGGCCATGGAGAAGCTGGAACTCGTAGGTCTTGCCGATCAGGCTGGCAAATACACGCAGCAGATGTCTGGCGGTCAGCAGCAGCGTGTGGCGCTCGCCCGCGCACTGGCCGTGAACCCCCGAGTGCTCCTGCTCGACGAGCCGCTTTCCGCACTTGACGCCAAAGTTCGTGTGCAGCTGCGCGACGAAATCCGCCGCATCCAGCTCGAAGCCGGCACCACCACCGTGTTCGTGACCCACGATCAGGAAGAAGCGCTCACCGTTGCCGACCGCATCGAACAGATCGCCGACCCGCAGACACTGTACCGCCGTCCGGGCAGCGAATACGTGGCCACCTTCATTGGCCTGACCAACCGACTCCCAGGCATCACGAATGGTGAGGAAGCCGTGGTGTTTGGCCAGCGCGTGCCGTTGCTCGAAGCCTCCAAGCGCGACGCCTCCACCGTGCTCGTGCGACCGGAAAACCTTGTGATCACTCTAGCCGCAAACGATGGCAACATGGTAGGCGAGCATGGTCGCGTCGACATGGTGCACTTCCTCGGTGCGCTCGCACGCGTTGACTTGACGGTTGCCGCAGGTGTGGGCCACCTGCCCGTCACCGTGCAGCTGCCGGCCAATGAGCTTCCTGCCGGCCTGACGGTTGGATCCGAAGTGGTGGTGGCTCCGCGTCCGATCGCCGCGCTCGCCGTATGAGCTGTTTCGTTGCGGACGCCCATGACGACGGTCATGAGATTGTAAGCTGATATTCAGCATTCCTGTACTAAGGTGCTGAATATCAGCATTTTCGTATATGCACCCCGTGCACGTCGTCGCAAAGGCAAATATGACGTTTCCGCAGTACCCCCAATATCCGCAGCGGCCGCAACAACCGCATACGCAGCAGAATCCACAACAGCCATCCCAATATCAGCAACAACCGCAGTATCCGCAGCCACAAGCCAATCCCTACGAACTGTGGCTCAGGCGCGTGAAAAGCGTGTTCTCCCGCATCGGCGCAGGCATGTGCCTGATGGTGGTGATCTGGTATGCGCTTGCAACGGTGCTTTCCGGCATGCTCTATCAGGTACTGCACACCACGAATCTGCCGAATTGGGCGGTGTATGTGGCATCGGATACCCCTTTGTATCTCGTGGCCATGCCGCTCGCGGTACTGATCATGGGCAAATCGTCGGTCATTGAAACACGCAAGTTCGACATGAAGCCGGGCCAATTCTTCAAACTGCTTATCATGTGCTTCCCGCTCATGTATGGGGGCAGTCTCATCGGCAATATGTTGGCGTCGCTGCTGTCCGGAGGCAAAGCCAGCAATTCGGTGAGCGATCTGGCCATGCAATTCGACGTGTGGAACGTGGTGTTCCTCGTAATTCTCGGACCGTTGTTCGAAGAATGGATCTTCCGCAAGGAACTCATCAGCCGCACGCGCAAATACGGCGAAAAAACCGCGATCGTGTTCTCCGCACTGTTCTTTGGCCTGGTGCACATGAACCTGTTCCAGTTCTTCTACGCATTCGCATTGGGTCTTATGTTCGGCTACGTGTACGTGCGCACCAGCAAACTGCGTTATTCGGTGGCCATGCACATGATCGTCAACTTCATGGGTGGCGTGGTTGCGCCGTGGGTGGTGACGAACATTGACATCGACAGTCTGATGAACGTGCTGACCAGTGCGGAAAACGGCGACGGAACGGCCATGATGCAGTGGATGGGCCAGAATGCGACGGGAATGATGATATTCGGCATCTATATGCTGCTATATTACGGTCTGATCATCGCGGGCATAGTGTTGCTTATCCGCAATCGCAAGAACTTTGAATTCTATACCGCACCGGAAGAACTGCCTCGCGGCGTTCGCACGAGCACGGCAATACTGAACGTCGGTGTAGTTACTTACATTGTAGTGACGGTTATTATTACGTCAATCAATCTAATGATGCAATAATTTCAGTATAAAAAAGTGCCGCATGTGGACTACTGCATGCGGCACTTTATATATATGGGTCAACCGCGATTTCTTATGTTCGCGAGGATATTACGATTCCTTGTTGATGGCGCGATTCTCAAGAAAATCAGCATTGGCGATGGAACGTGCCACGGCGTTGATCATGTCGGGAAGCAACGATTCCGGCTTGGCGTACGCGCACACTTCGACATTGATGCCGTAAGGGGAGTAGCCGGTCAGTCTTACTTTCGGAGGGAAGCGCGGATCGGCCAAATCGGCGGTATCGCGCTGCACGGCCTGAACCACCTGACGGGTCATCTCGTCGATGTCGGTACCGGCCTTGGCGGTAAACGGCACACGAACCAGCATCTCATTGGACGGATTGAGTTTTTCCAGTGACGCGGTGTTCAGAATCGAATTCGGAATGATCTTGACGTTGCCATTGCGCTCGCGCACCACGGTCTGACGCCAGTTGATATCTTCGACCACGCCATCGGTGCCCGCCACATTCACCAGATCGCCCGGCTGGATTACACGGCCAAGCATCAGACCGAAACCGCCGATGATGTTCGCGATCGTATCTTTCATACCGAGCGACACCGCAAGACCACCAATGCCGAGCGCGGTGAAAATCGTGGTCGGATTAATGCCGAACACCGGCTGCAGCACAGTGCCCACAGCCAACGTCCACACCACCGCGCGCAGAATATTGATGAAAATCGAAGCGTTCGGCACTTGCGAACGGTCCAGCACTTTGCTCACGATTCGGGTAAGCGCCTTGTCGATAACGGCCGCAAGCAGCGCAACGACAATGAGCAGAATGATTTTTCCGGAATTGGTTTTCAGCCAATCCACAACGATTCCAATCGGTTCCATAGTGTTCTGAAGCGTCCCTTCATAAGTTTGATTCGCATGCATTACTGGTGCGCGCGACTTGCGTTCGCTGCGTCTGCGATGCGTGTTCGAGATGCGTGTTCGCAACTTGTGTTCGCACATATCCTACAGTGCGTGGCTGAGTCGGTTTGAGCGTGGGTGTGCGGGGGCGTGCGCGAGAACATGTGGGAATGCGCGTGGTGACATGTGTCCGGAGCCGTGAACGGACTAAAGTTGAGGCATGGGCAATGTTGTGGATTATGTGCGCCGCGAGTTCCGCGGGTTTGGCGAATTGGCGTTCAGCAATGTCGATTCCTTGGTGCTTTCCGAGCTTTCCTACATGCGATTGCCGGGCTTGGTTCCAGCATTCGGCGAGGCCAAGTCGGTGGCGACCGTGCCGATCCGTGACTTGCTGCGCGCCGAAAGCTACGATGAGATGTTTGTTTCGAATTCCTCTGAAATGAATGATTATCGGCTTTCGTTGCTGCGCGCGGTTTGCGAATCGCCGCGATTCCGCGGGTTGCGGGTGGGGGAGTATGCCGAACGTTTGGATGAGGGCGAGCAGCAGCAATTCGCTGCGATGACCTTCGATTTGGGTGCCGATTTCGGCTTATATGTTGCGTTCCGTGGCACTGACGGCACGCTCGTCGGTTGGAAAGAGGATTTTAATATGGCGGTGCGCTGCCCAGTGCCGTCGCAAGAATCGGCATATCGATATGCGGACTCGATTCTGGACAGGACGGAACGTTTCCTCTCGGCGAAAAAATCACCCGACATTATGATCGGCGGGCATTCCAAAGGCGGCAATATGGCGGTATATGCGGCCATGCAAATCACGCAAAGCGATATTGAAGCGACCAACGAACGCGCGCAACGGCTCGGACTGCTGCCGGCGCTCGGAGGAAGCGTGCCGGGACGCAACTGCAGAATCTCCCGCATCTTCTCGCATGACGGTCCTGGAATGTCTCAAGTCATGGTGCATAGCCGCGCATATCAGGCAATCGCGGCACGAATCGACAAAACCGTGCCGGAATCCTCCATTATCGGCATGCTGTTGCAATCGCAAATCAAACCAACCTTCGTCAAAGCCGACGCCATAAGCATTCTGCAGCATATGGGATCAAGCTGGCAAGTGACGCAATCCGGCGAATTCGAGCAGGCAAGAATAGCAGTATTGTACTGGTAGCGGAAAGCGAGCTGACAGGCGGTGCGCAACTCATCGGCAAAACCATTGACGGATGGTTCGACCGCGTAAGCCAGGAACAACGCGAACGGGCCATCAACCAGATATACGACATCTTCGCAGCCGCGGGGTACGGTAATATCGCTGATCTGGTGGCGCATTGGACGGATTCGCTGCCGAAAATCGTGGCAGCCGCCAGAGGTACCGACGTGCAAACGCGCGAACTCATCAAAGACGTGTTCAAGGCGATTCCAGCCAGTGCGGCGAAAGTCGCTGTCGGGGAACTGCGCAACGACAAGGAGGGGGATGCGTGATGGGCAATATTATTGACTATGCGCGCACGGAAACGCGCAGTTTCGAGGCATTGCCGTTCCGCGAGGCTGACGCATTGGTGTTGGCGCAGCTTTCGTACGACGAAGTACCGGAATGCGTGCTGCGATTGGACGATTTGGTAGCGAAATACGGTACGTTGCAGGCGCGTGCGAAGCAATTCGATATTCGGCGTCCGATCGCATCGTTGCGTATGCTGCGCAAGCCCCCGTTTGGCGGCGTGACGATTGCGCGTGCCGATGACGAGCTGAACCACGACAAGCCCGTAGCCGACCATGATGTGGAGAACGTGGGATTGGTCGATCCGCAGGTGACGCACGACTTCTACCATGCTGTGGCGGCGAATCCGCGGTTTTCCGACGTTGAGATGAGCGCGTATTGCGAGCAGTTCGATGGTGGTGCGCAAACGCAGTTCGCGGCAGTGACTTTCCGGCTGCCGTCGGGAACGCTGGTTGTGGCGTTTCGGGGTACTGATGATTCGCTGGTCGGATGGAAGGAAGACTTCAACATGGCCTTCCAATACCCGGTTCCAGCACAGGTTTCCGCAGCTGAATACCTGAAAAAAGTCGCCTCGCTGTGGGATGGACCGATACTGCTGACCGGTCACTCCAAAGGTGGTAATCTGGCCGTATATGCGGCCATGAACGCCGAAGACGAGATCAAGGACCGCGTTGAACGCATTTACTCGCTCGACGGGCCGGGTTTCCCCGAAGAAGTGGTGAAAAGTTTCGAATATGCGAGCGTGAGCGACCGCATTGTGAAAATCGTGCCGGACTCCTCGGTGGTGGGCATGGTGTTTGAAACCCCCGAACGTTGCGTGGTGGTGAAATCCGACGTGGACGGCATCATGCAGCATTTCGCCTTCTCGTGGCAGATGCACGGGGGTGAATTCGCCAAGGCCGAAGATGTGGCCGACAGTTCGGTGGTGTTCAACAAGTCGCTGAACGGCTGGCTTGCGGGACTTTCCAAAGAACAGCGTGAGCATGCGGTCGACGCGCTGTTCTCCGTGCTTGAGGCAGTATTTCCGCGATCGTGGCGGCCGGTCCGAAAGTGATTCCTGAAATGCTCGGCACATATGTTGGCTTGAGCGGCGAGGATCGGCGCAATATCAATCAGGCATTGATGATTCTGTTGCAGGCGGCGCTCGCTCGCAATCCGAAAGTTCAGCGAAAGTGAAGCGCGAATGAGGCGTGAGTACTGTGCGAACGTGGGCGGGCACTGTTCGCGTAGCGTACTTGTGTTGTAAGCGTGAATTCGTATACGACATTTGCCGAAATTCGGTCTAGACAACTTGTACAATAAAACGTGGTTATGAGGCAACGTGACTAATTATTAGGGGGTACTGATGCCACGACCACGTAGGGATTCGGAAATCCTGCCAGCAAAAGATCGTCTCGAAAACGCCTTCTGGGAGCTGCTTTCGGAACGCGAGTACAACAAAATCACCGTCACCGACATCGTGCGCACGGCCGACGTGAATCGCAATTCCTTCTACTATCATTTCTCCGGACTGCCGGAACTCGCGGACTCCGCCATTCTGCACGCCGTCGAAGACACGCCAATGCCAGGCGTACCGGGACGGGATTTCAATCCTGACACCGAATGGCGCAAGCACGTCACCGCGCTGCTGCACGATCCCGAACAGCGTCAGCGTCTCGACCGATTGGCCTTGCTGGCAGGTCCGCACAGCTCGCCGGAACTCGTTTCGTCGTTGAAGGAATTCGGGCGTTTGACCATGATCTCCGTGCTCGGATTGGATGCCGACAGTCTCGACCTGAAAACCGATCTCATGCTCGATTTCACCGTCGGAGGCATGCTGGCCGTACTGCAGCGCTGGCCGAAACTGCATGAAAAACTGCCGCTCGACACCGTATTCAACGAGGACGTCGCCGTACTCGCGGCAGGCATGTTCATGTCAATGTCGAAAGCGGACATGCTCGAATACTGGCGCAGGATCTTCAGCGAAGGATTCGTACCCGGCATGGCGATTTCGCAGCAGCAGCCGCCGTCTGCCAAGTGACCATCGAAAGCCGGCTGTGACAATCCGGTGGTAGAAACGATATAGCGGCGTTTTTCCGCGGATTGTTCCGTGGAAAAACGCGAACGTGCGAAATGAACGAACGACGGGGAGGTTGTCCATGATCAACGAAGCTTACAAGGCCATGCTCGGCGGAAAATCCGTGATCCGCGAGCTGAGCGAATACGCGACCGCGCGCGGTGCCGAAATCGGCTACGAGAACGTGTTCGACTATTCGTTGGGCAATCCGAGCGTGCCCTGCCCGCAAAGCTTCACCGACGAAATGATCGCCCTGTACCAAGAGGCGGAACCGGTCGCGTTGCACGGATACTCGCCGTCGCTGGGCATTACCTCGGTGCGCACGGCCATTGCGGAAAGCCTCAACCGCCGCTTCGACATGGACTATACGACCGACTACATCTTCCCGACCACGGGTGCGGCCGGCGCGCTGGCCCACGCACTGCGCGTGGTGACCAAGCCTGGAGACGAAGTCATCACCTTTGCCCCCTACTTCCCTGAGTACCAGCCGTATGTCAACGGAACCGGCGCGCACCTGACCGTGGTGCCGGCCGACACCGAAAACTTCCAAATCAACTTCGAAGCGTTCGAACAGGCGCTGAACCCGGGAACCGCGGCGGTGCTCATCAACACGCCGAACAATCCTTCCGGAGCCGTCTATTCCGCCGAAACGCTGACCCGACTGGCTGAAATCCTGCGCGCCAAGCAGGTCGAATACGGGCACGACATCTTCCTGATTTCCGACGAACCATACCGTGAAATCGTGTTCGATGGGGGTGTGCAGCCGTACCCGAGCAAGTTCTACGACAACACGCTCTCGTGCTACTCGTACTCCAAGTCGCTGTCGCTGCCGGGCGAGCGCATCGGCTACGTGGCGGTGAACCCGCGCGCTACCGATGCCGAACTGATCGTGCCGATGTGCGGGCAGATCAGCCGCGGAACCGGCCACAACTGCCCAGGATCCAGCGTGCAGCTGGCCGTGGCCAAGGTGGTGGACGAAACCAGCGATCTTTCCGTGTACGAGAAGAACATGAACCTCTTGTATGACGCGCTGGTGCGCCTCGGATTCGACGTGGTGCGCCCGGGAGGCACGTTCTACATCTTCCCGAAGGCGCTTGAGGATGATGCGAATGCGTTCTGCATGAAGGCCAAGGATTACGACCTGATTCTCGTGCCATCCGACAGTTTCGGCGTGCCCGGCTACTTCCGTATGGCGTACTGCATCGATACGGAAAAGGTGGAGCGTTCCATCGCCGCATTCGAAAAGTTCGTGCACGAAGTCTACGGCCGCTGAGCCCTGTGTGCGCTCGCTGGAGGAATTCGGACGCAAATAAGCCAAAGGGGTGTGTATCTGCCTTATATATGGCAGAAACACACCCCTGTCCGGAGCTATCTCGCTTATATATGGCAGGTCGGTTGGCTAAAACAGCCAAAAACGTACCC
>OOAK01001731.1_pt1 | contig 13192 bp, 9 predicted proteins | sample 1671811 | NCBI WGS metagenome assembly OOAK01 (sample SAMN06348195, study PRJEB24527) | human gut metagenome | biome: human gut; feature: ankylosing spondylitis patient; material: feces | host: Homo sapiens | place: China | collected 2015-10 | reverse complement strand
CAGTTATCTTACAATAACTCAGAATGTTTTAAATGTTGTAGCAGTAGGATGTATTATAGCATTTCATCTGTACACATATTTAAGTATTTTAATATTCACAACAATAATGAATTTTGTATGTATGAGTTTGTCTATATATCAAAATAAAGAAATTATACTTGCAAAATCAGGAAAAGTTCAGTTATCCGAAGTTGGTGGATTAATAAAAACAGGTTTTTTCCTGATGCTTAGTGAGTTTGTTGGAATTATTATTTTAGGAATAGACAGTATATTTGTACAACAGTTTATGCCTAAATATACATTTTCAATGTATCAGTTTGCGGTTTCAATAGTAAGTCTTGTATTTACAATGGTAACGGTTGTTACAAATCTTGTATATCCATATCTTGTTAGAGCGGATGAAAATAAATATGGATTATATTATACGATGCTTAGTGATGTGGTATCTGTTGTTTCAGCAGCAGCAATGGCGGCATTTTTTGCAGCAAAATTTATCATACAATTATGGATACCTAAATATAATGATAGCATTCCTATAGTCGCAATTTTGTTTGGAACTATAGTATTCAGAATTTTAATAATGTTGGTATGTGGAAATTATTTTAAAGTACTTAAGATGATAAAGGAATACACTGCTAACAACATTATGGCAATTACCATAGGCTTTGCGTTTGATGTAATAGCATTGATTGTGTTTAATGATTCATGGTACATTGCGTTAGCAAGTCTTGCGTCATTTATAGTATGGTATTTAATTACAGATAGAAAATTTATAAAGCATTTTAAATTGAAAGTTAAGGATTGGATGCCAAGATATTTTTATATCGTAGTAAGTTTAGGGGTATTTTATTTCTTTGCAAATCATGATTGGGTAGTAAGTATTTTTGTCTATGGAATATTTACGGTTATATTTGGAATAGCATGCTTTGCAAAATATATAAAAGTAATAAACGAGATGAGAGTAAAATAAACTTGACAATAAACGGATGACAAATTAGTATATTAGTAAGTTCCAAAGGCGGTAACCCGGAGTCGGGTTGCCGCTTTTTGTGTTTATGGTAAAAAAAGAAAAAGGAAGGGAGTATGCTTATGAAAGGATTTGCAAAGACACTGGGAGATGTTTTGTCAACAATTGACGGAATTGTATGGGGACCAATTATGTTATGCTTATTAGTTGGAACCGGAGTAATTTTAACTATCAGAACAAGAGGATTAGGATGGAGAAATTTAGGCTATGCCCTTAAGTCGACACTTAGTAAAGAAGCAAGAACAAAAAGTAGAGGAAGTGGAGATATTTCACCATTTTCAGCTCTGACAACAGCGCTTGCAGCAACAATTGGTACCGGAAACATCGTAGGTGTTGCTACAGCCATGGTATCAGGTGGACCCGGAGCATTAGTATGGATGTGGTTGTCGGCAGCATTTGGAATTACATCAAAATTTAGTGAATGTATGCTTGCAATTAAGTACAGAGAAGTAAATGCTAATGGGGAAATGTCAGGTGGTCCTATGTATACAATGAAAAAGGCACTCAAGAACAAAAAGCTTGGAGCCGTACTTGGATGGCTGTTTGCTTTATTTGCCGTGATCGCATCCTTTGGAATTGGAAATATGACACAGGGAAATTCAATTTCAACAGCAGTTCATGAGACATTTGGAGTATCGGTTAGTACTGTTGGAGCAGTGATCACTATTTTAGCCTTACTGATCATCATCGGTGGAATAAAAACGATATCAAAAGTATCTTCTGTCGTAGTTCCAGTGATGGCAATCTTTTATGTGATCGCAGGAGTCATCGTCATTCTTGGGAATATCAGTAATCTTCCAGCAGGACTTTCTATGATCTTTCATATGGCATTTAGTGTGAAAGCGGTTGGTGGGGCTCTTTGTGGAAATATCGTCGCATCTATGATGAATGCAGCACGTTACGGAGTTGCCAGAGGATGTTTTTCAAATGAAGCGGGAATGGGATCTGCAGCGATTACAGCGGCAGCAGCAACAACAGATCATCCGGTTCGGCAGGCATATATCAATATGACAGGAACTTTCTGGGATACGATCGTTGTCTGTACGATCACAGGTCTTGCGATCGCAAGCTCCGGAGTGCTCGGACAGATCGATCCGGCAACAGGAGAGATGTACATAGGTTCTGCATTAACGATTGCGGCATTTTCCACAGTTCTTGGCAAAGTTGGAGGATATCTGGTAACGATCGGAATTGCACTTTTTGCATTTTCCACAATTCTTGGATGGGAGTATCATGGAGAAAAGGCGTTTGAGTATCTGATGGGAACTCATAAGTTCAACATGATCTACCGAATTATCTTTTCTCTGGTAGCTTATGTCGGGGCAACACAGACATTGGAGCTTGTATGGAACTTCTCAGATATTGCAAATGCATTGATGGCAATCCCAAATCTGATCTGTATGCTGTTATTAAGCGGTGAGATCGCAAAAGATGTGAAAGAATTTCAGAAGACCATAGAAGAAGAGAAAGCGAGAAAATAGATATAAGATAACTTAGAAAAAGAGATCATCCAAGCAAAATCTCTTTTATTCAGAGTGAAAATAGATTATGATAAGATTAAGTACTTGATCAAAGAAAGTAATTGGAGGATGTAAAATGTCATATGAAATGAAGCTAGAACAAGGCTTGTCACAGCAATTAAATCAGTTTCAGGTACAATCATTAAAGATCTTATCGTTTGATAATTATGAACTTGAGAAGTTTTTGCAGGATGAATATGCAGAGAATCCATTGATGGAACATAAGGAATCTGGAAAGGAATTCTTTACATTGCATGGAAATGCAGGTGGATATCAGGATATTGAGCAAAGTGATATTGAAGATAAGAAAATCGAAGATCCCGAAGCCTTCTTTATGGAACAGTTAAATGCAAAAGATTATACAAAGAAAGAGTGGAATGTTATGAAATACATGGCACAATGCCTAGAGGAATCCGGGCTTTTGCTTGTTTCCACAAAAGAGATCAGTCACAAGCTTGGAATTGAAGAAAAAGATTGTGAAAGGCTTTTAGATCATCTCAAGCAATTAGAACCAGCAGGTGTATTTGCAGAAAGTGTATCGGAATGTCTCCTTCTTCAGCTTGAAAGAGAAGGAATATTAAATGATGACCTGCGATATATCGTAGAAAATCACCTGGAAGATATCGCAATGGGACATTTATCGACTGTTTCAAGAGCACTTGATATTAAGACATCACAGGTAAGAAAGTATATTTTTAAAATTCAAGAATTAAATCCAAGACCGTTAAGTGGATATACAGGGGGAACCGATCAGTATATCGTCCCAGACATTTTAATGGAAAAAGATGGAGAAGAACTAAAGCTTCGTTTAAATGATGACTGGATCGGTGATTATTCAATCAATGATTATTATGTCAAAATGATGGAACAGGCAGAAGATTCTGAGCTAAAAGAATATTTCAGAAAGAAATATGAGAGATGTCGTTTTATCATTACAAGCATTGAACAAAGAAGAGAGACGATGCTTAAGATTTCAAAGGCAATTCTTGACCGTCAGAGAGAATATTTTATGAATCATAAGCAGTTGAAACCAATGACCATGCAAAATATAGCAGATGATATTGAAATGCATGTATCAACGGTAAGTCGCGCAGTCAAAGGAAAGTATATTCAATATCCAGGTGGAACGATCGGAATGAGAGACATTTTTAATAATACACAGACATTTGGAGACCAAGATTCGACGACAGAAGAGATTAAGGAAGAAATCAGACGGCTTGTGAAAGAAGAAGATAAGAAAAAACCATTAAGTGACAGTAAGATCGTAAGTTTGTTAGAACAAAAGAATATGAAGATTTCAAGAAGAACCGTAGCAAAATATCGTGCACAGCTTGGAATTGCAGGAACGACACAGCGAAAAATTCATGAATAAATGCAGCGACATTTATCATCTTTTGGCAAAAAAATGAAAAAATGTAAATGAGATTTAATAAAAATTTAACAATTGAAACACTTGATTAACAAACTACCCTCTGTTATAATTAATAACTGATGTATTATGTCAAAAGCAGAAGTTATCTGGAGGGTACTATGAGATTGAACAAGATGACTGGCAGAGTGATCGCAACGATGGGGATCGCAGCAATGATGATGACACAGACAGCAGGGGTTATGGCTGCAGAGCAGACAGAGAACAAGCAATTAAAAGTTGTTTATTATAATCAGGCAGATTATCCGGGAAAGAAGATCGGTGGAAGTACGATTCAGGCAGCAGGATGCGGACCAACCGCAGTTGCTGTATGCTACAGTTCTTTAACTGGAAAGAAAGCTGATGTTCCAAAGATGTGCAAACAGGCATATAAACATGGATGGTATTACACAGGACAGGGATGTTCTCACAGCGTAGTTCCAGGATTATCCAAATTATACGGAATGGAGTGTAAAGGTCTCGGAATGGATAAAGATGCTGTAGAGAAAGCATTAAGAGCAGGACATCCAGTCGTGGCACTGATGGGGCCTGGAGATTTCACAAAGAATGGACATTTTGTTGTATTAACAAGAATGGTCGGCAAAGATAAAGTAAAGATTGCCGATGTAGGAAGCAGAGCCAGAACAGCTGAGACGTGGTCGCTTAAGAAAGTGATCCGACAAGGCAAAGAAGGTGCTAATGCAGGGGGACCATTCTGGGAGATCAGTGTGAAAGAAGAGAAGCAGGAAGAACCAGATTATAAACAAAAGATGTTAGATGGTCACAAAAACATAGATGCTGTGACAAATGCGATCGATAAGATTGCGGATTAGAATTAAAAATAAAAAAGAACATTTCATAAATGAGATATTTTGTGGAATGTTCTTTTTTATATCATAGGAAATTCCGATGGAATCCCTTATGATATGAAAAAGAGCTCCGGGCAGGATCGCACTGCGGCGGAAGGGTAATATGTCGCAGAAGCGACCCGCCGCAGGCGGAGAATCCTGTAAAGCAGGATTCTTTCTTGTACATTTATAGAGATACAAAAAATGATGAAAAACTTAGATAAAATTAGAGGAGAGGATGAACGTGAAAATAATCAGAGTTCTGAATACAAATGCTGTTGTCAGTGTAGATTCACAAGGAATGGAATTGATCATGACAGGTCCGGGAATTGGATTTAAAAAAAGAAAAGGTGAAAATATTGATCAGTCTCTGGTAGATAAGACATATCATCTAGAGAATAAAGAAGAAAGCAAGAGACTACAGGAAGTAGTAAAAGAGATTCCTTATATGTGACACTGACGGATCATATCAATTCAGCAGTCGCTCGTTATCGAGAAGGAATCGCATTAAAGAATATGATGAAAATCGATATTCGTAAGTTTTATCCAAAGGAATATCAGGTTGGTATGCATGCGATTGAATGGATTAAAGAACAGACAGGAGAGGATTTGGGAGATGATGAAGCTGCATTTATTGCAATGCATATCGTGTCTGCAGAATTAAATGCACAGAATATAACCGATGTGAATCAGATTACAGAGTTGATCAATACAGTCTTACAGATTGTAAGGATTCATTTTAAGATAGATTTAAATGAAGAATCTATTTCGTATGAGAGATTTTTAACACATTTAAAGTTTTTTGCGGCAAGAGTCTTTGACCATATGGAATATAAAGATACGATGCAAGAAATTTATAAAGTGATGGTAGAACAGAATGAAAATGCTTTTTCAGGAGTAAAAAAAATTGCAGAATATATTAAAAAGCAATATAACTATAAATTAACAATTGATGAACAATTATATTTATTAATTCATATCAAACGAATTTTAGATGAACAAACAAAATAATCATAGGTTTGTTATTATTAAGTTAAGCAAGACCTGACAATAGATGAAATAACCCCGGGAATTATTTTATCTATTGTCAGGTCTTTGTTATATAAAGAAAAATGAAAATTTTTAAATCCAGAAAAAAAGGAGGAAAACAAAATGGATTATGAAAATACAGCAAAAAAGATCCTTCAAAGAGTTGGAGGAAAAGATAATGTCATCAATCTGGTACATTGTATGACAAGACTTCGTTTCACATTAAAAGATGAATCCATCGTTGATGATGAAGCAGTAAAGAAAACAAAAGGTGTTATGGGAATCATGAAAAAGGGCGGACAATATCAGATCATTATTGGAAATGATGTTGGAAACGTTTTTAACGAATTAAATAAACTTGGGGATTTTTCTAATGAAGTAAAAGAAGTACCAGCAAAATCGAATGAAAAGAAAAATATCTTTACAATGCTGATGGATACGATTTCAGGTATCATGGCACCTGTTATTCCAGCAATCATTGGTGCAGCTATGATCAAAGTATTGCTTACATTACTTCCTATGATCGGTGTGTTAAGCACAAATGGGCAAACATATCAGTTATTAAGTGTTATAGGAGATGGTGCGTTTTTCTTCATGCCAGTACTGATTGCAATTTCAGCATCCAAAAAGTTTGGAACAAATATGTATTATGCAGCAAGTATTGCACTGATCATGTTACATCCAAACTTGATCACACTGATGAATACAGCACATGATGCAGGACAGACTGTGAAATTTTTGAAATATATTCCGGTAACTTATGCATCCTATTCTTATTCGGTTATCCCAATCATTTTGGCAGTATATTCTCTAAGATATGTAGAACGTTTTGTAGATAAAATCACGCCAGTTGTCACAAAGAACTTCTTAAAACCAATGTTAGTTGTTTTAATTGAAGCACCGATTGCATTGATCATTCTTGGACCTTTAGGAGCTATTTGCGGTAATGGATTATCAACAGTAGTTTATGCAATTCATGATAAATTAGGATTTATTGCCATTGGTCTTGTGGCTGGCGTTTATCCATTCGTTGTTATGGCAGGTATGCATCATGCATTTACACCGATTAAATTAGGGATGATCGCAACAACAGGATATGAGAACTTTATCTGTATCGGAGAATTATGTTCTAATATGGCACAGGGTGCAGCCTCCCTTGCAGTTGCACTTCGAAGCAAAAACAAAGACTTTAAACAGATCGCAGGATCTTCTGCGTTTTCAGCATTATTTGCTGGTATCACAGAACCTGCACTTTATGGTGTAACACTTCGTTTAAAACGACCAATGTTAGGAGCATGTATTGGTGGTGCTGTTGGTGGATTAGTCGGTGGATTTTTCCAAATGAAATGTTTTGGAATTGCAACACCAGCAATCGTAACGATTGTTCAGTATGTAGAAAAAGGAAAACCACAGACATTATTATTTGCAGCACTCACAATTTTGGTCACAGTAGTTGTTACATTTGTTGCAACACTGATTATTGGCTTTGAAGATATTGTAGATGAAGATGATGATTTAGATTTTGTAGAAGAATCTAATGCACAGTTATTAGATAATGAGATCAGCATTACAAGTCCAGTTGAAGGGAAAGTGATTCCTTTAACAGAAGTGAAAGATCCAACATTTTCGCAAGAAATCTTAGGAAAAGGAGCAGCGATCATTCCTGAAAAAGGAGTTGTCTATGCACCATTTGACGGAAAAGTAGATGCTGTTTTTGAAACAGGACATGCATTAGGATTAGTAAGTGAAGATGGAGTAGAACTTTTGGTACATGTAGGAATCGATACAGTAAATTTAAAAGGAAAACATTTTACTCCAAAGAAAAAATCTGGAGATACAATGAAAAAAGGGGATATCTTACTAGAATTTGATATTGACAAGATTAAAGCAGATGGATACGATGTAACAACACCGATCATTATTTCCAATACAGAACAATTTGCAAAAGTTAAAGCATGTGAAGATAAAGTAGTAACAAAGGAAAGTAAATTATTAAGTGTACAGTAGCAGAAAGGAAGCGTAACATTTATGGAAGAAATGAAAGTTACAAAATTTCCAGAAGGATTTTTGTGGGGAAGTGCTTCAGCTGCCTATCAGATTGAAGGCGGCTGGAGAGAAGATGGAAAAGGAATCACAAACTGGGATCAATTTGTAAGGATTCCAGGAAAAACATATAAAGCGACAACCGGAGATGTTGCAGTTGACCATTATCATCGCTACAAAGAAGATATCGCGTTGATGGCGGAAATGGGATTAAAAACCTATCGTTTTTCTGTTTCATGGGCAAGAATCTATCCGGAAGGAAGAGGAGAGGTCAATCCCAAAGGAATTGAGTTTTATGAAAATATTATTGATGAATGTTTAAAATATGGGATTGAACCAATGGTGACAATCTACCATTGGGATCTTCCTCAGGCATTAGTGGATCTCTATGGAGGATGGGAATCTGAGGAGATCATTGAGGATTATGTAAATTATGCTAAGACTTTATTTAAGGCATATGGAAGTAAGGTAAAATACTGGATTACATTTAATGAACAAAATATTTTTACATCACTTGGATGGCTGACAGCACAGCATCCTCCAGGAAAGTTTGACGATCAGAAAACATTTTATCAAGTGAACCATCACGTCTTTATGGCACATGCAAAGGCTGTTTTGGCATATCGCGAGATGGGCGGAACAGGAAAGATTGGTGCAAGCTTTGCTTATACACCATCTTATGCACTTGATTGTAAACCTGAAAATGTTATGTCAAAACATGATTATGATGAACTGAAGAATTTCTGGTGGATGGATGTTTATGCATATGGAAGATATCCTAAAGCAGCCATGAATTATTTAAGAAAAAAAGGATTTGCACCAGTTGTCACAAAAGACGATCAGAAAATTTTAAAGGCAGCAGCGGCAGAGATTGATTTTATGGGAGTTAATTATTATCAAAGTTGTGTATGCGAGTATAATCCGATGGATGGAGTAACACCATATGGTACAATGAATACAACAGGAGTGAAAGGTTCTGCGCAGGTACTTGGAGTCCCTGGAATTTATAAAAATCCAGGCAATCCATATTTGATGACAACAGACTGGGATTGGAGTATTGATCCAGTTGGGCTTCGCTATTGTTGTCGTGAGATCACAAGTCGTTATGATCTGCCAATCATCATTTCGGAAAATGGACTTGGAGCATTTGATAAGAAGACGGAAGATCATAAGATTCATGATGAATATCGAATTGATTATCTAAGAGAACATTTAAAAGAATTAGGAAAAGCCATCGAGGAAGGCTGTGAAGTGCTTGCATATTGTACATGGTCTTTTACGGATTTGTTAAGCTGGCTGAATGGATATCAAAAACGATATGGATTTGTGTATGTAGATCGCGAAGAAGAAGAGGGCGCTACATTAGATCGATATAAGAAAGATAGTTTTTATTGGTATCAAGATGTGATCAAACAGTATGGAGAGAATCTGTTTAAAGAATAAATAATTAGAAATTTTGGATAAAGAAAAAAAGAAGCAGCAAAAACCAGACTATAAAAAGAAAACATTCTTAAAAAACTGAATAATTTTGATATAAAAATGAAATCCTAGGATCTTTTCAGTGAAAAGACTCTGGGATTTTTTATATATTGTATATAAAAAATAAAACACAAAAATCGTTAAAATAAGACAAAAATAACAGCATAAATTGCATCGAAAATCATGTAAATGTGCAGTTTTTATAATGAAAAACGAGAAAAATGAAAAAAATTATGTAAAATACACAAAAAAGTTTTGCAAAATCTGAAATTTGTGGTACAATAAGTTCAATGACATATGAATGTGACATAATTAATTTTAGGAGGTATTGACATGGCAACAAAATGGGTCTACAAATTTAGTGAAGGAAATGCCGAGATGCGTAACCTTCTTGGAGGAAAAGGTGCAAACTTAGCAGAGATGACAGGACTTAATTTACCAATTCCTCAGGGATTCACAGTTACAACAGAAGCGTGCACAAACTATTATGACTGCGGTGGAAAGATCAGTGATGAAGTAGCATCACAGGTAATTGAAGCAATGAAAGACTTGGAAGAGATTCAGGGAAAGAAGTTCGGAGACCTTGAAGATCCTCTATTAGTATCAGTAAGATCAGGAGCAAGAGTATCCATGCCGGGTATGATGGATACGATCCTTAACTTAGGATTGAATGATGAAGCTGTCGAAGGATTTGCGAAGAAGACAGGCAATCCTCGTTTTGCATATGATTCTTATCGTCGTTTTATCCAGATGTTCTCAGACGTTGTAAAAGAAGTGGATAAAGCGAAATTCGAAGATGTCTTAGATGACATCAAAGCAGAGAAAGGTGTGAAGTTTGATACAGACTTAGATGCCGATGATCTGAAGGAAGTGATCAAGAGATACAAAGGTATCTATCGCAAAGCTTTGAATGAAGAATTCCCTCAGGATCCAAAGGACCAGTTATTTGAAGCAATCAAAGCGGTATTCCGCTCTTGGGACAACCCACGTGCTATCTATTATCGTCGAATGAACGACATTCCAGGAGACTGGGGAACAGCTGTTAACGTTCAGACAATGGTATTTGGTAACATGGGAGATACATCAGGAACAGGTGTGGCATTTACAAGAAACCCATCTACAGGTGAGAAACAGATCTACGGAGAATACCTGATCAATGCACAGGGTGAAGACGTAGTAGCTGGTGTTCGTACACCACAGCCAATTACTAAACTGGCAGAAGACTTACCAGATTGTTATAAACAGTTTATGGACATTGCTCATACACTGGAAGAACATTATCGTGATATGCAGGATATGGAATTTACAATTCAGGAAGGAAAACTGTACTTCTTACAGACAAGAAATGGTAAGAGAACAGCCCCAGCTGCACTCCGTATCGCCTGTGAATTAGTAGATGAAGGAAAAATCACAAAAGAAGAAGCAGTTTCAAGAATTGATGCGAAAGCATTAGATCAGTTACTGCATCCAAACTTTGACCAGGCAGCATTGAAAGCCGCTCTTCCAATCGGAGAAGCACTTCCAGCATCTCCAGGAGCTGCTGCTGGTAAAGTATATTTTGATGCTGAGATGGCGAAACTGCATCATGAAGCAGGACTGAAAGTTATCTTAGTTCGTTTAGAAACATCACCAGAAGATATCGAAGGAATGCATGCAGCAGAAGGTATCTTAACAGCTCGTGGTGGTATGACATCTCACGCAGCCGTTGTAGCACGTGGTATGGGAACAGCGTGTGTAGCAGGATGCGGAGATATCAAGTTTGCTGAAGATGGCAAATCTTTCACATTAGGTGGAAAGACAGTACAGGAAGGAGATTATATTTCCTTAGATGGATCCACAGGTAAGATTTATCTGGGTGAGATCCGTACAGTACCTGCAAGTATCAGTGGTAATTTCGATCGTATCATGACATGGGCCGATGAAATCCGTACATTACAGGTAAGAACAAATGCAGATACACCTGCCGATGCATTGAATGCAGTGAAATTCGGAGCACAGGGTATTGGACTTTGCCGTACAGAGCATATGTTCTTTGATGCAGAGAGAATTCCAAAGATTCGTCGTATGATCCTCTCTACAACAAAAGAAGCAAGAGAAATCGCATTGAATCAGTTAATTCCTTATCAGAAGAAAGACTTTAAAGATTTATATGAGGTTATGGAAGGAAGACCGGTCACAATCCGTTTCTTAGATCCACCTCTTCATGAGTTCCTTCCAAATACAATGGAAGAGATCACAGCTCTTGCCAAAGATATGGGAGTTACAGTAGAAGAGATCAATATGAGACGTGCAGCTCTTCATGAATTTAACCCTATGATGGGACATCGTGGATGCCGTCTGGCAGTTACTTATCCAGAGATTGCCAAGATGCAGACAAGAGCCGTTATGGAAGCAGCAATCGAAGTAAAACAGGAAAAAGGATATGATATCGTTCCTGAGATCATGATTCCATTAGTAGGAGAGAAGAAAGAGTTAGCATATGTTAAAGAAGTTGTTGTACAGACAGCCGAGAAAGTAAAAGCTTACTATGAATCTGACATTAAGTACAAAGTTGGTACAATGATTGAGATTCCTCGTGCAGCATTATTGGCAGACGAGATTGCCGAAGAAGCAGAATTCTTCTCTTTCGGAACAAATGACTTAACACAGATGACATTTGGATTCTCTCGTGATGATGCAGGTAAGTTCTTAGAGTCTTACTATGAGAACAAGATTTACGAATCTGATCCATTTGCTAAATTAGACCAGAAAGGTGTTGGACAGCTGATCGAGATGGCAGCTAAGAAAGGAAAAGCAACTCGTCCAGATATCCACTTAGGAATCTGTGGAGAACATGGTGGAGATCCATCATCTGTAGAATTCTGCTACAGAGCCGGATTAGACTATGTATCCTGCTCACCATTCCGTGTACCAATTGCAAGATTAGCAGCAGCTCAGGCAGTATTGAAAGACAAATAAGTCGATCATTATTCATATAATCTATAACAATTCATTCTAACGAAAAGAGATTCATCAATTATGATGAATCTCTTTTTGGATATATGTGCAAGAACAAATATAATTTATACTTTTGATACTTACATCATGTTATAATATCACTATATATTAAAAGGGAGATTGATTTATGATCGATACATTATTATTTGATTTAGACAATACATTACTGGATTTTGATAAAGCAGAAGCCAATGCAATTACAAGGGCATTAGGTGATGTAGGAATTTCTGTGACGAATGAGATGCGTGATTGCTATCATAAGATTAATCTTGCTCAATGGAAATTGTTGGAACAAGGGAAAATGACAAGAGAAGAAGTAAAAATGCGCAGATTTAAGCTTTTATTTCAAGAATTTGATATAAAAGCATCACCACAGGAAGTGGCAAAACATTATCAGGACTATTTAGGACAGGGACACTATTTTATCGAAGGAGCCGAAGAAGTTTTACAGGAATTATCAAAGAGATTTCGTATCTATCTTGTAACGAATGGAACATTGTCTGTACAAAGAGGAAGATTAAAAAGTTCAGGAATTGAGAAGTATCTGCAAGGTGTTTTTATTTCCGAGGAAATTGGATATAACAAACCAAGCATTGAATACTTTGACTGCTGCTTCTCCAAAATACCGGATTTTCACAAAGAAACAGCTGTGATCATCGGAGACAGTCTGACATCCGATATTCAGGGCGGACTCAATGCCAGAATCCGCACGATCTGGTTCAACCCGAATCACAGTAAGGCTGATAAGATCATTCCGGATTATGAATTTGACAGTCTTCCTAAACTGCCACAACTTCTTTCAGAGATATAAATAACTTTTTTGCGTTTCAATTTACAAAGT
>OOAK01001724.1_pt1 | contig 13250 bp, 8 predicted proteins | sample 1671811 | NCBI WGS metagenome assembly OOAK01 (sample SAMN06348195, study PRJEB24527) | human gut metagenome | biome: human gut; feature: ankylosing spondylitis patient; material: feces | host: Homo sapiens | place: China | collected 2015-10 | reverse complement strand
CTGTTACTTTCTCGATCAGTTCTTCCTGTACTTTCGGAAGATGAAGATCAACTTTATCTCCTGATGCATCGCTGTTTCCTGTATCTCCTTCTTCTCCTTCCAGAGTCTCATCAAGCCCTACACAGAGTATGACTACATCACTGTTCTCTGCTGTGATCACTGCCTCAGAGATTCTGTCCTGATCCCATGCCAGATTTTCAACTTTATCTTTATATAAATCACAGCCCTGAGAGTAAAGAATCCTTACATCGTCACCTGCTTCTTCACGGATTCCCTCAAGAACAGTGACATATTCAGAAGATGTTCCATGATAATTTCCAATAAGAGCTGCACGGCTATTTGCATTCGGGCCGATGACACCAATAGTATTTACTTTTGTTTTATCAATCGGAAGAACTCCATCATTCTTCAGAAGTACGCAGCTCTTTCTTGCCATCTTAAGAGCTTCATCAATGTGCTCTTTGCACTCTACCACACTATACGGTATCTTATCATATTCACTTCCGTCAAACAGGCCCAGCAGATATCTGGTTGTCAGCAGTCTTACTGCGGATTCTGTAATTTTCTCTTCTGTTACCAGTCCATCCTGATAAGCTCCCATCATATGAAGATAGGTATTTCCACAGTTCAGGTCACAGCCTGCATTTAATGCCATAGCAGCGGACTGTCTTGGTGTGGAAGTTACCATGTGATGTTCATGAAAGTCACGGATTGCCCAGCAGTCAGAAGTATAATGACCTTCGAATTTCCATTTTCCTCTCAGGACATCTTCCATAAGATATTTATGTGCACAGCAGGGTTCTCCGTTTGTCCTGTTATAAGCACCCATTACAGCCTCAACATCCGCTTCTGTTACAAGCGCTTCAAAAGCCGGAAGATATGTTTCCCACATATCCTTCATGCTTGCCTGTGCATCAAATTCATGTCTGAGCGATTCCGGACCGCTGTGCACTGCATAATGCTTTGCACATGCTGCCGCTTTCATTACAGGTCCGTCACCCTGGATTCCTTCTACAAATTTCACGCCAAGTCTGGACGTCAGATATGGATCCTCACCATAGGTTTCATGCCCTCTGCCCCATCTCGGATCTCTGAAAATGTTTACATTGGGGGACCAGAAAGTAAGACCCTTGTAAATATCTCTGTCTTCTTTTGCAGAATATGCATTGTATTTTGCTCTTCCCTCAGTTGCAATGATATCGCCAACTTTTTTCATCTCTTCATCGTCAAATACTGCAGCCATTGCAATTGCCTGTGGGAACATGGTTGCCACACCTGCTCTGGCCACTCCATGCAGTGCTTCATTCCAGTAATTGTATGCCGGAACACCCAGTCTTTTCACGGGAGCAGCATCGTATTTTAACTGGGAAGCCTTCTCCAGAAGCGTCATCTGTGATACCAGTTTTTCTGCTTTTTTTCTTGCTTCTGCTCTTTCTTTTCTGTGATCTTTCATTTCAGATCCTCCTGTTTATATAATTTGATAATTATTCAGCAGGTATTAACAAAGCCTCAGCGCAGCCCGCTACTCCTGCATTATGTATTCTGCATTTCTTCTCTGTATTTCGTCGGAGATTTTCCTGTATGTTTCTTAAATGCCAGTGAGAAATAATTCGTATCTCTGTATCCTACCATCATAGCAATCTTTCCAGTCTTGATGCTGGTAGTTTCCAGAAGGCTCTTCGCCTTCTCAATCCTCTTTCTGACAATGTATTCATTACATCCTTCACCTGTAATCCGCTTAAATAATCTGGAGAAATAATTCGGTGTGATATAGAGACTTTCCGCAATGCTGGAAACCGAAATATCCTCTGCAAGATGCTCATCTATATAGTGTCTGGCATTGGAAATGGTATAATGTACATCCTCTTCATCATTTTCAATAAGCTGCTCAATAAACATTCTCGTAATCTCACAGGCCTCTTCTTTTCCTGCTGATGACAGACTCTTGGAGAGTGCATCCAACTTTCCTTCTTCCACCTCACACGATTCTTCCATGTAGGAAAAAATCAAAGAGGAGGCAATCTCGAAACAACATCTGCGCACAGCAGAAGGAGAAAGATTATAGGATTCCGTTGCCTTAGTAAAGGTATTAAATGCCTTTAGTACATAATCTGGAGTTCCTATATTGGAAATCATGATATTTCGCAGTTCTGCATAGATTTCCCAGAAGATTTTCTTCTTGTTCTGAGCCCCCATCGTCTGTATAATGTCCTGAATATTCTTTTTTTCATGTTCCAGAAGATATCTGGCATCATTGTAGGAAATTGCCAGATTTTCAAATCCTTGCACAGCACTTCCAACCGTAATCTTTGGTTTATATTCAAATTCATCCTTCAGTACATCCGACAATTCTTCAATCTGTTCCAGAACGCTGTCGTCATCATCCTTTTCAAAACAGACAATCGCAATCGTACCGTCATCATCTACAAATGTGATTCCTCTGTTTTGGGAATCCACCATGCTCATGCAGACATTTTTAACAGTCATTGCACGGAATTTTCCGTCATTCTGCTGTTCTGTATACATTCCCTGTTCCAGAAGAATCAAGCTCATTTTCTGCTTAATATCAAACTGAAAATCTTTCTGGAGAATATACAACTGCATCTCTTTATCTGCTTTTGTATGCACCAAATTCCTCATGCACTGCTCCAGTCTCATCTGCACTACAGAGCCTTGAGAGCGCCACACTCTGGCCTGATTCTGCTCTTTGTTTTCCTGCTCTTTCAGTTCTTTTATCTGCTTTTCTATCGCATTGAAAAGATCATCTTCATCAATCGGTTTCAGGAAGAAATCCTGCACCTGAAGCCGCAGGCTCTCTCTTGCATACTCAAAATTATCAAAGCCTGTAAGCACGATCACACGCAGTTCAGGTACTGATTCTCTGGCCGCTTTAATCAGTTCCAGTCCTGTCATTTCTGTCATCTGGATATCTGTAACCATAATTTCAGGACCTTCTTCTTTAAGAATCTTCAAAGCCTCGTTTCCTGACGCTGCAGTAAATACGTCATCTACTCCCAGTTTCTTCCAGTCTATGGCATTTTTCATACCCATGCGTATCATCTTTTCGTCATCAACAATCAGTACTCTATACACACGTCCGCTCGCCTCCTGCTGTGTTCTTTTTGATTTCTGTCTGATATGGCAGATGGATCACGACAGTTACTCCACCCGAATCATTCTTCTGGTAATTAAGACCATATCCCTCCCCAAAAAGAAGTTCAATCCTCTTGTTTACGTTTCGCACTCCATATCCAAAAGAATCCTCGTATCTGGAGAGCTGTTCATTCATTTCATCTATCTGTTCCTGACTCATTCCTGTGCCTGTATCTGATACCTTTATGATAACTTCATCCTCATTTCTATATGCTGTAAGATAAAGTGTACCTGTTTTTCCCTCTTTTACTTTCATTCCATGATAAATGGAATTCTCTACCAGTGGCTGCAGGGTCAGCTTCGGTATCAGGCTTTCTTCCACCTGAGATTCTACAACAATCTCACTTCCGATAATGTTGTCGTATCTCATGTTCTGGATAATCATATAATTCCTGATATGCTCTACTTCTTCTCTGATCGTGATCACGTCATGTCCTTTGCTGAGACAGATCCTGTAATATTTCGCCAGCGCCTTTACCATTGTGGAAATCTCTTTATTTCCTTCGGCAATCGCCTGCCAGTGGATACATTCCAGTGTATTATAAAGAAAATGCGGCTGAATCTGCGACTGAAGGGCATTAAAACGAATCTGCTCCAGCTGATGCTGTTCCAGTTTTACCTGTTCCATCAACACCTCGATTTCATCCATCATAGAGTTAAAACCAATTGCAAGCTTGGCAAAATCCTCGCCCATATTGTCAACATTGATCCTTGTTCTCAGGGAACCTGTCGCAACATAATCCATCTTAGATACTACCTTATTAAGGGGCTGATACATTTTCCTGACCAGTGCTCTTATAATAATGCTTACTATGATCAGCACTATGATCAGAACCAGAATCACAACAACCATTATATGGAATCCTGATTCCATCAGTTTATAAAAAGAAATCGAACTGACTACATAATAATTCCAGTTCTTAATCTTCTGGCATACATACATATTCCCATTCTTGGTAAATATCTGTATCCCTTTTTCCATCTCATCTATGTAATTTACGTAACGGCCTGTCTCCTCTTTATCATTCGAAAGCAGTATCATTCCACCTGTGTCAACTACTCTTGTTTCTGCTGAAGAATCTCCCACGGCCAGCATCCTCTGTACTGCCGGATCATCGAAATTCATGCACAGAAGCCCTCTTGCATCAGATACTTTTCTGGTATCATATAATGGATAATACAGACTCAGCGTATATCTGTTCCCTTTATAATAATCATTGTTATAGGAAACTTTCAGCGTTCCTTTCTGCGCATATTTGCATCTCTCATATGCCTGGGGATACACTTCTTCAAACTGCGTAACTGATAAAGAACCCTTTCCTCTGTAGTAGTAACTCTTATAATCCGAACTGACAATGGCAGCAAAGTTCAGACTCTCATACATATTATTCAGATTCTCCAGCTTGCTGTAAACTGCATCAATGTCTGCTGTCTTCAGCTCATTTTTCTGCACCTGCCTGCAGTAATTCTGCACAGAATCATCCATGATCGTACCCAATACGATTTCTTTATATGAATCCATTGATCCCTTAAAAGATTCCGCAACTGTATTATTCTGCATCTGCAGAAGTTCTACAGACTGCTCTTTCATCGATGCTATAGAAAAAGTCAGAGAAACACCTGCAACCGTCAGCGTTACAATAAGAATACTGACGGTCACAAGTAAAAGTATTTTTTTATCAAATTTCCAGTGGCTGAATTTTGTTTTCCATTTGTTCATGTTGTCTTTCCTCATCTGTCACATAATTTCACATATACCCACATGATCAAGGGGGATTTTATCTCCCCAATATCATACCATGTTCAATGGTAAATGGATACAACAGATTTCGCAGAAAGAATCAACCCTTTACAGCACCTGCAGTCATACCTTTTACCAGTTTATCCTGGAAAATAATAAACATGATAACCATTGGTAAAAGTGTTAATGTAAGAACCGCCATGATCATTGGTGTATTCATAGAATACTGTCCCTGGAATTCCCAGATTGCCAGCGGCAGGGTACGATTCTGGGCAGACTGTGTCAGTGTATTTACAAATGAGAATTCATTCCACATATTTACACCATTGTAAATTGCCAGTGTCGCCATTCCGGGTTTGGAAAGCGGCAGGATCATGGAGAAGAACATCTGAATCTTTCCACATCCGTCAATTTCAGCAGATTCTTCGATTTCTCTCGGAATCTCTTTCATAAAGCTGGTCAGGATAAATACGGAAATCGGAACTGCGAATGCGACATACGGTCCGATCAATGACCAGATTGTATCATAAAGTCCTGTTGACTTTGACATTTTGAATACAGGGATCAATGTAATATGTACAGGAATAGACATACAGGCTACAATGATCGCATAAATCGGCTGTGCCATTTTAAACTTAAATCTTGCCAGAGGATAAGAAGCGCATGCTGAAATAAACAGCAGCAGGATCAGGGAGACTGCAAGAACGATCACACTGTTCTTGAAGTAATTTGCAAACCCTCCTGTAAGTACCTCAGTGTAATTGGACCAGTTCAGTTGATCAGGAAGCTGGAATACACCCTTGGTAAGCATCTCAAATTTCTCTTTGAATGAGTTCAGCACCATGAATATAAAAGGTGTAAATGATACAATTGCTGCACCGATAGCAAGAACAAAAGCAATGACCCAGGCTATGATGCTTTTTCTTCTACTTTTCTTATAGCTGTCCATCCCTTAATCCTCCTGTTTTCCGTTTATAAGTTTCATAGTAATCATAGATACCATTGTAATCAGGATAAACATACCTCCTGCAATGGCTGAGCCATAACCCATGTTAAAGTTCTTGAATGATTCTTTGTACATATAGGTTGCCATCAGCTCTGTAGCAGTACCAGGACCGCCACCTGTCATAACATAGATCAGATCGAAGTATTTCAGAGATCCAACCATTGAAAGGATAGCTGCACTCTTAATTGACGGAATAAGAAGTGGAAGTGCAATCTTCCAGAAATACTGTCCTCTTGTAGCACCATCGATTCTTGCTGCTTCAAATACATCATATGGGATGTTTGTATAACCAGCCATAAAGTAAACCATGTAAAATGGTGTAAACTGCCATGCAATGATAAGAATAACTGTGATCAATGCTAATTTTGGATTACCAAGAAGGTCTATGTTGCTTCCTCCGAACCATCCGGAAATTGTGCTGACAATACCTCCGTTTGTTGCAAGTGCGTATGTGAAAAGGAAACCAATTGCAACAGAAGACATAAGCATTGGAATAAACCAGATAACCTTGAAAATTGTAAGTTTCTTACCGCCAAAGTCAAGGAATGTTGCCATTGCAAGTCCTAACGGAATCTGGATAATGATAGATAAGATCATGATAATAACGTTGTTCTTAAATGCTGTCCAGAATTTTGTATCTTTGATCAGTTTTGCCCAGTTTGCAAGTCCTACCATCTTCTTGTCTGCGGAAATACCATTCCACTGGTATCCGCTTGTAATAAATGTATCAATAATCGGATATGCGATAAATACTACTAATAAAATGATAACAGGTGCCAGAAAAAGTGCTGCTGTCTGACGTGTTTTTCTCTGTCTTAACTGAACCAGAGATATCCCTTTTTCATTCATTTTGGTGCCTCCTTTTTAATACTTTCTGAGATTTGATCATCTGACCTAACGTATGCCAGAGTATGTTTGAAAAATGCTTTCGGAATATGTTAGAGATATATTTCTGAGATGGTTTTTATATATTTTCTGACATGCTGTCTGATATGTAATTTGACATTGAAATGATTTTTCAAGCACGCTCTGTGTACTCACATATTGTTTTTCAAGATAAAGGGTTCTGCACTTTCAGCATGTGCAGAACCCTTCTTTTCTACCCTTACTCAGGTCAGAATGAATGCCTGCTTTCCTTTAAAGATTATTCAGCATCATCTGCTGCTGCATCATCTGTAGCTTCTTCTGCAGTATCATCTGCTGCGCCGGAATCAGATTTGGTACTTAAATATTCGTCCATTGCTTTCTGCATTTCTTCCTGTGCTTCCTGAGGAGTCTTTGTCAGACCAAATACTTCCTGTAAGCCATCAAGATGTGCAGTTGCAACAGATGTTGGCAGATACTGGTCATACCACAACTGGATAGAAGATGCTTCCTGAGCTGCATCAAAAATTTCCTTTACAACAGGGTCTGAAATGTGGTCTCCTGCATCTTTTACAGGAACAATCTTGTTGTTAGAGTATGTAATGTCTGCAACTTCATCAGATAAATGATCTGTTGCACATTCAAATGCTGCTGCAAGTTTATCACCTTCACAGTTGAAGGAAATGAACTGATCACCTACAGTACCGATCTGGATTGTAGGATCAGCATCGGAATCATCAATTGCAGGGAATGGGAACCAGCCGATCTTCTGATAGAATTCCTCACTGTCAGTCTGGAATGTTCCTGTATACCATGAGCCACAGAGAAGCATACCTGCTGTCTCCTGATACATTAACTGTTTTGCCTGTCCGTCATCTTCGCTTAAGGAGTTTACGCCATCCGGGAAGTATCCGTTGTTAACCCACTCCTGAATCTTCTCACCTGCTTTGATGAAGCAGTCATCTGTGAATTTGCCGGTTCCTGCAACTGCATTCTGGAATGGTTCCAGTCCGCCATAACGTGCTGCCAGAGACATGAAGTACATGGAACCTGTCCATTTGGAACCATTAGCAAGTGCAAAAGGTGTAATTCCGTTTTCTTTTAATGTTGCACAGATATTTTCCAAATCAGCTAATGTCTTCGGTTCTTCAAGTCCGTACTGTTCAAACATATCTTTGTTGTAGAAGATACCTGCCAGAGAAACATTCAGATATGGGATTGCATATACATGTCCGTTGTAGCTTCCCTGTTCAATAGCTGCATCCAGAAGTTTATCTTTAACATCGGACTGATCAAGAAGATCATCAATCGGCTGAGCAAATCCGGAATCAATATATTCATACATCGGACCACCGGACCAGCTTGAGTACATATCAGGACACTCACCGGAGCTCATCGCGATAACAAGTTTTTCCTTGTATGTATCGTTCTGGATAGCTACCTGATTTACAGTATAGCCTGACTCTGTTTCTTTGTTAAACTTGTCTACTGCTGCAGTAACAATATCTTTGTCCGGGCTCTCTACCGCAATATTCCAGTAAGTAATTTCTTTGTCGTCAGCTGCAAATGCAGTTGTCTGCGCTGCCATCGGTACCACCATAGCTACTGTCATGGCAAGTGCCATAATCTTGTACATTCTTTTTTTCATTTCTTGTTTCCTCCTTTTTTATTCACTTTGTATATTTAAGTGTATTTATCATAGCATTCCATTCACATAATGCCCATAAAATATTCTGTCCAAAATCTATAAATTTCTGTCTTTCCGTTTTCTGTGTGCAGAAAATTATAGATATCTGTACTGGAATCTTTCCAAAAATGTCTTCTGAGAACCAGCAAAAATTGCTTTCAAATTTTAATTTTTTTATTATTTTTTGACTATTTTTCCATTATTTGCTTTAATATAAAAAGGAAGTCCCACCTACTGCTCATTACATTTTACAATTAAAGCAGAGGACTTACCTGATTCAGTTAACCTTTCAATTTATAGGAGGTCGTTTACATATTATGAGAAATTTTGAATATTATACACCAACACAGGTTCTCTTTGGAAAAGATACCCACCTTCAGGCAGGTTCCCTGCTGAAGAAGTATGGAGCAAAAAAAGTTCTGATCCATTATGGAGGTCAGAGTGCTGTCCGTTCCGGACTGATTGATGAGATCACTTCTAATCTGAAAGAAGAAGGTCTTGAATACATCACCCTGGGTGGTGTCATTCCTAATCCACTTCTTTCCAAAGTCCGCGAGGGAATCGAATTATGCCAAAAAGAACATGTAGACTTTATCCTTGCTGTAGGAGGAGGAAGTGTTATTGACTCTTCCAAAGCCATCGGCTATGGCGTTGCCAATCCGAACAATGATGTCTGGGATTTCTGTCTGAAAAAAGCTGTTCCAACCGGCTGTCTGCCCATTGGTGTCATCCTTACAATTGCGGCTTCCGGAAGTGAAATGAGCAGTTCCAGTGTTATCACAAATGAAGAAACACAAGAAAAACGTGGATGTGCAAAGACAGATTACTGCAGGCCGAAATTTGCCATCTTAAATCCACGTCTCACCTACACACTCCCACAGTATCAGACAGAAAGCGGATGTGTAGATATCCTCATGCACACCATGGAGCGATATTTTGTAAATATTGAAACTATGGAGATTACAGACAGCATCAGCGAAGCTCTGATGCAGACAGTCATTTACAATGCCCGTATTCTTATGAAAGAACCAGACAATTACAGCGCCAGGGCAGAAATTATGTGGGCAGGAAGCCTTTCCCACAACGGTCTGACCGGATGCGGTACAGGTGGTGGTGACTGGGCATGCCACCAGCTTGAACATGAACTGGGAGGTGTCTACAATGTAACTCACGGAGCAGGTCTGGCAGCTATCTGGGGAAGCTGGGCACGATACGTCTACGAGGTGAACCCTGAACGTTTTGCTCAGTTTGCCACCAATGTATTTGACATTCCATGTGGAACTGATTATAAAGAAACAGCCCTTGCAGGAATTGAAGCAATGGAAAATTTTTTCCGGTCTGTAGAAATGCCCACCAGTTTACATGAACTGGGTCTGGATCTCACAGATCAGCAAATTCATGATCTTGCATTCAAATGCAGTTTTGAGGACACTCGCACCATTGGAGTCTTTAAACAGCTCAATATGAGAGATATGGAAAAAATCTACCTTATGGCAAGATAAAATAAATTTTTGTCATAATTTTCTCTTTTTTCGCAAAAATCATAAAAATTACTTGCATTCAAATAATCAATATGCTATTATAGGTCTGTGATACACAACAGTTCACAGACCAAATGCCCAGATAGCTCAGTTGGTAGAGCAGAGGACTGAAAATCCTCGTGTCGCTGGTTCGATTCCGGCTCTGGGCATTTTTTATTTTTTATTATCTTTTTTCTTTTTTTGCTCACGGCTGGTTAGAAAAAGCCTGAGCATTTTTTTATTTCATTTTTTAATATTGTCTTCTCTCACTTTCAGCAGTATAATTTTTCCAGAGTATGTTTGAAAAATGCTTTCCGCAAGATGTGCGTCACAATTTGTGGGAATGATTTTTCAAACACGCTCTAAGACTATCATGAAATTTTGTATCAATATCATCACAATTTTCCCAATATTAATACAATATTTTATTGAAGCAATATTTCACATAAGAAAGGAACTAAACTCATGAGTGACTTTAAAGTCGAGACTAAATGTCTCCATTCCGGTTACACTCCGTCTAAGGGTGAACCATGCGCACTCCCGATTTATCAGAGTACCACTTATAAATATGATACTACTGATGAAATGGGACAGCTCTTCGATCTTAAGGCAGAAGGATACTTCTATACCCGTCTGCAGAACCCCACAAATGATGCTGTAGCAGCAAAAATTGCGGATCTGGAGGGTGGTGTTGCCGCTATCCTTACCTCTTCCGGACAGGCTGCCAACTTCTATGCAGTCTTCAATATCTGCGAAGCAGGTGATCATGTTGTGGCGGCTTCTACTATTTACGGAGGAACCTTTAACCTCCTGGCTGTTACCTTCAAAAAGCTTGGCATTGACTGCACTTTCGTTGACACCGATGCTAGCCCTGAAGAAATTGCAGCTGCCTTCCGCCCTAATACAAAGGTACTTTTCGCAGAGACCATCGCAAACCCGGCCCTGGTAATTCTTGATATTGAAAAATTCGCAAAGGTTGCTCACGAACATGAAGTTCCGCTTATTGTAGACAACACCTTCGCTACTCCTGTAAACTGCCGTCCTTTTGAGTGGGGAGCTGATATCGTCACCCATTCCACAACCAAATATATGGACGGACATGCTGTGCAGGTTGGCGGAGCTATCGTTGACAGCGGTAACTTTGACTGGGATGCCTATGGACATAAATATCATGGACTGACTGAACCGGATGAATCTTATCATGGTGTTATTTATACTAAACAGTTTGGAAAGAAGGCTTATATCACAAAGGCAACCTCTCAGTTAATGCGTGACCTGGGCTCTATCCCGTCTCCTACAAACTGCTTCCTGTTAAACCTGGGACTTGAAACTCTTCCTCTCCGCGTGGAACGTCACTGCTATAATGCACAGAAGATTGCCGAATTCCTGAATGCCCATGAGAAAGTATCTCATGTAAACTATGCAGGACTTCCTGATGACAAATACTATCCACTTGCTCAGAAATACATGAACGAAGGCAGAACCTGCGGCGTTATCTCCTTTGAACTGACAGGAGGCCGAGAAGCTGCAGTCCGCTTTATGGACAGCTTAAAGCTTGCCACCATCGCAACGCACGTAGCAGCATCCAAAACCATGATCCTGCATCCTGCAAGCCATACTCACCGCCAGATGAACGATGAACAGCTTGTGGAAGCCGGCGTATCACCGGGAATGATCCGTCTCTCCGTTGGTATTGAAAATGTTGAAGACATCATTGCTGACATCGAACAGGCATTAAAAAACGCTTAAAAATCAAATTCAAAAAATCCGGCAAAACTTCTGAAATGATTTTATCACTTTCTGGTTTTTGCCGGATTTTTACTATTTTATCCAAAAATATTCTTCAGAATTTTTACTCAAGCAGATATACGTCTGTATAATATACGCCTTTATCTTCCCCTTCCTGATGAGTGGCAACATAAATATCAATACAATTATGTTTGATCGCACCGCCACAGTCCTCAGCCACATAAACCTGTCCATTTATCACAACTTTCGAACCATATGGAATCTGTGTAGGATCTACAGCAATCGTACGATTCGTCGTAGCCGTCACACCTGTGGAGGTAACCCCATTCGCCCAGGGGCCACAGCAGATACTACATGGACAGTAATGTGTGATCTTAAACGTTCCAAGAGGTTTCAGTGTTGCATCAGAAGACACAGCAACAGGAGTTCCTACCTGAACACCACTGACAGCCGCTCCCTTAGAAGCAGTTACTCCTTCCACAGCATCAGCAAATACTCCCTCTCCTTCACTTTTATGGATCACACCTGCTTCCTGCCCATCTACCTCTGCGATTTTCGTTTCTTCCTCATTCTCTTTACTATCTGTCTTATTCTCCAAAACACTGGTTGGAATATAACCAATCCTTTTCTTTCCATCATCATTCTTATATGAAATCTGGCTCCAGATATCATTCACAGTAGCTATACGATCAACTTCATCCTCCTGAATGATCTCACCTACCACTTCTCCATCTTTTCGTCCCGGATAATCCAGAATATTACTGTCCTTCAAAGCAGTAAAAGTTCCTTCCGCAGCCTTAACCTGGTCACTGTCATTGATATTCCTGGTTCTCACATATCCACTGATCTTCCGGGTACCGTTTTTATCTTTGTACTCATAGGTCACCTTACTCCATCCATTATCACACACAGCAACACGCTCTACCTTCGTCCCAAGATATACTTTCTTTAATTTCCCGGCATCCTTACCTGGATTAGATCTTATATATGTATATTTCACAGATATGGAAACAATATCCGACTTGGCAACGGCTGTCACTTTCTTACCATTTCCATTGTCCACTTCAAAAGTCTGCGCCATCTTATTGTCCTGCTTATATACATTGATAGTTCCTTCATAATCCAAAATATCCGCAGATACTGTAGTCGGAGTCATAAGCGCAGAACAAAGAGCCAGCAACATCAGTCTTTTCTTCATAAACAAAATTCATCTCCTTTATTGCTTTGCGTATGACTGTTGAATACCTTCACAGTAGCATACTGAATAGTTCCTTTGCATCCACTAATCATAGCACAGCCCCTCTCGTTTTGCAATTTACCAGCCCCAGACTTCACGAAATGTTCAGAATTTGAAAATTTAAATTTTCTTATAAATTTCTTATAGTTTTTTCAAAAAATCATTTGACAAACCTCGCATTCTATAGTATTATATATTTTGTCGCTGAGGAAAACACCTCATCGGAACAATCAGATAAATGCGATAGTGGCGTAGTTGGTAACGCGCGACCTTGCCAAGGTCGAGACCGCGGG
>OOAK01001722.1_pt1 | contig 13255 bp, 10 predicted proteins | sample 1671811 | NCBI WGS metagenome assembly OOAK01 (sample SAMN06348195, study PRJEB24527) | human gut metagenome | biome: human gut; feature: ankylosing spondylitis patient; material: feces | host: Homo sapiens | place: China | collected 2015-10 | reverse complement strand
GATTACATCAAGGATAAGGTAGACAGAGAGTATAAGATATACAAGGCTGACGATGACGCTGAGTATGAGGCTGAATATACTATCGACCTCAGCCAGATAAAGCCTACAGTCGCTTTCCCGCATCTGCCTGAGAACGCAAGAACATTTGACGATATCCCGGAGGTCAAGATAGATCAGGTGGTCATCGGCTCATGTACGAACGGAAGGATAGAGGATCTGAGATGTGCCGCTGAGATACTTGACGGCAAAAAGGTGGCAAAGAACGTTAGATGTATCGTTATCCCTGCCACACAGAAGGTATATATGCAGGCCATGAAAGAGGGTCTGCTGGAGATATTCATAAATGCAGGCTGTGCGGTTTCTACACCTACCTGCGGTCCATGTCTTGGCGGACATATGGGTATTCTTGCAAAGGGCGAAAGGGCCGTTGCAACAACAAACAGAAATTTCGTGGGACGTATGGGTCACCCAGAATCAGAGGTTTATCTGGCTTCACCTTACGTTGCCGCCGCTTCAGCTGTGACAGGCAAGATCTCACAGCCGTCGGAAGTTATGTGATATTCGGGGAGAAAATCAGCTGACAGATCTTGCGTTGGGGGAATAATTGATATGCGGCATGACCGCATATACGACTTGGGAGCGAGAACAGATGAAAAATTATCTTAGGGAAATATTCTCCGATATACTTCTTAGTATTGTTACAAAGAAGTACGGAACTTCACTAAATGACTATCAGCGTGAGGAGAAGGCTGACGAGATCATTCAGGAACTCCATGACAAAAATACATTTACCGTGGAAATGACGCAGGCTCTTATTGACAAGAAGGGCTTCAATACCTTTTATACCTCCAATATCGGGGGTACACCTGTGTATGCTCTCGTTAAAGAGGGAATGTTCCACAAGGTAAAGATCTGCTATTTTATTACAAGAAACAAGGATACTATAGACGGCCCGTATCTTGAAAAGATATATGAAGAGCTTAGAAAACAGGCGATAGGAGAAAATATATTCCATTCGTCAGAGTTCAAGCAGGGCTGATAAAGTTTGACGAAAGGGGTTTTCATAATGAAAGCTTGCGGAAAAGTACATAAATACGGGGATAACGTAGACACAGACGTTATTATCCCTGCAAGATACCTCAACACACCTGATATGCAGGAGCTTGCACAGCACTGCATGGAGGATATTGACGTTGACTTTGCAAAGAACGTTCAGAAGGGCGATATAATGGTAGCAAAGAGCAATTTCGGCTGCGGTTCATCAAGAGAGCATGCGCCTGCTGCTATCAAGGCGAGCGGGATATCCTGCGTTATAGCAAAGACATTCGCAAGAATATTCTACAGAAACGCTATAAATATCGGACTTCCTATCATCGAGTGCGAGGAAGCTGCTGAGAAGATAGATAACGGTGACGAGGTGGAGATAGATTTCGACAGCGGCGTTATCACGAACAAGACCAAGAATGAGACTTATCAGGGTCAGTCGTTCCCTGAGTTTCTTATCAATATCATCAACAGCAATGGTCTTCTTAACTCACTTAAATAAGATATTTTGAAGCTTTAAGGGGGATCTCTCAAAAGGGGTCGCCCTTGAACTGTTTCTATGAAGGGGTGAAGCTATGAAAGCTAAAAAGCTATTTGCGGCACTTGCAGCAGGGGTAATGCTGGTGTGCAGCGCAGGCTGCTCGAAAAAAGAGGAGAGCAGTAATAAATTTGAATACAGCAGCAAGGATTTTCTGCCTTTTATGGTAATGGTGGACGGCAGCAAGATAGACCTGACCTTAAGCTCTGCAGAGATAAACAGAAAGCTTGGCGGCAGTTTGCAAGGGGAACTGCTTCAAACAGCAGTATAGTGCTTGTGGAAAAGGACGAAAAGACCGATAAAAAAGGCGTTACAACAAAGACCTTTGCCTGCAATAAGCCTGAGATAAATGGTGCTGGATTCTCCACTTTCAACGGACTTTGGGCGAATATAGACGAAGCAAGCATAGACAGCACTGTTTCACCCAACAGCATAAAAATCAAAGGCTCTGACGGTTTGTCTTACTACTGGTCATACTATATGGACGGCGAGGAGATAGACTATAGTCAGGTGAACTTTGACGGCACTGATATGGCGGACACTTATATGCAGTATCAGCTCAAAGGCATGGCTGCTGACGATTATTGCAAAAAGAAGCTTATTGACGGCGAGTGTTCGGTATATACAGGCATTTTGTTCATGACAGCCGAAAAGCAGAGCTATTCCTGCGAGATAAGCGTTTCGACTTTAAATTCTGAGGAGGAAAAATAACATGGAAAAGAAAATAACAGTTATAAAGGGCGACGGGATAGGCCCTGAAATAGTAACAGAAGCACAGAAGGTCCTCGACAAGGTTGCTGAAAAGTTCGGTCATAAGTTTGTTTATACTGATATCCTTATGGGCGGCTGTTCTATAGATAAATATGGCGTTCCGCTTACAGACGAGGCTGTCGAGATAGCAAAGAACTCAGACGCAGTTCTGCTTGGCTCTATCGGCGGAAATACTTCCACTTCACCATGGTATAAGCTTGCTCCGAACCTCAGACCTGAAGCCGGACTTCTGAAAATAAGAAAAGAGCTTGGTCTGTTCGCTAACCTGCGTCCTGCAAATCTTTATCCTGAGCTTAGAGAAGCTTGCCCTCTTAAGGACGATATAATCGGTGACGGCTTCGACATGATGATTATGAGAGAGCTTACAGGCGGTCTGTATTTTGGTGCGAGAAAGACAGAGAACGTTGACGGCGTTGAAACTGCCGTTGATACTCTTACATATAACGAAAACGAGATAAGAAGAATTGCTATCCGTGGCTTTGACATCGCCATGAAGAGAAGAAAGAAGGTTACAAGCGTTGATAAGGCTAACGTTCTTGATTCTTCAAGACTTTGGAGAAAGGTAGTAAACGAGGTAGCTAAGGATTATCCAGAAGTCGAGCTTGAGCATATGCTCGTTGACAACTGCGCAATGCAGCTTGTAAGAGATCCTAAGCAGTTTGACGTTATCCTTACAGAGAATATGTTCGGTGATATCCTTTCGGACGAAGCCGCAATGATATCAGGCTCACTCGGTATGCTGGCTTCCGCTTCACTGAATGACACAAAGTTCGGTATGTATGAGCCTAGCCACGGCTCTGCACCTGATATCGCAGGACAGGATAAGGCTAACCCTATCGCTACTATCCTTTCAGCTTCAATGCTTCTGAGATTTTCTTTCGATATGGATAAGGAAGCAGACGCTATCGACAATGCTGTCAAGAAGGTGCTTGAGACAGGCTACAGAACAGGGGATATCATGTCAGAGGACATGAAGCTCGTTGGCTGTAAGGAAATGGGCAGTCTTGTTGCAGATATGATATAACAGCACGATACCAGTTTTCAGACGGTGATAATAAATGTATTATTATATTTTCGGAATAACAGACAAGGGAAATTACCGTGAAAAGAATGAGGACTGCATTTTAATAGACCACGAGGTCATCAACAGCGGCAGCTATGAATCAACTGTCGCTGCTCCTTTTATTGCAGCCGTTTGCGACGGCGTTGGTGGAGAAAATGCAGGAGAGGTCGCCTCGGAGCTTTGTTTAAGGCATCTTTCCATTCTTGAATATAATTCAGGGGTGGATATGAAAAGAACACTTATCGATGTTCACAACAAAATAAAAAAGCAGGGCGTAAGGGCTGAAAACGCTGCAAATATGCAGACCACCCTGTGTTGCCTTGCAGTGGACGAGGAAAGCAGAGCTATGTGCATAAACGTTGGCGACAGCAGAATGTACCGCTATGTGAACGGCACTATCAGACAGATATCTGTTGACCAATCCTATGCACGATATATGTATGAGCATGGCAGGATAGAAGATGTGTCAGAGCTTGAGCCACAGTATCAGAATGCCATAATATCTTCTATCGGCAGCACTCTCAATGAACCTAATGTGGCACAAACACCGTTGGTGGCTGATTTTGGCAAAGAACCTGACGATATGATAATCATAGTGTCAGACGGCGTGTCGGATTACGTTTCTGAGGAAGAAATGGTGGTGGGGCTTGGTCTTGACCTTTCTGTTTCTGAAAAGCTAGGCGCTATAATGGAGCTTGCTCTCACAAACGGCGGAACTGACAATGTTTCCGTTGTGGGCATAAAGCCTTATCTTGACGATCATGAGCTTAAAACGCTCACAGCAAAAAAGGCTGTGGAAAAGACAGTGAGTGTGCAGGATATGCTTGAAAGTAAGAAGCCTGAAAAGGCGGAAGCTGTAGAGGAAAAGAAGCCTGACGAGCAGACAAAGCTTTTCTCTGATACGGTGGACGAGCTTATGAGCCAAATGAATGAAAGTATTGACTTTTTAAAGCAGATATAGTATAATCATATATTGATATATTTTTATGATCTTAGATGTATTTTGTAATTTGGAGGAAATAAAAAATGTTGAAAGAGTTACGTGGCTCAGACGTTATAATTGAATGTTTGCTGGAGCAGGGCGTCGATACAGTGTTCGGCTATCCGGGCGGAGCAGTTCTAAACATATATGACTCGCTGTATAAATATTCTGATAAGATACACCATGTTATCACCGCCCATGAGCAGGCTGCCTGCCATGCGGCTGACGGATATTCAAGAACAACAGGCAGAACGGGCGTTGTTATCGCAACATCACACGCCGCTGATGGTTATGCAAGAGCAACTGGAAAAGTTGGAGTATGCTTTGCAACCTCTGGCCCAGGAGCTACGAACCTTGTAACAGGTATCGCCACAGCTTATATGGATTCTATCCCTATGGTGGCTATCACAGGAAACGTAACAAGAGATCTGCTTGGTCTTGACTCTTTTCAGGAGGTAGATATCTGCGGGATAACAATGCCTATCACAAAGCATAACTACATTGTGAAAGACCCTGCGGAGCTTGCTGACATTATCAGAGAAGCTTTCTATATTGCAAACGAGGGCAGAAAGGGTCCTGTTCTTATAGATATACCAAAGGATATCACAGGCGCACTTATGGTCTATGAGAAGAAAGAGCCTAAGAAGGTAGTAAATCACAATCCTGAGGGCATAAACGAGGAGATAGCTGCTGCGGCAGAGCTTATAAAGAATGCTGAGAAGCCTTTTATCTACGCAGGCGGCGGAGTTGTTTCTGCTGACGCAACAGAAGAAATGGCTGAGTTCGTAAGAAAAGTGGACGCACCTGTCTCATTGTCACTTATGGGTCAGTGTGCACTTGACAATACTAAGGACTGCTATATCGGTATGCTTGGTATGCACGGCACAAAGACAGCCGCTATGACGCTCAGCGAATGTGACCTTATGATAGTTCTTGGATCAAGATTTTCCGACAGAGTTCTTTGCAACGCTAAGACATTTGCAAAGGATAAGAAGATCATACATATTGATATAGACCCTGCCGAGATAGGCAAGAATATCGACGTTTACAGCCATGTTACTGGAGATGTTAAGTATATCCTTGCAAAGCTTTGCGAGCTTCTTCCTGATATGAAGCACGAGGCTTGGATGAATACTGTTATGGATTGGAAAAAGCAGTATGCGCTGAGAATGGTGCCTATCGAGAGCGAGGACGAGGTGCTTCCGCAGGACGTTATCGAGGAGCTTGACAGACTTACAGACGGCAAGGCTATTATCGCCACAGAAGTCGGTCAGCACCAGATGTGGGCTGCACAGTATTATAACTTCAAGTGTCCAAGAAGCTTTGCTTCAAGCGGCGGACTTGGTACAATGGGCTACGGCTTTGGCGCAGGAATGGGCGCAAAGATGGGCAACCCTGACAGAACAGTAGTAAACATCGCAGGCGACGGAAGCTTCTTCATGAACTGCAACGAGCTTTCTTCACTTGCAAAGCATAAGATACCGCTTGTTGAGCTTGTTTTCGAAAACGACGTTCTCGGAATGGTAAGACAGTGGCAAAGACTTTTCTACGGCAAGAGATTTTCTCAGACGAATATCGAAAGAGGAACAGACCTTATGAAGCTTGCTGACGCATTTGGCGTTGAGGGCATAAGGATAACAAAGAAATCCGAGATAAAGCCTATGCTTGAAAAGGCACTCAAATGCGGTAAGCCTTGCCTTGTGGACGTTATAATCAACAAGGATATAAACGTTCTTCCAATGGTACCTGCCGGCGCAGACGTTTCACAGCCGATAATGAATATCGAACTTGATTAAGAAATCGAAATATAGGGGGTAATAAAATGGTAAAATATCCAAATGCCGCAAGCGGTATCAAAAAGGTGTTTCTGGCAAAGATCATAGGTGTGATAGGAGTTCCGCTTGCTTTTATACCGGGGATAGGCGCACTTCTTTTGATGACTTGTACCATAGCCGCAACTATTTTCAACGTATGGGGAATACTAGAAGCTTCAAAAGACCATAATGGTTATCAGACAGCTCTTGTTTTCACAGTGGCTGATCTTATCTTTTCAATAGTTGACACATTTATTGACAATACTGCGATATCAAGTGTTCTGAGTTTTGCTGGCAATGTAATGAACATAGCGGTGCTTTACTATATCTGCAAATCAACAGGCGACCTGCTCAGGGACGTGAAGAACTACGGCCTTGCAAACAAGGGCGACCATGTGTGGAATGTAAACAAGACCTGCCTTATTGTCATGGCAGTGTGCCTTGTTGTGGCGTTTATCCCGATACTGAACATTCTCGCCGCATTTACAACATTGGTGGTGCTTGTTGTAACTATTTATGCGTCTGTGGTATATCTGATCTATCTCTATCAGAGCGGACAGTATCTCAGCCTTAACACTAATTTCTAAGCGATTTGAGAGCTGTACGGCAAAGGCTGTACAGCTTGTTTTTGTAAGGAGAAACTAATGAAATTTACAAAAAAATTCAAAGAAAATGCAGCCCTTGTGGTTCTTGGCGTAGTGCTCTTTTGGGGATTGACCAACTATGATAAGTTTTTTAGACTTCTGGGCGTAATGATCGGGGTCTTGAAGCCTGTTATATTTGGCTGTATAATCGCATTTATCCTGAATGTGCCAATGTCAGGCATTGAAAAGAGGCTCTTTAAGAAGCCTAAAAAAGAGAAATATGCCAAAACTGTGGAAACGCTGAAAAGGCCATGTTCGATAGTGCTGACCTTTCTGCTTTGCCTAGGCGTTGTGGCACTTGTGTGCTGGCTTATTATCCCTGCACTCATAAAGACTTTCTCTCAGCTTTCAGACGATATCCCTGTGCTTATTTCAAATATTTCCAACAAGCTCAACAATTCCCCTGAGATAGCAGGGTGGCTTGACAGAATGAATATAAGCACTGCTGATATTATCGATAAGGTTACAAGCTGGCTGAAAGACGGCGTTGTGATCTTGAACACACTCAGCTCCACTGTAAGCTTTGTGACAGATCTTTTCTCAGGTCTTGTGAACTTCTTCTTGGGAATCTGCTTTGCAGTCTATATGCTTGCCGCAAAAGAGCGGCTCAAAGACCTGTGCAAGCGCATAAGCTGTGCTTTTCTCAGCAATCGTATCACCGACCGCATAAGCCGTATATGCCGTCGCTCTATCGACACTTTTGCGAACTTCCTTGTGGGTCAGACCACGGAAGCCATTATCCTCGGCTCTCTTTGCGGTATTGGTATGGCTATCTTCCGTTTCCCGAATGCGGTGCTTATTGCCATACTCGTTGCCTGCACTGCACTTATCCCTATAGTGGGAGCTTTTCTTGGCTATGTGGTGGGCTTCCTGCTTATATGCGTGACGGATTTCAAGCAGGCTGTGCTGTTTTTGTTGTTCATGTTCATTATTCAGGCTATTGAGGGCAATCTTATCTATCCAAAGGTGGTAGGAAACTCGGTTGGTCTGCCGTCACTATGGACACTTTTCGCTATCACCATAGGCGGAAACCTCTTTGGCATATTCGGAATGTTCATTGCTGTTCCTGTGTTCTCTGTTATATACTGCACTTTTGGAGAGGTAGTCAACTACAGAAATGAAAAGAGAGCTGTCAAGGTGGAGGATATATCATAATAAAATAGTCCGTACAAAAAAGGCTGCACATTTCGTGCAAACTTGAGCTTATTGACAACGTTCTAAATAAGTGGGACGTCGAGGACGCCGTCCCCTACAATTTATGTAAATACGCTGTTCATATGTAAGGGACGACCTCAGGTCGCCCCTTTATTATAGTTTTTCGACACACAAAAAAGGCTGCACAGTTTCGTGCAGCCTTTCGCTATTTACGTTATTTCACTATTTTACATAGCTTACATGAAGCAGTTCATGCTCTCTGCCCTTGAGGATACCCTCGTAAAGCTTATCCATAAGCGGATTTTCTTCTGAACGTTTCAAAGTGCAAAGCTTGTCAGCATTGTAAAGATTAACACTGCGCTCTTTCTTCTCGTCGATAGTAGCCTTTGGCTGACCAGCGCCGCCTATACAGCCGTTTGGACAAGCCATAACTTCGATAAGGTCGAAATGCTCGCCAGCTTTCATTCTGTTCATTATGACCTCAACATTGCGAAGTCCGTTTACAACGCAGACCTTGATAGCCTTGTCGCCAAGAGGTACTTCAAGCTCCTTTATGCCCTCGAAGCCTCTTACGCCCTCGAATGCAAGATTTCTCAGGGAAGCAAGCGATTTGTCTGTGGAAACACGTCTGATAACGGCTTCTGTTACACCGCCTGTTACACCGAAGATTACACCTGCGCCTGTCATAGTGCCGAACGGCATATCAACAGCTTCCGGCTCTATCTCGTTGAACACGATACCGGCTTCTTTTATCATCATGATAAGCTCCTGAGTTGTGATGACAAAATCAACCAGTGGTTTGCCGTTCTCGTCCTTGAACTCATCTCTTGCGGCTTCGCCCTTTTTAGCAGTGCAAGGCATAACAGCAACAGAAAGTATCTTCTTGCCCTCGCCCTTGAACTTCTCGTTTATTACGGAAGCAAACATCTGCATTGGTGAGCGGCAAGTGGAAATGTTAGGCAGTATCTCAGGATACTCGTTCTCAGCATACTTTATCCATGCAGGGCAGCATGATGTGAACAGCGGGAGCTTTCCGCCGTTTGCAAGCCTGTCTGCAAACTCCTTTGACTCCTCCATAACAGTGAGGTCTGCGGCTGTAGATGTGTCGAAAATGTAGTTGAAGCCTATTCTTCTAAGTGCTGCAACTATCTTGCCCATAACGTTCTCACCGTTGTAGCCAAACTCTTTTGCCACTGCAACTCTTACAGCCGGAGCTACCTGAGCCACTGCAATAGTGTCCTCCTGATTAAGCTCTTTCCAAAGCCTGTGGCTGTCGTTCTTTATGATTATAGCGCCTGTTGGACAGACTGCCGCACACTGACCGCAGCCAACGCAGTTTGAATCGCCTATAGGCTTGTCAAATGAGCAGGCTACCTTCATTTTTGAACCTCTGAATGCAAAATCTATTGCACCAACGTTCTGTACCTCGTTGCACACTCTTACACAGTCACCGCAGAGGATACACTTGTTGGCGTCCCTGGTGATAGATACAGAAGAATCATCGATACAAGGCTTGGACTTTGGATTGTCAAAACGTACCCTGTGGATATCAAATCTTGCGGCAAGCTCCTGCAATTTGCACTTGCCGTTTTTATCGCAGGTCGTACATTCACCGCAGTGGTTTGAAAGAAGAAGTTCCAATATCATCTTGCGGTATTTTCTCAGCCTTGGTGTGTTTGTGTATATCTCCATACCGTTTCTCGGAGGAGTTGAGCAAGCGGCTTCCATGCCACCCCACTTGTTTTCCACCATGCACATTCTGCAAGCACCGTATACTGAAAGCTCAGAATAGTAACAGAATGTAGGAAGCTCGATGCCTGCCTTTCTGATAAGCTCAAGCAGATTTTTTTCACCGTTTATAGCAACGGGGATATTGTCGATTATCATAAACTCTTTATTCATAGCTAAAATTAAACCTCCTTGACAGCTTTGAAATGGCAGTTGGAAATACAAGCTCCGCACTTTATGCACTTAGAGGTGTCGATCTTGAACGGCTTTTTGATCTCGCCGCTGATCGCACCCACAGGACAGACTCTTGAACACTTTGAACAGCCCTTGCATATCTCAGGGTCGATCTGATATGTCACAAGCTTCTTGCAGTTGCCCGCAGGACACTTCTTATCTCTTATGTGAGCTTCATATTCCTCACGGAAGTTCTTTATTGTAGATACAACAGGGAATGCAGCCGTCTTTCCAAGACCGCAGAGAGCAGTTGAGGAGATAGTGTCGGCAAGCTCAAGAAGCAGTTCGATATCCCCCTCCTGACCGTTACCATTTACGATACGCTCAAGTATCTCAAGCATTCTCTTTGTACCCTCACGGCACGGAACGCACTTTCCGCATGACTCGTTCTGGGTGAAATTCATGAAAAATCTTGCAACTTCTACCATACAGGACTTATCGTCCATAACAACAAGTCCGCCTGAGCCGATCATAGCACCGACTTTTTTCAGCGAGTCAAAGTCAAGTTGGATATCGAGGTTAGGCGTAACAAGACAGCCGCCTGACGGACCGCCTATCTGAACAGCCTTGAACTTTCCGTCACCTCTCATGCCGCCGCCGATATCGAATATTACCTTTCTGAGAGAAGTTCCCATTGGCACTTCTATAAGACCGGTGTTCGAGATGTTGCCAGTAAGAGCGAAAGCCTTTGTTCCAGGGGAGTTCTCAGGGCCTATGCTCCTGAACCATTTTGCACCGTTGTTGATGATAACAGGCACGTTAGCCAGCGTTTCAACGTTGTTGAGAACTGTAGGCTCGTTGAAAAGACCATGTTCAACAGTTCTTGGCGGCTTAACTCTAGGCATACCACGCTTGCCCTCGATAGAAGCCGTTAGGGCAGATCCTTCACCGCAAACAAATGCGCCTGCACCACGGTTTATATGTATTCTGAATGAGTAATCTGTGCCGAGTATATTGTCACCAAGCAGACCAAACTGCTCAGCCTGTGCGATCGCACCTTTAAGACGTGATACTGCCAGCGGATATTCCGCACGAACGTAGATATATCCCTCTTTTGCGCCTGTTGCGATACCGGCTATCATCATGCCTTCAAGAAGTCTGTGTGGGTCGCCCTCCATGATAGAACGATCCATAAATGCGCCAGGGTCGCCCTCGTCACCATTGCAGACTATGTATTTTGTAGGGCTTTTCTGCTTTGCAACGCTTGTCCACTTTCTGCCAAGAGGGAATCCTCCGCCTCCACGTCCACGAAGATTAGATTCTGTCATTTCGTTGAGGATATCCTCAGGTGACATATCGAGAAGTGCCTTTTCAAAGGCTCTGTAGCCGCCTATAGCAAGATATTCCTTTATGGAAGTAGCGTCAATGTGACCGCAGTGTTCAAGGACAATACGCTGCTGCATCTTATAGAATGGTATTTCTGACTGCTGGCGATATATTTCACCGTTTTTCTTGTAGCACAGTCTTTCAACGCACTCGCCATTGCAGATAGTCTTGTCAACTATCTCGTCAACATCGTCAAGCTTTACCTTAGTGTAAAGCCAGCCCTCCGGCTCTATTCTAACAAGTGGACCCATTTCGCAGAAGCCGTGACAGCCGCTTCTTTTTACTCCGATAGCGCCCTCGTGGATATCATCATCATGTGGCTCGTCAGCAAGTGCTACCACACACTCCAATCCCTTTGCGGAGATAGTTTCTATAAGCTTCTGGTATATGTTCAGCGAACCGCCTGCAACACAGCCTGTACCTGCGCAAACAAGCACTTTTCTAGCCTGCTTGTCAACAAGCTTACCATACTGTTCACGGGCGTTGTCAAGATCGTATTTCGTTTTCAGCAGCATATTATTCAGCCTCCTTTTCTCTCAGTTCCTTAAGCAGAGCCGCAGCCTTGTCAGGATTCATCTCAGGGTGAACAACATCGTTCACAGTGAGAACAGGGGCAAGTCCACAAGCACCAAGACATGAAACAGTTTCCACTGTGAACATCAGATCGTCAGTGGTGGTTTTCTTCTCGCTAAGACCAAGCTCTCCTCTGAGATATTCGAGAATAGGTATAGATTTTCTTACATGACAGGCAGTGCCGTCACAACATTTGATAACGTATTTGCCCTTTGGCTCGAGAGAAAAATTCTCATAAAAGGTCGCAACGCTGTATATTCTTGCTTCGCCTGTGCCAAGCTTTTTTGCAAGATATGGGAATATTTCCTTTGGAAGATAGTGATATATCTCCTGAATATCCTGCAATATGGCTATGACCGCTGTTTTTTCATGATTTTCAAGAATTTTGTCGATCGGTGAATAATCAAATTCTTTTGTCATAAAATTTCCTCCATATAATTAAAGTTAAATTTGATTACAAAGTCAATAATCAAGACATACTGTCAACTATAATTATATACTATATGACACAAAATGAATAATGTTTTTATTTACATGGGCTATATATAATTAGAATAAGCATTGACTAACTTGTAGAAATACACATAAACGACAACGTTTATATAGTTATAATGCATAAAAAATCGAGCCATTTCTCAATGACTCGACCTGCTGATACTATTTGATAAACTGAATTAATTATAAAAAATCATAGCCGTTTGTTTCATTAGATATACCTAACATTTCGTATGTTATGTTAAGCCTTGCGAATACTTATCTCTCCTGAGGAAATATATTCTTCTCTGCCGTCCTCATATCTGACGTGCAAACGGCAGTCCTCATCAGCCCCAAGCATTGTGGCAGGAGTTTTTTCGCTTCCTCTTATGACGTTTATCTTCTCGCCTACCCACAGCAAGCGTTTTCTGTATTCCGGGTAAAAGCTGTTTTCTTCAAAGCTGTCATAAAGACGCATGAAATTGTTTATTATCTCTGCGGCTATCCTGTTTCGCATATCGCTTTTTCTTTCGTGGAATATCGGTCCTGCGATATCTCTTATTGCCTCAGGAAAACCGCCTTCCGGCTCGTAGGTGTTCACACCGATACCAAGCACAGCGTAGTCAAGTCCGCCGCTTTCCATGCTGAAAGAAGCCTCCGTGAGTATTCCGCATATCTTCCTGCTGTTTATGTATATGTCGTTCACCCATTTTATGTCAGGCTTCTGATCGCTGACCTTTTCCACTGCAAGGGCAACTGAAACTGCAGCAGCAGTGGTTATCTTAACAGCGTCAGCCGCAGCCATGTCAGGGCGGAGAAGAATGCTCATGTAAAGTCCCGAATCAGATGGCGAGAAGAAAGAACGTCCAAGCCTTCCACGCCCCTGCGTCTGCATACCTGCAATGACTA
>OOAK01001710.1_pt1 | contig 13356 bp, 12 predicted proteins | sample 1671811 | NCBI WGS metagenome assembly OOAK01 (sample SAMN06348195, study PRJEB24527) | human gut metagenome | biome: human gut; feature: ankylosing spondylitis patient; material: feces | host: Homo sapiens | place: China | collected 2015-10 | reverse complement strand
TTCTGACCCGCATGAGCACCAAGAACGGCCGCAAGGTCATCAATGCTCGCCGTGCTAAGGGCCGCAAGAGCCTGACTGTCTGATCCCGCGTTTTATGACGAGATCCGGCGCAGAACCCAATATGCGCACAAAAGACCGCTGATTCTGGATCGGTGGTCTTATTTTATTTGAAAAATTCCGGCAAACCGGAAAAATTTTTCGCAAAAAGCCCATGGGGGCCTTTTAAAGTCGAAAAAATTCTGATATACTGGCTAAAGAATCTGCTTTGTGCACCTAGCTTTGTGCCGGGCAGAAGAGAAAGGAGGCGCCGAAGCAATGCGCTACCGTCCCATCCGCCGCAACAACGAATTTGGCCGCGTGTATGCCCGCGGCAAATCCTATGTGAACCAGGCTCTGGTGCTGTATGTGCTCAAGACCCGCGGCAAACGCACCCGCGTGGGCCTGACCGCCACCAAGAAGATCGGCCACGCCGTGCAGCGCAACCGCGCCCGCCGTGTGATGAAGGCCGCCATCGACGAGCATTTGGATTACAACATCGGCGGTTACGATCTGGTATTCGTGGCCCGGGGCATGACCCCGCGGCTCAAGAGCTGGCAGCTCAGCAGCATCGTGGCAAAGCTGTTTGCCCAGGCCGGCCTGCCGGACAAGGCAAAGCAGCCGGACGCACCGCCGCCCGCCACCCTGCCTCCGGCCCGTAAAAAGCCGGCAGCGGACGAGAAGGCAAAGGCATGAACCGTCTGCAGGCAGCTTGCCGCAGGGCCCTGTGCCTGCCCATCCGGGCCTATCAGCATACCCTCAGCCCATGGATCGGCCGCAGCTGCCGGTTCACCCCCAGCTGCAGCAACTACACCATGCAGGCCATCCTGACCCACGGCTGCATCAAGGGCATCCTGCTGGGAGCCTGGCGCATCGCCCGGTGCAACCCCCTGGGCAAATGGGGCTACGACCCCGTGCCGGAAGCGGGGAAGTGGACGAACCCCGCCCGCAGGCTGCAGCCGTCAAAACTGTTTGAAAACCGGCATAAAGCAAACTAGAACGTTACCGGCAGGACGACGGGGAGTTTCTCCGAGGACCGTCCGCTGGGGTGGGACCCTGCTGCCGCAGGCAGTAGGGCGGGCGATGGAATGGCCCGATTCGTGTCCGAGGAGAAAGCTCCCCGCTGGCCTGCCCGCTGCAATTTCAGCTTCTTGTGACGCATCGTACTGTGGGCGGTGTGTCCTACGATAAAAAATAACACGTCCCGTGCCACAGGCGGGGCAGAATGGACAAAGGTATGAACTTCTTTTACATCCTAAGCGCTCCTCTTGGCTATGTGATGGAGTGGATCTACAAGCTGCTGCCCAACTACGGCTGGGACATCATCCTCTTCACGCTGCTGATCAACATCGTCAAGATCCCTCTGCAGCTCAGCCAGCAGAAGAGCATGGCCAAAATGTCGGCCTTCCAGCCCATGCTGCAGGAGATCCAGACCAAGTACAAGGATAAGCCCGAAAAGCAGCAGGAAGAAATGCTCAAGCTGCAGCAGGACTACGGCTATAAGCCCACCGCCGGCTGCGTGCCCATGCTGCTCAACTTCCTGGTCATCTTCGGCGTTATCGGCGTGGTGTACAACCCCCTGGAGCGGATCTTCCACATCAGTGCCGCTGCCCTGGCCAGCGCAGGTGAGGCCCTGACCGCCGCCGGGGTTTCCTTTACTGCCATCACCCGCGACACCAACATCATTGCACAGGTCGTGGCCGGCAATTCCAGCGTGGTCGGCTGCTTCAGCGCAGACCAGATCGCCACCATCACCGAGTTCAGCCAGCACATGAACTTCCTGGGCATCGACCTGACCCGCATCCCGCAGATCGGCCTGTCGCTGGACCTGGTGCTGCCGCTGCTGTCGGTGGTGACCATGTTCCTGTCCACCCACATCAGCATGAAGGCCTCCGGCCAGCAGATGCAGGGCAGCATGAAGGTGACCATGTACCTGATGCCGCTGATGTATCTGTTCTTCTGCTTTACCTACCCGCTGGCATTCTCGCTGTACTACGTCATTTCCAACATCGTGATGACCGCGCAGACCCAGGTCATGCGCAAGATCTACGACCCCGAGAAGATGCGCAAGGAAGTGGAAGCTCAGATCGAAGAAAAGAAAAAGCAGCAGAAACGCGGCGTGAAGAGCACCACCGTGAAGGTCACCGACCCCAAGACCGGCAAGGTCACCGAAAAGAACCTCTCGGCCAGCGAGATGAACAAGTGCCGTCTGGAGTATGCCCGCAAGCTGGATGCCGAGCGCTACAAGGACGAGCGCACCGTGCCGCTGAGTGAGCTGAACAAGCAGGACAAGGAATAAAAGAATAAAGGAGGACGAACGGTTATGATCCGTAAGCAGGAAGCGACCGGCAAGACGGTCGATGAAGCCCGCGCAAAAGCCTGCGCTCTGCTGGGCGTACAGGCCGATGATCTGAATGTCAGCTATGAAGTGCTGGAGATGCCCCAGAAAACCGGTTTCCTGGGCCTGAAAACCACCCCTGCCAAGGTGTGCGTGAGCGTGGAAGAACCCGATGCTCCGGCAGCGCCCGCCGCAGCCCCGGCTCCGGCGGCCGAGGCTGCCCCGGAAGTTCCCGCTGCCCCCGTGGAAGAACCTGCCGCACCGGTGGAAGCACCGGCTGCCGAGGCTGAGCAGCCTGCCGCAGAGCAGGCCGCCCCGGTTGCTGGCGCAGCCGCAGACGAGGAGACCGAGGTCCCCATCGTGATCGAAGAGAACGCCAAGGTCAAGGCTGCTGTGGAGTACCTGCAGGAAGTCATTGCCAAGATGGGCGTGGAGAACGTGACCTTCAGCGCCGTGCAGAAGGGCGAAGCCACCATCATCCGTCTGGACGGTGAGCACCTGGGTGCCCTGATCGGCCGCCGCGGCGAGACCATGGAGAGCCTGTCCTATCTGGCAAGCCTGGTGGCCAACCGTCTGGAAGGCGATTACATCAAGCTGGGTCTGGACGTGGCCGGCTACCGCGACAAGCGGGAAAGCGACCTGACCGCCCTGGCACAGCGCATTGGTGCCAAGGTGCGCAAGACCGGCCGCAGCTTTGCCATGGAGCCCATGAACCCCTACGAGCGCCGCATCATCCACTCTGCCATCAGCAAGATGGAGGGGGTCCGCAGCGAGAGCAAGGGCGAGGGCCGTGACCGCCGCGTGGTCATCTACTCCACCGCACCGGATGCCCAGACCGAGAACACCTACGGCGAGCGCCGTCCCCGCGGCGGCCGCCCCGGCAACGGACGCCGCCCCGGCGGCAACCGCAATGGCGGCTATCGCGGCGGCAGCCGTTCGGAGCACGGCGACCGCAACGGCAACCGCGGCGGTTACCGCGGCAGCCGCAACGGCGGCAACCGTGGGCCCCGTCCTTCCGGTGTGCCGGAGCGCACCTATGCGCCCCGCGATGCCGAGACTGCCGCACCGGTGGCACCCAAGCGCACCGAGCGCGTGGATGATTTTGCCGATTTCAGCTTTGGCAAGATCGAGCTGTAACCCCTGAACCATGCAATGCCTCCTGCAATTGATGCAGGGGGCATTTTTGCGCTCCGGTCTGTGCAAAAACGGCACGGCTTTTTCCACAGACTTTCCGGAGCCGGTGGAAAACCGACACGGGGTGTATCTTTTTGGACGGAAACGTGGTAGAATAAAAAATAAAATGAGGGATGCCGTCCGCTGGAAAGACGGCCGAAGGAAAGGGATGAACACAGGCGTGGGCAAACTACATCAGATGCTTTTCTATGCCGGGTTGGAACCGGAAGAGTACCAGGCCTGTCTGCCGGAGATCCGCAAGGACAACCGGAAGAAGCTGCGTGCCTATCTGATCATAGCCGGTATCTTTCTGCTGGTCATCATCTGCCTGCTCGGCGGGCTCGAGGCGCTGCGCGCCAATCGGGGATATTATCTCCTCTCGTTTGTCGGCTGTCTGGTGCTGCTGGCCGTACCGCTTCTGTTCGTGATGCCGCCGGTGCAGCATATCAGCAACATCCTGTTCTTTGCGGTGATCTTCATCGGGCTGGTGCTGCACGTTAAGACCGGGCGGATCGCGGTCATTGACATCACCGACTGTGTGGTGTTCGGGATGGTGTCCAGCATCATTTCCAGCTTTATGATGGTCTCCATGCACCAGAATTTCCTGTCCGAGCTCCGGCTGCGCCGGTTTGCCAACTTTGATATCCTGACCAATATGCAGAATCGCAATGCCTACGAGAGCAGCCGGGACAGCTGGGCGAAAAAATGCACGGTGTCCCTCAGCTGTGTGTATGTGGACGTAAACGGCCTGCATGAGCTGAACAACGCCAGCGGCCACGAAAAAGGGGACCAGATGCTGCAGACTGTGGCGCTGGAACTGCAGGGTCGTTTCGGCCGGGACAACTGTTACCGCACCGGCGGGGACGAATTTGTGGCCTTTGTGCAGGACGAGCCGGAAACAGCGGTGCGCGCAGCGACGGATGAGCTGATCCGGGCACTGGAACGGAAAGGCTGTTCGGCAGCCATCGGGGTGGTCACCCAGAATGCAGGCAGCATGGATCTGGACACACTGATCCGACAGGCCGAACAGCAGATGTATCAGGCCAAGGAAGAACATTACCGCATCCAGCGGCAGCTGGAACACTGAAAGGAACCGACTATGCAGGAAACGACCATTGCAGCCATTGCCACAGCCCCCGGTGCGGGCGGCATCGCGGTGGTGCGCCTGTCCGGTGCGCAGAGCTATGCCGTGGCAGAGCGGGTGTTCCGCCCGGCAAACCCGGGCAAAAAGGTGGCGCAGGCAAAAGGCTACACGGCATTGTTCGGCCATTTTGTGGACGGCGGCGAGAAATTTGACGAGGGCGTGGCTCTGTTTTTCCGTGCGCCCCACAGCTATACCGGCGAGGATGTGGTGGAGCTTTCCTGCCACGGCGGCAGTGCGGTGGCCCGCCGTCTGGTGGAGGCCTGTCTGGCAGCCGGTGCGCAGCCGGCGGCCCCCGGCGAGTACACCCGCCGTGCGTTCCTGAACGGCAAACTGGGCCTGACGCAGGCCGAAGCGGTCATGGACCTGATCTCGGCCGACGGGCGGCAGGGGGCAGCGCTGGCCAATGCGGCCCTGTCCGGTGCGCTGGCCCGCAAGATCGGGGAACAGAAGGATGCCCTCACCGCCCTGCAGGCCCATCTGGCAGCCTGGGTGGATTTCCCGGAGGAAGATGTGCCGGAGCTGGACGAAGCCCATCTGCGCAGCGTTCTGGGCAGCGTGCAGGAGACGCTGGACGGGCTGATCCGCAACTATCAGGCGGACACCGTCCTGCGCGAGGGCGTGGACTGTGCCATCGTGGGCCGCCCCAATGCGGGCAAGTCCACCCTGCTGAACCTGCTGGCCGGGTTCGACCGTGCCATCGTCACCCCGGTGGCAGGCACCACCCGCGACGTGGTAGAGCAGGCGGTGCAGCTGGGGGATATCCGGCTGAACCTCTTTGATACCGCCGGTCTGCGCGAGACCGAGGACGCCATTGAAGCGGAGGGCATCCGCCGTAGCTGGGAGAAACTGGAAGAGGCTGGCCTGATCCTGGCGGTGTTCGATGGCTCGGAGCCGCCTACCCGGGAGGATCTGGAGCTGGCCCGGCGTTGTGCGGGCCGCCCGGCCATTGCCCTGGTGAACAAGGAAGATAAACCCACGCAATTTGATGCGGAGCTCATCGCCCCGTACTTTGCCATGGTGCTGCCGGTGTGCTGTCAGGAGGAGGGCAGCCGCAAGGTCATTGCGGCCGCCGTGGCGCGCCTGCTGGGCACCAGCCAGATCGACCCCCACGCGGCCAGCCTGTCCGGCCAGCGGCAGCTGTCGGCGGCCCTGCGGGCGAGGGATGCCGCAGCGGGTGCACGGGAGGCCGTGAAGGCCGGGTTCGGGCTGGACGCCGTGTCGGTGTGCGTGGATGACGCGCTGGACGCACTGTGTGAGCTCACCGGCGAAAACGCTTCGGAAGCCGTCATCGAACAGGTGTTCGAGCGGTTCTGCGTGGGAAAATAACCCCCTCAGTCGCTGCGCGCCAGCTCCCCCGAAGGGGGAGCTGGCGTGGCGTAAGCCGTGACTGAGGGGGTTCAGCCCCAAGATAATTTGCATTTCAAATCAAATGTTAGAGGAAACCCGAAAGTATATGAACCATTTAGGAGAGTATGATGTCATTGTGATCGGTGCCGGGCACGCCGGCATCGAAGCGGCCCACGCCGCTGCCACACTGGGCGCCAGGACCGCCGTGTTTACCATGAGTCTGGATGCCATCGGCAATATGCCCTGCAATCCCAGCATCGGCGGCGCTGCAAAAGGAACGTTGGTGCGTGAATTAGACGCCCTTGGCGGCGTGATGGGTCTGGCGGCGGATGCCACCTACCTGCAGAGCCGGATGCTGAACAAGGGCAAGGGCCCTGCGGTGCACGCACTGCGGGTGCAGACCGACCGCAAACGCTACCACGAATACATGAAGCACGCACTGGAGCTTACCCCCGGCCTTGCCATCCATCAGGCCGAGGTGGTGGGCCTTGAGGTGGAAAACGGCCGGGTGAAGGGCATCGTTACCCAGCTCAACGGCGAGTACACCGCAAAGTGCGTGGTGCTGGCCACCGGCACCAATCTGGGCGGCAAGATCTTTGTGGGCGATGCCTGGTATGCCTCCGGCCCGGACGGTATGCACGCCGCCAATGCCCTGACCGAGAGCCTGAAGGGTGCCGGTCTGCCCCTGCGGCGGTTCAAGACCGGCACCCCCGCCCGTGTGCACCGGCGCAGCATCGACTTCAGCCGACTGGAATGCCAGCCCGGCGACCCGGACAACGAGCTGCAGCCCTTCAGCTTCATGACCGACGCCCCCATGCACAACAAGGTGGAATGCTGGATCGCCTACACGAACCCGGAGACCCACAAGATCATTCTGGACAACATCCAGCGCAGCCCGCTGTACGGCGGCATGATCGAGGGTGTCGGCCCGCGTTACTGCCCCTCCATCGAGGACAAGGTGGTGCGCTTTGCGGGCAAGGACCGCCACCCCATCTTTGTGGAGCCCTGCGGTGAGAACACCGAGGAAATGTACCTGCAGGGTGCTTCCAGCAGTCTGCCGGAGGACGTGCAGAATGCCTTCTACCGCAGCATCAAGGGCTTTGAGCATATCGAGATCCTGCGCCCGGCCTATGCCATCGAATACGACTGTGTGGACCCCACCAGTCTGGAAGCCACGCTGGAAAGCAAGGTGGTGCGGGGCCTGTATGGGGCAGGGCAGTTCAACGGCACTTCCGGCTACGAGGAAGCTGCCGCACAGGGCCTGCTGGCCGGTCTGAACGCCGCCCGCAATGCACTGGGCAAGGAACAGCTGATCCTGCCGCGTCACACCAGCTACCTTGGCACCCTGGTGGATGATTTGGTGACCAAGGGCGTCATGGACCCCTACCGCATGATGACCAGCCGCAGCGAATACCGGCTGACCCTGCGGCAGGACAATGCCGACACCCGCCTGACCCCCATCGGCCGGGAATACGGTCTTGTGCAGGACGACCGCTGGGTAAAGTACCAGCACACCCAGAACATTCTGGAAGCGGAGCGCCGCCGCCTGCACGACGCCCATCTGCGCACTGCTGACCTGCAGGCCGCCATGACGGCGGCCGGGCTGGCCCCGGCAGCCGAGGGCGGCATTGCCGAAGAATTGCTGCGCCGCCCGGAGATCCACTACGACCTTGTGGCCGGGGTCATCGGCTGGGGGGAGGGAATCACGCCCATGCTGGCGGAACGGCTGGAGACCGAGATCAAATATGCAGGCTACATTGCCCGGCAGGACCGCATGATCCGGGAGGTGGCCCGCCACGAAAAGACCCTGATCCCGGAGGATTTTGAATACGCGGACCTCACCGGCCTGACGCTGGAAGCCCGCGAGAAGCTGGCCCGCATCCGGCCCAAGAACCTGGGCCAGGCCAGCCGCATCCCCGGGGTGTCGCCGTCGGATGTTGCCCAGCTGAGCATTGCCCTGGCGGCCCACACCTGATCCAGAACAACAGAAAGGAATCAAAACCTATGATCGACAAACAGCGGCTGGAGGCCAAGTGTTCCACATGGAACATTGCCCTCACCGGAACCCAGCTGGACCAGCTGGACGCCTTTGCACAGATTTTGGTGGACTACAACCAGAAGGTCAACCTGACCGCCATCACCGACCCCGAGGGCATCGAGGACAAGCATTTCCTCGACAGCCTGCTCTTTGCCAGCCAGCCGGAAGTAGCCGGCCGCATGGTGGATGTGGGCGCTGGTGCCGGGTTTCCGGGCATCGTCACCAAGATCTACAAGCCGGAACTGGAACTCACCCTCATGGAACCCACCGGCAAGCGGGTGGAGTTCTTGAAGTACGCCTGTGCCCAGCTTGGCCTGACCGGCGTAGAGTTTGCCAAGGAGCGCGCAGAGGAAGCCGCCCGCAAGGTGTGGCGGGAGCAGTTTGACCTGGCTTCAGCCCGCGCGGTGGCGGCCCTGCCCATGCTGGCGGAATACTGCCTGCCGCTGGTCAAGGTGGGCGGAAACTTTCTGGCCATGAAGGGCGCCTCCGGAGAAGAGGAGCTGGCCGCTGCCCGCGGGGCCATCAAAAAACTGGGCGGTGCCTACAAGGAGACCCACACCCTGCACCTGCCCGGCGGCGACACCCGCACCCTGATTTTGTGCCAAAAGATTTCGCAAACTCCGACAGCCTACCCCAGAAACGGCGGAAAAATCGCCAAAAGCCCGCTGAAATAACGGAATAGCGAACAAAATATGCAAAACCCTGCCGAACGAAATTTCTGGCAGGGTTTTTGTTTGTGTGGTACACTGGCTCTGAACCAACTTTTCCACATTTTCCCGGGAAAGCGTGGAAAACAAACCCGGATATGCCGCAAAAAAGGAGGAGCCGTGTTATGTTTGAACGGAAGAAGTCCGCCGGAAAAATTTATTTCCTGCCCATCGACCAGATCCATCCGTCGCCGTTCCAGGCGCGCCGGACCTTTGAGGAACAGGAGCTGGCAGGCCTTGCCCAGAGCATCCGTGAAAACGGTCTGCTGCAGCCCATCTCGGTGCGTAAAGCAGCCGAAGGTTACGAGCTGGTGGCAGGGGAGCGGCGGCTGCGCGCCTGCAAGCTGGCCCAGATGACCACCATTCCGGCCATCCTGTGCAGCTATGCCGATGAGCAGACGGCGGCCCTCGGCCTGCTGGAAAATATTCAGCGCACCGATCTGAACCCCTTTGAGCAGGCGCAGGGCCTGCGGGACATTCTGGTGCTGTGGGACTGTACCCAGGCCGAGGCCGCCAAGCGGCTGGGCATGGCGCAGCCCACACTGGCCAACAAGCTGCGCCTGCTGCAGCTCACGGGGGACCAGCGCCAGTTCGTGCTGGACAACAACCTCACCGAGCGTCACGCGCGGGCCGTGCTGCGCCTGCCGGAGAACCGCCGCAGCGAGGCGCTCATCAACATTGCCAAGCGGCGGCTCAACGCCCGTCAGACCGATCGGTACATCGAACAGCTGCTCAACAGCACCGCAAAAGGGCGGCACCGCATCTCCATGGTCCGGGATGTGCGCATCTTTGTGAACACCATCGACCATGCCATCCGGCTGATGACCGACAATGGGGTACCGGCCACGGCCCACCGGGAAGAGAAGGATGGCTACATCGAATACACGGTGCGCATCCCCACGGCGGCAGCGGAGAAGTGAACGGTTCCATGTGGAACAGAAAAAACGTGTAAAAAATCTGCAAAATACGCCTGGAAAGAGAACTTTTTGCCTTGCAAAAACGGAAAACAGAAGAAAAATACGCACAAAAACGCCTGAAAGCGGTTCAAAAAGCCAAGGGAGTGTGCTATACTACTAGTTGAGATGTCCGCGCGACGGGAAACGAGCGGGCACAACTGCGAATGTTCCATGTGGAACAACCAAAATTTCCCGGAAGGAAGAAATGCGCGTGGCAAAAATTGTAGCAATCGCAAACCAGAAAGGCGGCGTCGGCAAGACCACCACCGCCGTCAACCTGTCCTCCTGCGTGTCGGCTTTGGGCAAAAAGGTGCTCATCGTGGATCTGGACCCGCAGGGCAACACCACCACCGGTTACGGCATCCCCAAGCGGAGCGTGGAGTGCGGCACCTACGAGGTGCTCATTGGCCGGGCCACCGCCGCCCAGGCCATCCGCAAGACCGAGTTCCGCACCGATGTGATCGGCTCCAACACCCGTCTGGCCGGTGCCAGCCTGGAAATGATCGACCTGCCGGGCCGCGAGAGCCGGCTGCGGAAGGCGCTGGCCGGGGTGCAGAAGGACTATGACTTCATCTTCATCGACTGCCCGCCCAGCCTGGACCTGCTCACCCTGAACGGTCTGAGCGCCTGCGACAGTGTGCTGATCCCGGTGCAGTGCGAGTATTATGCGCTGGAAGGTCTGTCGGAGCTCATCAGCACCCTCAAGACCATCCGCAAAAAGTACAACCCCTATCTGGACATCGAGGGCGTGGTGTTCACGATGTTCTCCCTGCGCTACAACCTCACGGTGCAGGTAGTGGAGCAGGTGCAGAAATACTTTGGCTCCAAGGTGTACAAAACCACGATCCCCCGTTCGATCCGCATCTCCGAGGCCCCCAGTTACGGGCAGCCCATCAATTTCTACGAGCCCAAGGGCAAGGGCAGCGAAGCGTACATGGATCTGGCCATTGAGTTCGTCAAGAACAACCGGCCGCACGAGCCCAAAAAGACCCGCGCGCGGAGCAAGAGCGCTCCGGAACCGGTCAAAAACGCTCTGGAAGACTAAAACACAGGGGGAACAACAAGAACAATGGCAAAAGGAAAAGGAGGACTTGGCCGCGGGCTGGAAAGTCTGTTTGAGGACGCCGCCCCGAGCCTTGAGTCCGACGCAAAGATCGAGACCCTGCCCCTGCGTGAGATCGAGCCGGACCCCGACCAGCCCCGCAAGACCTTTGACGAAGAGGCACTGGGGGAGCTGGCCGCCAGCATTGCGGAGCACGGTCTGCTGCAGCCCATTGCGGTGCGGCCCCAGGGACTGGGCGGCTACAGCATCGTGGCCGGCGAGCGCCGGTGGCGTGCCTGCCGCATGGCCGGCCTGACCGAAGTGCCGGTGGTGGTCAAGGATGTGTCCGACGAGCAGGCCATGGAGCTGGCGTTGGTGGAAAACCTCCAGCGTGAGGATCTGGACCCGGTGGAAGAAGCCGCCGGCATCCGGGAGCTGATGCTGCGCTGTGACCTGACTCAGGAACAGGCAGCCCGCAAGCTGGGCAAGAGCCGCAGCGCGCTGGCCAACAGCCTGCGTCTGCTGAACCTGCCGGAAAACGTACTGGAGCTGCTCAAGAGCGGGTTCCTGAACATGGGCCACGCCAAGGTGATCCTGGGCCTGCCCACGCCGGAGCTGCAGGAGCAGGCGGCGCAGATCGTGGCGGACAATCAGCTGAATGTGCGCCAGACCGAGGCGCTGTGCAAGAAGCTGGCAAAGCCCCCGAAGGAGGCAAAAGAACCCGAACCCCGCGGCACCCTGCCGGTGGAAGTGGAAGAGAGCCTCAAGCAGGTGCTGGGCAGCGAGGTGAACGTGGCCTACCACGGCGGCAAGGGCAAGCTGACGGTGCATTTTTACTCCGATGAGCAGCTGCGCGCCTTTGCAAACCTGCTGGGCCAGTACCAGACCGAAGAATAAAACAACCGCGATCCAAGGCGGACACCCGCCTTTGAACGGCGCCGGGAGAGGTCCCATTTCCCGGTGCGAACGAAATAGAGCAAGGAGAGTCAATCATGCTTGATATCAAATTTGTCCGTGAGAATCCGGACGCCGTCAAGGAAAACATCAAGAAGAAGTTCCAGGACGCAAAGCTGCCGCTGGTGGATGAGGTCATCGAAAAGGATGCCCAGTACCGCGCAGCGCTGAAGGAAGTGGAAGCCCTCAAGGCCGCCCGCAACAAGCTGAGCAAGGCCAACGGCCCGCTGTTCGGCCAGCTGAAGAAGTGCGACGATGAGGCCAAGAAGGCAGAGCTGCAGGCTCAGATCGACGCCAACAACGCCGCCGTCAAGGCCGATGCCGACAAGATGGCAGAGCTGGAGAAGGAAGAGGAAGCTCTGTCTGCCCGCATCCAGGAGATCATGTACACCATCCCCCAGATGATCGACCCCAGCGTGCCCATCGGCCCGGACGACACCTACAACGTGGAAGCACAGCGCTTCGGTGAGCCGGTCGTGCCCGATTTCCCCATCCCGTACCACACCGAGATCATGGAGAGCTTTGACGGCATCGACATGGACGCTGCAGGCCGCGTGGCCGGCAACGGCTTCTACTACCTGCTGGGCAACATCGCCCGCCTGCACGAGGCAGTGCTGGCCTACGCCCGCGACTTTATGATCAACAAGGGCTTTACCTACGTCATCCCGCCCTTCATGATGCACGGCAACGTGGTGCAGGGCGTTATGTCCTTCCCGGAGATGGACGCCATGATGTACAAGATCGAGGGCGAGGACCTGTACCTAATCGGCACCAGCGAGCACACCATGATCGGCCGCTTCATTGACCAGACCATCGACGAGAGCAAGATGCCCCTGACCCTGACCTCCTACAGCCCCTGCTTCCGGAAGGAGAAGGGTGCCCACGGCATCGAGGAGCGCGGCATCTACCGCATCCACCAGTTCGAGAAGCAGGAGATGATCGTGGTCTGCCGCCCCGAGGAGAGCGCCGACTGGTACGAGAAGCTGTGGCAGATGTCTGTGGAGCTGTTCCGCAGCATGGAGATCCCCGTGCGTCAGTTGAACTGCTGCTCCGGTGACCTGGCGGACCTGAAGGTCAAGAGCTGCGATATCGAGGCCTGGAGCCCCCGTCAGCAGAAGTACTTTGAGGTCTGCTCCTGCTCCAATCTGGGTGACGCACAGGCACGCCGCCTGCACATCCGCATCAAGGGCAAGGACGGCAAGACCTACCTGGCCCACACCCTGAACAACACCTGCGTGGCACCTCCGCGTATGCTGATCGCCTTCCTGGAGAACCATCTGCAGGCTGACGGCAGCGTGACCATCCCCGAAGTGCTGCAGCCGTATATGGGCGGCCTGAAGGTCATGGTTCCCACCAACAAGAAGGCCTGAGCCTGACTGCGGTTTTCCACCGTAAAACAAAATCCTGTTGAAAAGCCCCGTGCTCTGTTCCGGCAGAGTGCGGGGCTTTTTGCGCGGCTGACAGGGAATGTGCGAAAAAATCAGAACTTTTTTAAAATAAGTGTTGACAAAAGGCGGTACAGTGGATATAATAATAAAGCACCGTTCAAGTGCAGAACTTCATATGTGGCGGCATAGCTCAGTTGGCTAGAGCATTCGGTTCATACCCGAAGTGTCACCGG
>OOAK01001709.1_pt1 | contig 13357 bp, 10 predicted proteins | sample 1671811 | NCBI WGS metagenome assembly OOAK01 (sample SAMN06348195, study PRJEB24527) | human gut metagenome | biome: human gut; feature: ankylosing spondylitis patient; material: feces | host: Homo sapiens | place: China | collected 2015-10 | reverse complement strand
GCAACGGCGTGGCCTGCAAAAACCAGATCCCCGGCCCCGGTGCCAAGGGCGTGGGCGACACGGCGATCCGCAACTATAATAAGTGGGCGGACATCCGGGTGAACATGGACACCCTGTGCGAGGGCGGCACCCCGGACACCACGCTTGAACTGTTTGGCAAGCAGTTCAAATACCCCTTCTTTGCAGGCCCGGTGGGTGCGGTGAACCTGCACTACTCCGAGACCTACACCGATATGACCTATAACGACGTGCTGGTACGCGCCTGCGCCGAGAACGGCATTGCCGCCTTTACCGGTGACGGCACCAACCCCACCGTGATGGAGATGGCCACCAAGGCCATCGGTGCGGCGGGCGGCTGCGGTGTGCCCACCATCAAGCCCTGGAACATCGACACCATCCGGGAGAAGATGGCCCAGGCCAAGGCCAGCGGCTGCTTTGCCGTGGCCATGGACGTGGATGCAGCAGGCCTGCCCTTCCTCAAGAACATGACCCCGCCGGCCGGCAGCAAGAGCGTGGAAGAGCTGGCCGAGATCGTGAAGCTGGCCGAGCGGCCCTTCATCGTCAAGGGTGTGATGACCGTCAAGGGTGCTTTGAAGGCCAGGGAGGCCGGTGCCGCCGCCATCGTGGTGTCCAACCACGGCGGCCGTGTGCTGGACCAGTGCCCCGCCACCGCTGAAGTCCTGCCGGAGATCGCTGCAGCCCTCAAGGGCACCGGCGTGAAGATCCTGGTGGACGGCGGCATCCGCACCGGTGTGGATGTGTTCAAGGCACTGGCCCTGGGCGCCGATGGCGTGCTGATCTGCCGCCCCTTTGTCACGGCCGTGTACGGCGGCGGCGAGGAAGGCGTGAAGTGCTACATCGACAAGCTGGCCGGGGAACTGGCCGACACCATGCAGATGTGCGGCGCTCACAGTCTGGCAGAGATCACCCCCGATATGGTGCGCGTATAAAACCAAAGAAAAACCGGAAAAGCCGGAGCATGCCTGCGGGTGTGCCCCGGCTTTGTTAAATTTTGTTGAAAAGATGGATGTACGAAATTTGGACGCTTGTGTATTGCCCCAAAATGCGCTACACTACAATCAACTGAACCGTAAACCGGATGCCTGCAGGCGGGAGTGCCGCCTGCTCATTTTTAGGAGGATCTATGAAAAAGAAAACCGAGCAGAACGCTGCGGGAGCGCCGCAGATGGGGAAAACGGCCGGTGCCGGAGCAGCCGGGTTCCTGAAAAAGAACTGGAAGTGGCTGGTTCCGGTGGCCTGCGTGGCCGTGCTGGGCGGTGTGTGGCTGCTCAAGCCCAAGGCCGACAAGCCTGCCAGCGTGGATACCAGCTATGTGGAGACCGCGCCGGAACAGCGGGACCTCGTCAATGCCCTGAGCGGCACCGGCACCCTGAAGCCGGCGAATACTTATAATGTCAAGTCGCTGGTGTCCGGCAAGGTGCTGACCTGCAGCTTTGAGGAAGGCGACAACGTGGAAGAGGGCGATGTGCTCTACACCGTGGACTCCTCCGACGCTACCACCAAGGTGGAGCAGGCGGGCATCACCCTGCAGCAGGCCCAGCGCAACTACGACAAGACGGTGGACCGCCAGTATGTGCGCGCGGAAGTGGCCGGTGTCGTGAGCAGCCTGAAGGTCGCCAAGGGCGACGAGGTGACCAGCGGCCAGGAAGTGGCCGTGATCCGCGACAACTCCAAGATGACACTGGCACTGGAGTTCCCGGCGGCAGACGCAGCCGGTTTCTCGGTGGGGCAGAGCGCGGACGTGACGCTGGACGGTACCTTTGAGACCATGACCGGCACCATTACCGCCGTCACCGGCACCGATGCCCTGAGCACCGGCAACTTGCTCACCCGCACCGTGACCATCTCGGTGCGCAACGCGGGCGGCCTGACCACCGCCCAGGCGGCCACCGCTACCGTGAACGGCGTGAGCTCCATCGGCGCGGCCACCTTCCAGTATCAGGCCGAGCGCACCCTGACGACGCTGGCCGCCGGTACGGTCACCGCCATCCATGCACGCGAGGGCGACAGCGTGAACAAGGACGACATCGTGCTGCAGATCAGCGGCGATGACCTGAGCGAGTCCATCCAGTCTGCTTCTGAGACCCTGCGTGGGGCGGAGCTGTCCATGCAGAGCACCCAGGACACCATGAACAACTACACCATCACCTCGCCCATCAGCGGCACCATCATCGAAAAGGCCGCCAAGGTGGGCGATGCCCTGAGCACGGGCAGCGACCTGTGCACCATCTACGATCTGAGCTACCTGGAAATGACCATCAATGTGGATGAGCTGCAGGTCAGCAGCCTGTCGGTGGGGCAGACCGTGCAGGTCACCGCCGACGCCGTGCAGGACAGGACCTATGAGGGCGTTGTGACCCGCGTGTCCATGAAGGGCGACACCAGCGGCGGCACCACCACCTACCCGGTCACCGTGCGCATCGACGAGACCGACGGCCTGCGCCCCGGCATGAACGCCAACGCGGAGATCGTGGTGGCCCAGGCCAAGAACGCACTGGCGGTGCCCAACGCAGCCGTGGTGCGCGGCAGCTATGTGCTGGTGACCCAGGATTCCCCCAGTGCGGTCAACGCAGACCCGGACATGGTCGCACCGGACGGCTTTGTGTACGTCAAGGTCAAGCTGGGCGTCAGTGACAGCGATTACACCCAGGTTGTCAGCGGCCTGACCGCGCAGGACACCGTGGGCTACGACCCCAGCTCGGTGAGCAGCGATACCTATTACGACAACGGCGGTTATGAGTACACGACCGACGGCACCACCGACACGACGGGCGGCGAGACCACCGACGGCAAGGCCGATGGGGAAGGTGCAGAAAGCACCGTGACCGAGGAACCGGCCGTTGACGAGCCGGTGGACGCCGGAAATGACGGCGAAGTGATCGGCGAGGCCGACGGCGTGGTCCTGACCTGACACGGAGGAATGCATGAGCGCTCTGATCGAATTTGAAGAGGTCTGCAAGTATTACCAGATGGGCGACACCACGGTAAAGGCCGCAGACCACATTACCATGAAAATCGACAAAGGCGAGTTCGTGGCCATCGTGGGCCAGTCCGGCTCCGGCAAGTCCACCTGCATGAACATCATCGGCTGTCTGGACGTGCCTACCCACGGGGTGTACCGGCTCAACGGCCGGGACGTGGGCAAAATGAACCGCAACGAGCTGGCGGCGGTCCGCAACGAGATGCTGGGCTTCATCTTCCAGCAGTACAATCTGCTGCCCCGGCTGAACCTGATGGAAAACGTGGAGGTGCCGCTGGTGTATGCGGGCGTCTCCCGCGCCGAGCGGCACGCCCGTGCCCGTGAGGTATTGGAGCAGGTGGGCCTGGGCGACAAACTGAAAAACCGGCCCAACCAGCTTTCCGGCGGCCAGCAGCAGCGTGTGTCCATTGCGCGGGCACTGGTGCGCAACCCGCCGGTGATCCTGGCCGACGAGCCCACCGGTGCACTGGACTCCCACACCGGCCGCGAGGTGCTGGGGCTTTTGCAGCAACTGCACAAGCAGGGACATACCGTGGTGCTGATCACCCACGACAACTCCATTGCCGTGCAGGCCGACCGCATCATCCGGCTGGAGGACGGCCGGGTGGTCTACGACGGCGACTCTCACGCACCGGAGGCCATGGTGCAGCCCACTCTGCTGGCCGAAACGCCGGAAAAGGAGGAACAGGCATGATCATTGAGACCTTCCGGCAGGCCATCCAGAACGTGTGGAGCAACAAGCTGCGCACCTTTCTGACCATGCTGGGCATTATCATCGGCGTGATGGCGGTCATCGTCATCGTGGGTCTGGGCAACGGTATGACCAAGAGCATGCGGGACAGTTTTTCCGCGCTGGGCACCAACACCCTGAGCATTCAGGTTTGGGGCTACGGCTCCCGCACCGTACCGGTGGGCGATATGTACGACATCTGCCAGCGGCACTCCGACCTGATCAAGGCAGTGTCGCCCCAGATCGAATTCAGCGGCAAAGCCAGCGGTACGCTGAAGATCGGCACCACCAGTTACCGCTGGTCCAACATCAGCGGTGTGGACGAGAGCTACACCGAAATGAAAAATTACCAGATCGCACAGGGACGCGGCCTGCAGTACATGGATATGCAGGACAACAAGCAGGTCTGCATCATTGGCGATTACCTGAACCGGGTGGCTTTTGGCGGCAACGGTGTGGGGCAGACGCTCAAGATCGGTGCCAACAAGTTCCGCATTGTGGGCGTGCTGGCGGCCAAGGTCAGCAACCCCACCATGCAGCAAGGCAGCGACGACGACTGCGTCTACCTGCCCTACACCACCGTGATGCGGCTTTCCAGCCAGAGCGCGGTGAATAACTACACGGCTGTGATGACGGACGAAAACTTTGCCAACGAGGCCAAAACCACGATGGAAGAGGAGCTGCAGAAGATCCTCAAGACCGAAAACGGCTACTATGTGTACAGCGCCAGCGAGTGGCTGGAGGAAATGAACAAGATGATCAACATGGTCATCGTGGTGCTCACCGGCATTGCCAGCATCTCGCTGCTGGTGGGCGGCATCGGCATCATGAACATCATGCTGGTGTCGGTGACCGAGCGCACCCGTGAGATCGGCATCCGCAAGGCACTGGGTGCCAAGGAGCGCACCATTCTGGCGCAGTTCGTGGTGGAAGCTGCCACCACCTCGGCGCTGGGCGGTGTGCTGGGCATCGCACTGGGCTATGCGGTGAGCATGGCGGCCAACAAGGTGCTGCCCATGTTCATGAGCGATACCACCATCACGGTGAGCCCGTCGTTCAACTCCATCGTGGTGGCTTTTGGCATCTCGGTGGGCATCGGTGTGCTGTTCGGCTATCTGCCGGCCCGGCGCGCGGCACGTCTCAATCCCATCGAGGCGCTGCGTTACGACTGAGCCCGAAGAAAGGGGAATACCTATGAAAAAACGTTTTCTCGCACTTTTGCTGGCGGTGAGCATGGCGGTGTCCATGCTGGCCATGCCGGCGGCTGCGCTGGGCAGTGCCAGCAACACGGCCGTGCAGACGGCCATCACGCTGGGCGGTATGGACGCCGGACAGACCGGCAGCCTGGACGCCGCCGTCACCCGCGGGGCCTTTGCCCGCATGCTGGTGGCGTTCTCGGCGTACCGGGAGAGCGCAGCCTCCCAGGGGGCTGTGGGCACCCTGTATAAGGACGTGCCCGGCTCTTCGCAGTGGGCACCCTACATCCGCATTGCGGTGCAGCAGGGCTGGATGAACGGCTACACGGACGGCACCTTCCGCCCGGACAACGCCGTCACGCTGGAAGAAGCCTGCACGGCCGTGCTCAAGCTGCTGGGCTACAAGATGACAGATCTGAACGGTGCCTTCCCGGCGGCGCAGCTGAACAAGGCTCAGGAACTGGGCCTGCGCAGCCAGCTGAACAGGGCACAGGGCCAGGCCATGACCTACGAGGACTGCGCTGTGCTGCTGTACAACGCCCTCACGGCCAACACGGCCTCCGGCGGAGCCTATGGCAGCACCCTGGGCTTTACCGTGGCAAATGGTCAGGTGGACACCTCCACGGTGCTGCTCAGCAGCCTGAAGGGACCCTTTGTGGCGTCGGAGGGCACCCAGCTGCCCTTTGCACCGGTGAGCGTGTACCGCAACGACAAGGTGTCGGAGTCCGGCGAACTGAACAAATACGATGTGTATTATTACAGCGAGAGTCTACAGACGGTGTGGATCTATACCCGCCGCGCCGCAGGCCGCATCACAGCAGTTTCGCCCAGCGCCAGCGCTCCCACGGCGGTGACCGTGGCCGGTACCAGCTACCAGCTGGGCAGCTCGGCGGTGGCGTCCAAGATCTCGTCCCTGAACGGCGGCGGCGTGGGCGAAGTGGTCACCCTGCTGCTGGGCATGGACAATGAGGTGGCGGATGTGGTCACCGGCGAAGAGGCCGACAGCGTGTTCTACGGCGTGGTGCAGACGGCCACCCGCTCCCTTGTGGAGGACAACGGTGCCGACGTGTTGCAGCGCGTAGCAGTGATGTGCACCGACGGCATCACCCGCACCGTGAATGTGGACAAAAGCCTGAACTACCCCGCCGGCTGGATGGTGCGCATCGACGTGACGCCGGAAGGCGAGAACGTGACCGCTATTGAAAACCGGACCACCAGCGGCACGGTGAGCGCAGACGCCACCATGCTGGGCGACCGTAAGCTGGCAGACGACGTGCAGATCTTGGATACGACTACGGAGGGTGTGGCTGGGACGGTTCGTCCCAGCCGCCTATCCGGGACGAAACTGAACATGCTGAATGTCCGCTACTATACGCTTAACGACAACGGCGAGATCGACCGGCTGATCCTCAACGATGTCACCGGCGACCTGTGGAAGTACGGTGTGCTGGATGATATCCGCAACATTGCGGCCAACCTGCCCTCCACCAAGACCCCTGCCACTGCAGGGGATTCTGAGGGCGAAGGCTCTGATGGGACCAACCAGGTGCTGAAGGACCTGCGGAGCGTGCTGGTGCCTACCACCAGCGAGATCCTGTGGGGCGTCATCAACGGCGATATCCTCCAGACCGTGTGGAATAAGGTCACCAGCAGCACCGGCTCCCTGGTGAGCATCGGCGTCAAACAGCTGGCTAAGGTGGTAGGGGAGCCTTATGGCACCATCCTGAACTATATAGGCGGCGGTGCCACCTATGTCTGCTACATCAACGGGCAGCCCACCAGCTACACCACCTCCATCAAGTACCCGGTGCTGGCCGGCGGCCTGGCCGTGCGGCAGGAAGTGAACGGTTCGGTGAAGGCCATGGTGCAGCTGATGCCCATGAAGATCGACAAGGTGGGTGCCGCGTCAGTGCTGTCCGGTTCCACCCGCTATGAGGTAGCGGACAATGCCCAGGTGTACCTGTGGTACAAGGGCCAGTATTACGCCACGAAGCTGGCCGAGGTGAACTCGGACGCTTACTACCTCACTGGCTGGTACGACAACTTTGGCTGCGCCGCGGGCAAGCGCGTCCGCGTGATCGTGGCCGTGAAGAAGGACTGATGCGCTATTACAGCGCCCCGCGCCGGGCACTGCGCGGGGTACGGCAGCTGCTTTATCCGCGTCGGTGCCCCTTCTGCAATGCGGTGCTGGGCAGCATAAGGACCTGCCCGGACTGTGCGGAAGAAGTGGACCGGCTGCGCCGGAAGCCCGGCATCCGGCTGGACGCATCGCAGCATTATCTGGGCGGCCTGAGCGGCGCAGCGGCACCGTTCCGGTATGAGGGCTGCGTGCGGCGGGCCATCCTGCGGGCAAAGTATCAGGCTGCACCATGGACGGCGGTGGAGCTGGGCGTGGTGCTGGCAGAGCTTGCCTTTGGCAGCGAGGTCCGGATGAGGGGCGCGGAACCGGTGCCTCAGCGGGTGGAAGGTGCCTGGCTCGGCTATGACTGCATCGTGCCGGTACCGGCGTCCAGCCGCAGACGCGGGTACAATGTACCGGAACGCATGGCGCAGCCGCTGGCAGAGACACTGGACCTTCCGCTGGAAACAAAGGCTCTTGGTCCTGCCCGCCGGAAGAACCGGCAGGCAGGACTGCCCTTTGAACAGCGCCTGGCCAATGTGGCCGGTGCGTTCCGCGTGCAGGACCCGGACCTCATAGAGGGCCGCCGCGTGCTGCTGGTGGACGATGTGATCACCACCGGTGCTACGGCTGCCGCCTGTGCACAGGCTCTGCTTTCGGCGGGTGCGGAGAGCGTGTTTGCGGTGGCTGTGGCTACGGTGGAATTTCCGCCCATTGCCCAGCCGACCCTGCCCTTGCAGGAGGATGCGGACGAAGAAATTTAAAAAAGTTGCCGAAAAGTGCTTGACAAAATGCGAGAAGTCGGGTATACTAATCAAGCTGTGAGCGACAAACGCTTACAGATATCCGGGTGTAGCGCAGTTTTGGTAGCGCGCTTGAATGGGGTTCAAGAGGCCGTGAGTTCGATTCTCGCCACTCGGACCAAACAAAAATAATCCGAACTTGTTTCCGATAGGAGATGGGTTCGGATTATTTGTTTTCTTCGGAAAACTCAATATGGGTGTCCGTGGAAGATGAAATCCGAAATCATAGATTGACCGACATAAGCCACAACATGATTTCAGGAGGACATGAACATGAAGTACGATGCAAGAGCTTGTCATTTCAATATGGACACCGGCTGCGTGGAGCTGCTACTCCGGGATGGGAGAAAAATTTCCATCGACTGCACCGGGGTCGAGAATGCGCTGGATGTGACCATGGCGCAGAGGTCAGAACTGGATTATCTCATCTACAATGACCCACTGGGCTATGCTGATTTGATCCTGAATGGTGACCCAGAGGAATATTTGAAGAATGTGACCGGGAGCTGTGGGTTGGAGGACTAACTGGTAGCTCAAATTATGCAAAAGCGCAGTGCTTTTTGGGAGGTGCTGCGCTTTTGCATTTGAATGCATGAAACGTCATTCGATCACTTGACTTTTTACAAAGTTTATGTAAAATATGAAGTATAAGAAAATTCCACCGCTTATAATTTCATCTGTGAAGGAGGTTCACATGAAAAAAGCATTTTTTGAAGATTCCGCAATGGCAATGGCAAAACTGATTGTTGAAAGCATCTACCATGGCATGGAAGAAAATGAAGGTATCTATGCCGATTTGATGTATTCTAACGGAAAAGGACAGCACGGCTGGGCACATATCTTTCAAAATGAACATGAACATTTAACAAAGGCAGGATATCGTGTGGTTTTGATGGTCTCTGGAAGCTGGAAGTATGCTGTGGCATATGATCCTCACAGCAAAACAGCCATTATGATTCTTCGCCAAGAAAATTTCCGCAATAGACTTGTCAAATTGCAGAATGGTGAGATGCATTACGTTTTTTCGGGACTTCCGGCTAATCAAGATTTGAATGAAATGGTTCCCCAGTATGAGCAGATGTCACTGTTTGGACAAGATAAAGCTGTGCAGCAAAAAGCCGAAAAGCCCTTCGATGAATTGGAGCAAGCAGTAGACGGTGAAGTCTTGAGATTTGGAATTTTAACGTACCGCTTGGATTTAGCTCAATTGATCAGAAGCTGTACATTGGAAATTTTGAATGCAAATGGTTGCATCGTTGATGAAATGAATTTGGATTCTGCAATTCCGATGAATTGGAAAGAAGCTGTTCCGGAAGATGAAATTACTAAGTTTAAGGAAGAAACTGGTAATGAGTATGGCGTTCAAATCGACAGTATTCCGGAATTCAAACCGCGGAAAAAATTTGTACGGAAAGATGGGTAAAAAATGGGTGCCATTGTTACATCCGAGTTTAATGGAATGCGGCTGACATTGGCTCGTGAAATCCAAAATATTTCCAGTCCTAAGCTAGCAGAAAAGATAGGGGTGACAAAGCAAACTGTCTCTCAGTATGAAAATGGTTTAATCAAACCAAGTGCCGATAAAGTATTAGCAATTTCGCAAGAATTGAAATTTCCACCGAAATTTTTCTTTGAAGGTAGCAGCGATAATTTTAGTCCCGGAGTTGCATATTGTAGAGCAACTACAACCACGACAAGAGCCGTAAAACTACGGCAAACAAACATTGATGTATTGAAATCATATATTTATGACTTTTTTGCAGAATATATTGAATATCCATCAACCGAACAATTGATCGATTGTATGAAATCTGTAGCAGAGTGTTCTGACATGGAACTAATCGCAAAAAAAATTCGGGAAAAATTGGACTTATCGGATAGGCCCATTCGTAATATGAGCTATCTGTTACAAAATCTTGGAATTGTGGTAACTTCTTTCTCGGAAAACGTAGGGCATTTGGACGCAATCAGTCACATTCCGGTCCTTGCCAATAATGGAGAAAGCAAGAGGTTCTATTTCACAACATATAATACAGATAAAACAACACCTGCAAGATTGAACTTTACGTTGGCTCACGAACTAGGACACTGGATACTCGGTCATATTGTTTCGGATGTAAAATCGCAAGCAGATGCTGAGTATCGGAGCAATGAATCAGATGCAAATCAATTTGCATCGGCATTTTTACTGCCCAAAGAAGCATTTTTGAAAGACCTTCAATATCCAACAGTTTTAAATGAATATTTAAGACTAAAAGAAAAATGGCATGTCTCAATTGCGATGATGATTCGTAGAGCATATATGCTAGAAGTACTGTCGCCAAGTCAATATCAATATTTGTTTAGGCAGCTTGGAAGTCGTGGATGGCGAACATTTGAACCGGGAGATATGGTTGAAGTTCCCACAGCATCTCTTTTTTCAGCGTCTGTAAAAATTCTGGATGACAACGGAATTATCGAAAAAAGAAATTTGCTGAAATACCTGAACGAAAAATGTTTTACGGCACAGCAAAAAACATTTGAAGATTTGATGGGACTAGAACAGCATACGCTTGATCCGGCTATGTCGAGTTCTTTTAGTAGAGTTGAGTTCAAACTAAACTAACAAATCCCTTTATACAGAAAAACAGGGTGCGCCCACCCGGACGCACCCTGAAAAATCCACGTACGATAGCGATATGTACAACAGGGCGTTCCCCGTCGGGAACGCTCTGCTTTTCTTTGCTGGGGGTATGATGAGCCTGTTCCGCCTGCCATGCGGCAAACTCCCGTTGCCCTTCCTCGCTGTTCCAGCAGGCAAGGATGGCTGGGTAGAATGCCCGTGCCAGACGGTCGATGACTTCATCGGGATAGGGGGAAGTGTTTGTGGACTTTTTCTTTTTGTTCAAACGCACGCTCCTTTGATCGTCCCACCGTGGCAAAGCCGGGCGAGAAAATCAAAGTTCTAATTCTTATCAGGCGCAAGGGCGCGGATGTTTTCCGCCCTGCACTTGCGGCTGGTGGCTCGTTGATGGCTTACAAGTGCCTGTCGTTATGCCGTTTTAGAGGATTCACCGCTGGATTCTGCAAGAACTTCGTCCAGCGTTTTCAAAAATTCAAGATGAGGTTTCAAGGCAAAGCAAAGAACTTTGACCTGTTCCGGATGCGTAAGAAGTTTCGGGTTCAAGTCGAACGTAATCTCCCAGCTCTTTCGCATGAGAGATTCGGCATTGTGGAGCCGGTAGTACAGTTCGAGAAACTTTTGGGGAACATCATAGTTTTCGTCAATGGTGTTGCTGGCGGCTTTCTCTGCCTGCTTCACCGTTACTTTGTTAGGCTTGACTTTCTTCGGCTTCGGCACATAATTCTTGACTTCCTCAAAAATTTCAGCCTGTTCTTCGGGCTTGGCCTTGCCGAGATTTTCGAGAAGATAATCGGGAATGTGCAGTTCCTCGCGGAAGAACCGATCACGGAAACCGGGAGACAGTTCATCCGCAACGTCAACACCGTGGGCATAGTATTCTGCACGGCGGACTGAACTTGCACTGCTGTGATTTTCCTGCGCAATGCGCTCACAGGTTTTCATTGGCTTCTGGTTGTGTTCAGATTGAACACTGCCAGATTTCTTTGCAGTATGCTGATTACCGCGAAACGCCTCGGTGCGCTTTTCAGAGGAATACTGCTTGCCCATCAGAAACTTCTTCTGCTCCGGGGTGAGGTTGCGCCGCCCCAATTGGTTCTTACAAATCCAAGCGAGAACTTCTTCCCGGCTTTCAAACGGGAGCGGCATGGTGGAGAAAGAGATTTCGGGATGTTCCTGAACGATCTCATAACGGTTGTGGCCATCAACAAGGGTGTTACCCCAAACGATCAAAGGAGAGAGCAGCTTGCCCTCTTTCAGGATATTTTCTTCAAGCTGCTTAAATTCATCATCGGTCAGAGGAGGAATCTGGGACTGGAACTCCGGGTCGATTTTCAGATTGATCATACGCACACTCCTTTATCTCTCCTGCTGCGCCGGTTCTTCCTCCCGGAAAAAGGACGCAACATTCTGCTTTGCGGTTTTCAGTTTGAGCAGTTCTTCCTTGGCTTCCTTGTACTGCTCGTAGAACTTTGCCTTTTCGGATGCCAGCAGCGCATACTCGGCTTCCAGCTTTTTCGGGCTGGGCAGCTTGGTGATGTCGTTTGCCTTGAAATAGGCTGCTGCCGCCCGGTACGCTGTCAGCTCTGCACGATGCTGCTCCTCAAAGACTGCGGGTCGTTTGGCAGTCTTTAACTGCTGTGCGATGTTCTTGGTGTTGTTGTAAGCTGCCACCTGCTCCAACAATTTGCGAGTGGATTTCATGCGGGCATCGAGGTCAAGCACGACTTCCTTTGCATGGTCATACTGCGATTGCAGTTCTTCAATGCGCCGGTCGAGTGCGTCCTCGTTGAGCAGACCTTTTTCCTGCAAGAGAATCAAAGTCTGCGACATGGCTTTGAGATTGTGCTTCTTCGCCCAACGCTCGTAGCCGATGCCCTTGCCCTGTTTCAGCTTCGCCTGAATATCGACCAGTTTCCCAATGCGGTCAGGCTTGGGTTGGACAGCGCGTTTGCGCTCAGCATTTTCTTGTAAGGTGGCAAGCACGAGTCCTTTCTCAAACTTGTCACCGAGATGTTTCGCCCGGATAAACTTGGTTCTGCCAGAAGGCAAGTAGCTGAGCTGCCCACGGCTTTCCTTGACGGCAATGCCGTACTGCTGCATGAGCTTGTCAGAGAAATCTTCAAAGCTGGTGGCACGGTACAGCACCGAAGAAATCTGTTTCCGTAGAGTGTCTTTCACGGTTTCAAACTTCTTCTGCTTGAGTGGTTGTCCGGCTGCGGTGAGGGCTGCGTTTTCACGGTCAAGTTTTTGTTGCCCACGCCGCCTTGCCCAATATTCGGCCTCGCTGACACGCTCTTTCGAGCCGTTGAGCAGGTCAATCTGGTACAGTCCAGCACCCTCGCACAGTTCCATGACTTCGACACGGAGGTGCCGCATGGTCTGGGCTGTGCTGGAGTGCTTCATACCCTCGCGCCAGTCGCGGGGCTTTTGCATATAGGGCTTGCGTTCCACCTCTCGTGTTCGGATGCTGCCGATCACGATGTGGACGTGGATGTTTCCCGAATGGTTGTGCCCATCCGGGTGAGTGCAGACGATGGCAGGATGACCGGGAAAATTTTCAGAACAAAACTTCAGGCCAAGTGCCTGTGCCTTTTCCATGGTCAAGCCGTTGTCGGCTGCATCTCTGGGGTCAAAACTGATGATATACTGGTGGCTCTTGATATCTTCCGGTTGGTTGTTCTTGTTGTACTTTCGGTTTGCCAGCAGACAGGCCGTTGCAAAAGAGGCTTCGCCGCACTCAAGGGTGTCGAGCAGGTACGAATCCCTCAGCTTCGGCTTGCCTTGTTCATCCAGAAGTTGCTTCCCGGTGAACGCATCATGCTGGTAAACGAGGTACGCTTCGATGGCGGTGTAGTCCGAGTTCTTAGAGGCGATATGCTTGAGCG
>OOAK01001694.1_pt1 | contig 13477 bp, 10 predicted proteins | sample 1671811 | NCBI WGS metagenome assembly OOAK01 (sample SAMN06348195, study PRJEB24527) | human gut metagenome | biome: human gut; feature: ankylosing spondylitis patient; material: feces | host: Homo sapiens | place: China | collected 2015-10 | reverse complement strand
GAGGCTTCAGAAGTCATTCTTTTGTCTCAGCGCTTGGCGCTCAAGTATAATACCATACACCGGGGTGGATGTCAACACTTTTTTACAAGTTTTTTCAAAAAACTTCAAATTGCTGCGTTCGGGCAGAAAATTGAACCCCTCCGGGACGGCCACGGCCGTCCCGGCTCCCCTTTTCCAAGGGGAGCTTGCAGTTTTGCGGGCACTGTTATATTATATAATTACATTATAGAGGCAGAGGAGGCCCCCGACCATGATCCTGACGGTCAACATCGGCAACACACACATCACCATCGCCGGATACGAACACGACGCCCTGCAATTCAGCGGGCGTCTGCACTCCGACGCAGCAGCGACCATTGACGAATATGCCATGGATCTGCTGAATCTGCTCTCTCTGTACCGCGTCCAGACCGAGCGCATCGAGGGAGGCATTCTGGGCAGTGTCGTGCCCGCGCTGACGGGCCGCGTCCTGGCGGCGCTGCGGATGCTCTGCTCCGCCCGCTTTCTGACCGTTGGGCCGGGCCTGAAGAGCGGCATCAAGCTGCGGCTGGACAATCCGGCCCAGCTGGGTGCAGAGCTTTTGTGCGGTGCCGTTGCCGCGCTGGCCGAGACGCCCGGCCCGCTGGCCGTCATCTCCGCCGACACAGCCATCTCCATCATGGCCGTGAACGAGAAGCAGGAGCTTGTGGGCGGCGTCATCCTGCCCGGCCCGCAGCTGTCGCAGGCAGCGCTGGTCCAGAAGACCGCCCAGCTGCCCCAGATCGACCTTTCGGCACCGGCTTCAGCCTCCATTTTGGGCAAGAACACCGCTGCCTGCCTGCAGAACGGCTTCGTGCTGGGCACCGCCAGCCTGCTGGACGGACTGGCTGAGCGCTTCCGCGCCGAACTCGGCCCGGAGCTCAAATTCTACGCCACCGGCAATCTGCCCCGCACCATCCGCGAAGCCTGCCACACGAACATTCTTTACCGCGAGACTCTCATCACCGATGGCTTGTACCGCATCTGGCAGAAAAATCGGAAAGGGTAATATCAAAATCAAAAGGAGTGCCACACCATGAATTCCAAACTCGTATCTCTGTTCTGCTGTCTGATCATGCTCGTGAGCTTTTCCGGCTGTACCAAGGTCACACAGCTTGTAAAAGACAATCAACCAACCAAAGCGGAACTGCTCGCAGAAATCAACGAAGAGCATCAGCGTTGGGAAGCGGCTCCTGCCGCCGACCCGACACCCTATCTGCGGCATTACGATGACCCCGCCGATGCACAGAAATATTTTGATTACGTCACCGATACCTACAGCGAATACGATGCCGAAAAAGAACTGACCGTAGAAGAAGCGAAAGAGGATGTGAACTATCTCTTCGATGCCTTCTATTATGATTTTGCCTTCTATGACTATTTTGGCGGGCACACTGTATTCGATCAGGCAAAGGCTGATACTCTGCAGGAAGTCCAAAGCAGGGACAGCCTGACCTGCGAAGATTTGCAGAAGATTCTGGTGAGCCATCTCACCTTTATCAAGGACGGTCACTTCAACATCAATCAGGACTATCCGTCAGAAAAAGACATTCCGTTTTTCTTCCGTCAGGTGATGTTCGTAAAAACGGATTCGGGCTATCAGAATGCCAATGGAAAAGTCGTTGCATCCGTGGACAATTACCCCGATTTGGATGAACTGTTCATGCGGTCAATCTCTGAGCAGGGGTATCTGGTGTATTATCCGGTCCTGCTGAAGCCTGCCACATTTGATGGGACAGAATGGGAAAAGCACACCTGTGATGAAACGCTGACGGTGCACTATACAGACGGCAGTACCGACACACTGACAGCAGACGCATGGAGACAGTATTATAAAGAGCTTCCCAAAGACCAGAATACCGATCTTCGCCAGACAGATGGAATCCCGGTGTTCCAGTTCAACAGCTTTGATGGCTCTTTCCTGCAGGAAGTCAATGCTGCGGCGGCACAAATGAGTGATGCTGCGATCTCCATGCTGGATCTGCGCTCCAATGTCGGCGGATATGAAGAAGTAGCTCATCAGTGGATCACCCGATACAGCCGCCAGCGTGTACAGGGCAATGGAGTCCGCTATGACGTTGTTAATCCGGTATCCGTAGCGATAGCTCATCGGTGGCAAACGCACGACAACATCCTGATTCTTTTAAGCGGAAAATGCTCTGCCTCTTCTGCAGAAATCACAATGGACCTTGCCTATAATCTGGAAAACAGCCTGATCATCGGAGAAAACACAAATGGATGTATGATCGGAAATGGTGGGCATGTGGAACTGCCGAACAGCAAATGCTCGGTTATAATGACATCCGTATGTGTCTATCTGCTGCCGGAGGGTGCAGATTATTTTGAAGAAATGCGTGGCCTTTCTCCGGATATCTGGGTCCCGGCCAAAGAAGCCGAGACGCTGGCGGCAAAACTGATGGAGAATTTGAAATGAGATTCGAATCCTCCCGGCCGCAAATTTAACGTCAGTCCTCTTGTTCGACGTTCCTACGGCTCCAGGAACCGCGCACTAAGCAACAGCCCGCTGGGCTGATTGCTTGCCCCGCCTGCGGCGGGGCCGTGCTGTTCGAATCCTCCCGGCCGCAAATAAAAATCCCCAGCACACGAAAGTGTACTGGGGATTTTATGCGACCGGGAGGATTCGAACCTCTGGCCTTCCGGGTCGGAGCCGAACGCTCTATCCAGCTGAGCTACGATCGCACATCTTCTGAATGGATTCAGTATAAAGTAGTATAGCACAGCCGGACAGAAATTGCAAATAGAAATCTTCGCCCTTGTCGGCCCAATTTCTGCATCCGGAGCATCCTTCTGAAAAATCATCGGGCGGCGCGTAAAAATTTCACCTCTGCTTTTTGGGTTTTCCGTCTTGCAAAAGCGCCGCCGGGCCTTATAATAGAGCTTGTGCCCCGGTGTGCGCGGGCGCAGTTTCGGATCAGGAAAAGGAATCATCAAGTTATGAAGTCAAACACCAAATCGCTGACGGAGGGCCCTCTGGCCAAGCAGATCCTTCTGGTCAGCCTGCCGCTGGCACTGTCCAACCTGCTGCAGGTGCTGTTCAACATGTCGGACGTCGCGGTCGTGGGCCGGTTCGCCGGCTCCACGGCGCTGGGTGCGGTGGGTTCCACGAGCATCTTCGTCACCCTGTTCACCGGTTTTCTCATCGGCCTGAGCAACGGCATCAACGTGCTGGTGGCCCGCTTCTATGGGGCCAGGCACACCGATGACGTCCGCCGCACCGTTCACTCGGCGCTGGTAGTCAGCTTCATCGCCGGTGTGGTGCTGCTGTTCGTAGGCCTGCTGGGCTCCCCCGCCCTGCTGCGGCTGCTGAACACCAAGGAAGACCTGCTGCCCGGTGCTATCCTCTACCTGCGGGTCTACTTCCTCGGTATGCCCGCGCTGGCGCTCTACAACTTTGGCAACGCCATCTTCAGCGCCATCGGCGACACCAAAAAGCCGCTGTACTTCCTGAGCATCGCGGGTGTGCTGAACATCCTGCTCAACCTCTTCTTCGTCATCGTCTGCAAGCTGGATGTCATGGGCGTGGCGCTGGCCAGCGCCATTTCGCAATGCGTTTCCGCCGGGCTCATCCTCCACGCGCTGACTCAGGTGCAGGACTGCTACACCCTGCATTTCCGGGAAGCCCGGCTCGACCCGGACATGACCCGGAGCATTCTGGCGCTGGGCCTGCCCGCCGGGTTCCAGAACGCCGTCTTCGCCATCGCCAACCTCTTCATCCAGGCAGGCGTCAACTCCTTCGACTCTCTCATGGTCAAGGGCAACTCCGCCGCCGCCAACGCCGACAACCTCATCTACGACTGCATGGCCGCCTTCTACATGGCTTGTGCCAGCTTCATGAGCCAGAACTACGGCGCAGGCAAGCCCGACCGCGTGAAGAAGAGCTACTTCATCGCACTGGCCTATTCCTTTGGCGTGGGCCTGCTGCTGGGCGGCAGCCTGTTCGTGTTCGGCCGCGAGTTCCTGGCCCTCTTCACCACCGAGCCGGCCGTCATCGACGCCGGCATGAAGCGTGTGGGCGTCATGGGTCTGGCCTACTGCATCTCGGCCTTTATGGATTGTACCATCGCCGCCTCCCGCGGCCTGGGCAAGACCGTCGTGCCCACCGTCATCGTCATCCTGGGCTCCTGCGTCTTCCGCGTCATCTGGGTGTACACCATCTTTGCCCACTTCCACACCATCCCCTCGCTTTATCTGCTCTACCCCTGCTCCTGGATTCTGACCGCTCTGGCGGAGATCGTCTACTTCGTCCACTGCTACAAGCAGGCCATGAAAATTTTCCGGGAACCGGTCCCTGCGTCGCTGTAAACCGTTCAGACATAAGAAAAGGCAGATGCCGTTCGATGCGGCATCTGCCTTTTTTGTTTCATTACACCTTTACTTCTCCCGCCAGCACCCGCTGATAGTCCTCGTGTTTTCAAACCTGCTCTCTGTCCTCATTATAAACCGGCATTCTGCGCCGTGCAAGAAGTTTGGCACAACAAAAGCTCCCCGGAAACGAGGAGCTTTCGTTGGTTCTCTTATGCGTATTGGTGGTTCAGGAACATCGCCTTGATGAGGACGACCTCGTCGTACTCCTCCTGCTCGACCTGAACGTCGGCGTTCAGCGCCTTCAGGCGGGCCTTGACAGCCTCCAGCGCCTCCGGCACGGTGACGGCGCGGCCCTCTTCGATGGCGTCCATCATCTGCTTGAGGACGGTCGGGTGTGCGTAATAGCTCGGCACCGGGAACGCACCGTTCGGGTAGCGCTTCACATAGTCCGCTGCGGCCTGCTCGGCCCGGTCGGCCCGCTTCATGATGGCGCTGTGGTTGTTGCGGGCGGTGGGCAGCATGTTGTAGCTGGAAAAGAGGAAGATGGCCGCAAAGCCGAACAGCGCAAAGTAGATGCCGTAATTGCCCACATGGTTCGTGATGGCATAGAGGCCGTAGGCTGCGGCCACAAGGCCGAACAGGAAGATGGCCAATGCGACATAGCGGTACACCGGCTTGCTCTGCAGCTGGGCGCGCTTGCGGCGCTCGGCGGCGCTCAGCTCGTCCGAAATCTCCGGCTTCGCTTCCAGATACTCTTTTGCCCGGCGCAGCACCGTCAGGCTGTGCTCGGCGTCTTTCGTCAGCTCCGGCAGCTTGCGGGCGGCCTTTTCGGCCTCCTTCTTCTGCACGGTCTGCTCGCCTGCCGCGCTCAGCCGCTTGATCTGCGGTTGCTCTTTGGCCAGAACGTCCAGCAGGGCGTCCACGTCCCGCTCATCCTTGAAGTTGCACTGCTTCTGCTTGCCGCCGTCGTACTCCACCACCAGATAGGCCATGGAGGCAAACATCCCTTTGCCGGTAAAGCCGCCCTGGCTCATGGCGACCCGCTTGAACGCGCGGGTGATGCTGCCGTAAGGCAGATAATAGCAGCGGTCGATGTAAAAGCTGTTGAGGTACAGCGCCTTTTTGCCGACGCCGCAGGGGCCGATCTTTTTGCAGGCTTTTTTGTCTGCTTCCAGCTCGGCAGCGCCGAGTTTTGCCAGACCCAGTTGTGCAGGTTTGAACAGCATAGTGTATCCCTCTTTTGCGTTTTGTTTGTACCCATTGTCCCACTGTCTTTCGCAAAATGCAAGAGTCTTTTCCACTCTTAGCCAAAAGTAAGACCGGCCGCTGGTGTGGGCAGCGGCCGGTCTTGAGATCACAGGGGGTTATGCCGCCTTGAATGGGTTATGCGGCTTTCTTCTCCGTGTGCTTCTTGGTAGCGTGGATAAACAGGGCCAGCATTGCAACGGCGAAGACGATACCCACAGGGTATGCGATTGCCGTATTGTAGATGGTGGCACCCTCAGCGGTCTTGCTGTTCAGCAGGCCGCCCAGGCACTCCGGAGCCAGCACGAAGTAGGTGCAGGACACAGCGCTCATGAAGGTAGCGGGCACAGCGGTGATCCAGTAGTTCTTCTTTTCCTTGAAGAGGTACATGGAAGCAGCCCACAGGACGATCATGGCCAGCGTCTGGTTGGTCCAGCTGAAGTAACGCCAGATCACGGTGTAGTTGATGAAGCCCAGTGCGTTGCCGATGCCCAGGAAGGCGCCGACACCCAGAACGGGGACGCAGAGCTTCAGGCGGTTCCCGTAGCTGTCCTGGTCCAGCTTCAGCCAGTCGGCCAGAGTCAGACGAGCGGAACGGAAGGCGGTATCACCAGAGGTGATGGGGCAGATGACGACGCCGATCATTGCCAGGGCAATGCCGATACCGCCCATGGTCTTGGAGCAGACGTCGTAGATGGCGGCGGACTGACCTTCGGCCAGAGCAGCGGCCAGACCGGTGTTCAGACCACCGGTGACTTCGTACAGAGAGCAGCCGGCAGCAGCCCAGATCAGAGCGATGATGCCTTCGCAGACCATTGCGCCGTAGAAGACGAAGTGGCCCTGCTTCTCACTCTTCATGCAGCGCGCCATCAGAGGCGACTGGGTGGAGTGGAAGCCGGAAATAGCGCCGCAGGCGACCGTGATGAACATGAAGCTCCAGATCGGGGTGCCCGACGGGTGCATACTGCCGAAGTGATCCCACAGTTCGGGGATGGTGTAGGCGGGGTTGGTGAAGATGCCAAAGATAACGCCCACTGCCATGATGATCAGGCAGATGCCGAAGACCGGGTAGATCTTGCCGATGATGGCATCAATGGAGATAAAGGTCGCGATGAAGTAATAGACCAAGATGATGATCAGCCAGAACAGGGTGGTGGTGAGCACACCGCTCATCCCGCTGTTCTTGCACAGGGTCACGATCAGGCCAGCAGGGCCGACTGCGAACACCGTGCCGACCATGATCAGCAGCACGACAGAGAACACACGCATGATGTTCTGCATCACAGGTCCCAGATACTTGCCGGTAACTTCTGCGATGGAAGCGCCTTCGTTGCGCTCGCTCATCATACCGGAGAAGTAGTCGTGGACGCCGCCTGCAAAGATGGTGCCGAAGGTGATCCACAGGAACACCACAGGGCCCCACAGAGCACCCTGCAGTGCACCAAAGATGGGGCCGAGGCCCGCGATGTTCAGCAGCTGGACGAGGAACAGCTTCCACTGCGGCATCACGACGTAGTCAACGCCATCGTTGATGCGTACAGCGGGAGTTTCACGGTCGTCCGGTCCAAACGTGTTGTCCACGATCTTGCCATAGACAAAATAGCCTACGATCAGGAGCGCCAGACAGAGTAAGAAACTAATCATACCAGAAACCTCCTTTTTCAGATCCACGCCCACGGCCCCATTCTGCCGTGCGTGGTCCATGTCTAGCTTCATGTTAACACATTTTTCATAACTCGAACAATATCTTTCCCGCATAGCCCTCATATCAAAAAGTATATGGTGGGGCTCCCGGCGTTTCTTTCGGCAAAGATTTTTAGCGTCTCCTCGGTAAATTTTCTCTGCCGAAAACGTTCTCTGTGCGATTTTGACCGACGAACGTTGCAGCTCCCAAACTTTCCGCCTGTTTTTTGTGCAGTTTGACCACGCCTGCAATTTTTGCGCGATTTTCAGTGTTTTTTCGTGTTATTCAGCCGGGTTTCTCCCGTTGCAAACGAAGACCGGCCGTCCGGGGACTTCCCGGCGGCCGGTCTTCTGTGAATGGGCAAATATTAGAAGAGGAACTCAGGATCTCATCGGATCATGCGGCTTTCCTGACGCCAGCCTTTTTGGTAGCGTGGATAAACAGGGCCAGCATCGCAGCGGCAAAGACGATACCCACAGGGTATGCAACCGCCGTATTGTAGATGGTGGCACCCTCAGCGGTCTTGCTGTTCAGCAGGCCGCCCAGGCACTCCGGAGCCAGCACGAAGTAGGTACAGGACACAGCGCTCATGAAGGTAGCAGGCACAGCCGTGATCCAGTAGTTCTTCTTTTCCTTGAAGAGGTACATGGAAGCGGCCCACAGAACGATCATGGCCAGCGTCTGGTTGGTCCAGCTGAAGTAACGCCAGATGACCGTGTAATTGATGAAGCCCAGCGCGTTGCCGATGCCCAGGAACGCACCCACACCCAGAACGGGGATGCAGAGCTTCAGGCGGTTCGCGTAGCCGTCCTGGTCGATCTTGAACCAGTCGGCCAGCGTCAGACGCGCGGAACGGAAGGCGGTATCACCAGAAGTGATGGGGCAGACGACGACGCCCACCATGGCCAACGCAATGCCCACGCCGCCCATGGTCTTGGAGCAGACATCGTAGATGGCCTTGGACTGGCCCATGGCCAGCGCCTGTGCCAGACCGGTGTTCAGGCCGCCGGTGACTTCGTACAGAGAGCAGCCGGCTGCGGCCCAGATCAGAGCGATGACGCCCTCACAGACCATGGCACCGTAGAAAACGAAGTGGCCCTGCTTCTCGCTCTTCATGCAGCGCGCCATCAGAGGCGACTGGGTGGAGTGGAAGCCGGAAATAGCGCCGCAGGCGACTGTGATGAACATGAAGCTCCAGATCGGGGTGCCCGACGGGTGCATGCTGCCGAAGTGATCCCACAGTTCGGGGATGGTGTAGGCAGGGTTTGTGAAGATACCGAAGATGACGCCGATGGCCATGATGATGAGGCAGATGCCGAAGATGGGGTAGATCTTGCCGATGACCGCGTCAATGGAGATAAAGGTCGCGATGAAGTAATACACCAGGATGATGATGAGCCAGAACAGCAGCGAAGTGAACACGCCGGATGCACCGCTCTGGCTGCACAGCTCCACGATCAGGCCCGCAGGGCCGACCGCAAACACCGTGCCCACCATGATGAGCAGAACCACGGAGAAGACACGCATCACGTTCTGCATCACCGGGCCAAGGTATTTGCCGGTGATCTCGGCGATGGAAGCGCCGTCGTTGCGCTCGCTCATCATGCCGGAGAAGTAGTCATGGACACCGCCCGCAAAGATCGTGCCGAAGGTGATCCACAGGAAGACCACCGGCCCCCACAGAGCGCCCTGCATGGCGCCGAAGATGGGGCCGAGGCCCGCGATGTTCAGCAGCTGGACGAGGAACAATTTCCACTGCGGCATCACGACATAGTCCACGCCATCGTTGATGCGCACAGCCGGAGTTTCGCGGTCGTCCGGGCCGAAGGTGTTGTCTACGATCTTACCGTAGACGAAGTAGCCCACGATCAAGAGCGCCAGACAGAGCAAGAAACTGATCATACCAGAAACCTCCTTTTTTCGGTGCTGTCCGCGGCCCCATTCCGCCGCCGGGCAGCTCCCGATCTCTGGCCTCATGGTAACATATTTTTCATCATCTGCACAATATTTTTCCAGCATAGGGGTATATCGTATCCGATATACCTGCTAAGAATTTTTACCGTTGTCCGGTCCGTTTTTTGTCGAAAAGCCAGCAAAAAAGAAACGAAACCGAATTTTCGGTTTCGTTTCTTTGCCACATTTCTCTATTTTTATCAATTCCGGAGCCAAAACTTTAGCCGCTTCTTTGCCGGCGGCTTCTCATTTCATGGTCTGGGCCGCCTGTTTGTGGAGCAGATCGACAAACGCCTGTTCCTCCGCCCGCAGGCCACCCTTGTCCGGATAGACCAGGACATCCCGCATCTGCTGGCGCTGGGCCGGGCATTTCTTCAGCACCAGATGATACTGTTCCAGCGCCTTGCGGGGCATGGGTGACGCCCACATATACGCAGACGGGAGCCGCTGCAAGATCGAAAACTGGCTGCACCGCTCATACACATGGATACGCCGGGCTTGGTTCACATGCCAGCGCACACCGTCGCCGCCCTCCTCGCCGGGCAGCTGAAAGTCGTCGTGCCGGATCTCCATATACTGGTTCAGTTCGGTCAGGTCGCGCACCTCGTGCCGGGCCAGCGGGCCGTCCCGGTTGGTGAGCAGCTGATATTCGAAGTCCATCACCGGCTCCATCTTCAGCCCCCGCCGGGCGCAGTAGTGGGTGTAGTGCTCATCGTCCTCCACCGCATAGCGCAGCAGCGCCAAGTGATAGCCCCGCCGCAGCACGAAATCCAGCGCCTCCATCGAGCCGCCCTCCCGGATGTGGATGTGCACCCGCTCCAGATGCACCGCCTGTTCCAGATAATCCACCGCCGCATAGGACGCATAGGTCGCATGGGGCAGCATCACCCGCAGCTCCGCGCAGCGCTCCTGCTCTTCCTCGACGCTCCGGCTCAGGCGGTCCACATCTTCCAGCACCCGCTCGGCCTGCTCGATGAACCGCCGCCCCTGCTCGGTGGGGATCATGCCGGTGGAGGAGCGCTCAAAGATGCGGATGTGATACTCCTCTTCCAGATTTTTCAGCGCCTTGCTGATGTTGGGCTGGGCCGCATACAGCTGCTTTGCCGCAGCGCTCACCGACCCCCACTGCATGATGGCGACCAGATAGCGCAATTCTGTAATGTTCAAGCTCTTCTCTCCTTTTGGCGTCGTGTGGAACCATTTTGTCCTATTGTATCAGCCCCGGCGCCGGGCTGTCAAGTTGACGGCAGCGCATCGGGGCTTTATAATAAGAATACCACGTTCTCCCCTGCCGGGAGAATCATCTGTAAAATGAGAACATTGTATTTTTCGAGGAAGATCGTATGACATACCGCGTTTTGCGCATCGACGAGCAGCTGTACGGCTGCGAGGAGCTGCCGGAAGGGCAGCCCGTCTGCTGCGATGTCTTATTGGAGGACGAGACCGGTGAACGCCGGGTCATCGCCTATCCGGACGCTGCGCTGACCCGCCTTGGCATCGACGAGGGCGACACCGTCCGGCTCGACCACCATACCCTCATCAAACTCTGAAGGAGCCTCTATGCACAATTTATATTTTACCCGCCACGGCGAGACCGTCTGGAACGTTGAAAACAAGATCTGCGGCATGACCGACAGCCCGCTGACCGCCCGCGGCCGGGCGCAGGCCGCTGCACTGGGGGCCCATGTCCGGGACAGCGGGGTCCACATTGACGAGATCCTGTATTCTCCCCTGTCCCGCGCTGCCGACACCGCTCTGGCCATCGCCGAGGCCACCGGCATCCCGGCCCGCCCGGAACCCCGCCTGCGGGAGCAGTGCTTTGGCCGCTACGAGGGGACGCCCCGCGATGGGGCCGAGTTCAAAGTCTCCAAGACCCACTTCGCCGACCGCTACTCCGGCGGCGAGAGTATGCTGCAATTGGCCCAGCGCATCTACGACCTGCTGGACGAGCTGCGGGCCGACGAGAGCAAGACCTATCTCCTTGTCGCCCACAATGGCATCGCCCGCGTGGTGCGGTCTTACTTTTACGATATGACCAACGAGGAGTATGCCGCCTTCGGCATCCGGAACTGCGAGTTCGTCGAGTATACGTTTGCATGACAACGAAAGCCGCCGGGGCCCCGGCGGCTTTCGTTGTCCTGGCGCGTCACACATGACGGTAATGGAATTTCCGATCTTTTGTCACGAACATATACACGCTCACCCCCAGCGCGGCAAGCTCGGCGGCCGTGACGGCCAGCCAGATGCCATCCATTCCCATGAGCGCCGGCAGTGCGAAGACCGCCGCCACCTGAAACAACAGGGTGCGCAAAAAGGAGATGAGGGCGCTCGTCACACCGTCGCCCAGCGCGGTAAAGAAGGACGACGCATAGACGTTGAAGCCCATGATGAGGAAGCTCAGCGCATAGAGCCGGAAGGCGTGGGTGGTCAGTGTTAGCAGCCCGGCATCGTAGCCCACGAAGATGCGGGCCACATGCGGGATGAGGAACATCGAACCAATGGTCATGACGACGGCCACCACACCGATGAGGCGGAAGCTCATGGAATAAAGGTTGTGGACCTCCCGGTGATTGCGGGCACCGTAGTGGTAGCTGACGATGGGGGCGCTGCCAACGGCATAGCCCACGAAGACGGCCACAAAGAGGAAGGCCGCATACATGATGACGCCGTAGGCCGCCACGCCGTCCTCGCCCGCAAAGCGGAGGAGCTGGTAATTGTAGAGGATGTTGACCAGCGACATGGAGAGGTTGGTCATCAGCTCCGACGAGCCGTTGATGCAGGCATTCCGCAGAACGCGGCCATGGAACTTCGTCCGGCTCAGGTGCAGGCGGCTGGTGTTGTTCCGGTCCAGGAAATAGAACACCGGCAGCAGGCCGCCGACGATCTGGCTGAGGAAGGTCGCGACCGCGGCACCCTCAACGCCCCAGCGGAACACACCCACCAGAACGACGTCCAGCACCATGTTGGTGCAGCCCGCGCCCACGGTGAAAGCGAAGCCCAAGTGGGGCTTTTCGGCCGTAACGAAAAAGCTTTGGAACATGTTCTGCAAGATAAAAGTCGGCAGGCTGACCAGCAGGATGCGGCCATACCGCAGCGCATAGTCCAGCATCTCCCCCTTTGCGCCCAGCAGCTCCGCCACCGGCTCAATGATGACCAGACCAACGGCGCTGAACACGATGCCCGCTGCAAGGGCCGAACTGAGGAAGAGGCTGAAAAGTTCGTCCGCCTTTTTTCCATCGCCCTCGCCCAGCGTGATGCCCACGATGGCGCTGCCGCCAGTGCCCAGCATAAAGCCGACGCTGCCGATGAGCATGGGCAGCGGCATGATGAGGTTGACCGCCGCAAATGCCGTCTTGCCCACGAAGTTCGAGACGCACAGGCCGTCCACGATGCCGTAGATGGAGGTGAACAGCATGGTGCCGATGCAGGGCAGCACGAACCGGATCAGCCGGGAATAGGTAAAGTGATCGGACAATTGGATGGGGTGCTTTGGCATAAATTCTCCTTTTTACATCATCCCGCCGGGGCGCCAGCCGGTGCAGTAGCGGGCATAATCGCGGTCGGCCTGCTTGACGTAGAGGACGAGTTCTTCCTTCCCCTCTTTGTTTTTCATCGTGCGGACCTTGGTGGGCAGGCTCTGGCGCTGGAGCAGCTCCAGTTCGTCGTTCAGCTCGTCCTCGTTGTCAAAGGTGTCGAGCCTGGTCCAGTGGGTGGCAAACAGCCAGAATTTTGCAAGGGTATCGCTCATGGTTCAGTCTCCTTCTCCGGCACGGGCTGCGGGGCCGTCAGCCGGTAAAACGGCGCGATGGCGTTGGCGTCGCCATGGCGCACGATGGAATAGGTGATGTCGCAATAGGGCTGGATGGCCGTGCTCTTCTCGACGGTGGAGATGAGCAGGACCTGCAATTGCAGGCGGCGGAACAGCTCCATCATGGGGCGGATGCGGTCGCTGGTCATCTTGCTGAAAGCCTCGTCCAGCAGGACCAGACGGATGCTGTTCTCGCTCTTCTGATAAATTTGCAGCAGCGAAGCGCAGATGGCCACATAGAACGGGGCCTGATTCTCGCCGCCGGAGGAATCGCGGCTGACACGGGACAGATACGCCTGCTGGCCGGAGACCGTGTTCGTGACCTTGATGTCGTAGTCCAGATAGGTGCGGTAATCCACATAGTCGGACAAGGTGGCACCGGAGGTGCTGCGGCCCTCCTGCCGGGCGCGGGTGTTCTCGTCCACGTCGGCCATGATCTTTTC
>OOAK01001680.1_pt1 | contig 13612 bp, 5 predicted proteins | sample 1671811 | NCBI WGS metagenome assembly OOAK01 (sample SAMN06348195, study PRJEB24527) | human gut metagenome | biome: human gut; feature: ankylosing spondylitis patient; material: feces | host: Homo sapiens | place: China | collected 2015-10 | reverse complement strand
GAACAAAAGCCGCAAGAGCAAAAGCACAGGAAAGAGCCACGGCACTTATGAGTATGTGGAAAGATTATAATCATTATTATACAGATTTCTCAAACTATATCTTACCTCAAATAACAACTCGTGTGGCACAAATTGTGACAGGTGAAAAACAAGACGATATACCTCAAGTTATAAATCTTGAAAAGCCTAAAACGAAAAGGTTAAAAATTACAGGTACAACAATAAAGAACGGTTCAATTTTAGTTGATATTGATAAAGGTTTTGAGGGCGTTGCAATCTGTGCGCTATACGATAAAGACGGACTTTTAAAGCAGGTTGTCACTGAAACAGACAATACAGCCGAAAAAACTTTGACACTTAAAATGCCTGCAACCAAAGACGGATATGCAGTAAAAGTGATGAATTGGGACAGTTTGGATAAGATGAACCCAATCGGAAAAACGCATTCGATAAAAGTAAGCGATATAGAAGATTTATCAGACGGAGATGATTCATCAGAAGAAATAACATCATCAGACGAATATATAGACGTATCAGAGCTTACTTCATATGATAGCAATACATACAGAGTTTATAACGGTGACGGAACATACGAAAGTGTCAAGGCAGAAAATGGAAAAGTTCATAATACGTCAAAATCAGAAGTGACGGTAGTGCCGGAGTATAAATTTGAATTTACGAATGCTTCTTCATCAAAAGAGGAATATATAAACGGATATGTAAAAGTCAATGCAAATTCTTATACAGAAGAAAAAGGTTATGGACTTGGAAACGGTGATTATCATATTAACGAAAACGGTTGCTTGCCGACAGGTGACAATACTATAAAAATAGATGTACCTGACGGTTTTTATGACATTACGGTATACAGAAAAGGCGGAGCGAGAGCAGATGTTTATAATAACGGTGTTCAGATTATAAATAATACTACATCATCGGGTTCACAAAACCGTCCGTCAGGATTCGGTGTAATGTATGCACCGAGAATGGAAGTTACAGGCGGTCAGATAAATCTTACAATCGGTAATACTTCGGGCGGAAACGAGAGAGTTGCGTCGGTTGAAGTTGCCAGAGTACCCCAAAAGTATAAAAAGCAAGTTGTTTGGATAGCGGGTGATAGTGAATCTGCAAATTACTATCCGCAAAATGCAGACGGTGACGACTTGGATAACAATAAAGTTATGATGACAGGCTTCGGTATGCAGCTTGAAAAGTTCTTATCACCGACAAAATATGCAGTTGCAAACTTCGGTCAGCCGAGTGCTACGGTTAAGACTTGGTATAACGAATGTTTTGAATCGGTTAAAAAGTTAATTCAAAAAGATGATGTTTTGATTATTGACTTCGGTATTAATGATTCGATAAGTTCATTAAATAAGATTGCTATTGATGAAATGAAACAGTATATGAGTGAAATGGCGGCTATGGCGAAAGAAAAAGGTGCAGTACCTGTTCTTGTAAGCCCTGTTTACAACAGTAAATATCAGCACAAAACATATTTCACATACAGCACATCAACAAAGATTAATGCTATAACTGAATTTGCCGAGAGTATCGGTGTGGAGTGCATAGATCTTAATAAATACACTCAATTATATGTAAATCAAGCCAAAACAGATACAAATGATACGAATTGGACGGTTAATAATTATCAGGTAGGCGATAATCTACACTTGACACAACATTCCGCTTTGCTTGCGTCATCATTTATTGCGGCAAGATTAAAGAGTATGGGATATGAAACAACCGATTATTCATATACATATAAAGATTTGTCGAGTCTTTCTGCTGACAGTGACAGTAAGGTTATCAGAGGTGAAGAAAGCGGAGTGACAAGAGTTTATTCCGTTGCAGAGGCTGAAAAGTTTATAAAAGCCAATACCGAGGTTTTACCGACACCCGAAAAGAAGTGGGACTTCACAGAAAATACACCGGCGACAGAGGGCGAAAATGTAACGGTTGTGTCAGGCTCTGCGGCTTGGAATGAAACGAATCAGAATATTAAATTTAACGCAAATGTAACTGCACCGGGTACTTTGTCATTGAAATTAAATCCTGCAATCGGTAATAAGGCGAATGTTAATTTTGATTTGTATGTCGGTGCATTGGGCGGACAGACGTTTACATACACGATTAATGACAGTGAGGGTACAAATCTTGTTAATTGCTCATTTAACGTATATAACGGTACAGGAAGTATGGTTATCGGCGGTGAAGAAATTGCTGTTGACTGTGATGTTACATCAGCGGTATCAAAGGTAAATGGTGACGGTATGTCAGCGTCAGTAACACAAGTGTCAAATGAGATTAATTTTGCAACTAATACAGTTACTGTAAACATAGGCTCAAAATCATTTACCGGCAAGCTCACAGGAGCAGAAACAGGATTGATTTCAGATATATCGTTTAAGTCGGAGCGTTCAAAGAAAGCTGACAGAAGTATATATCTTGACAATCTTGTAGTAAGAGAATATGAAACCGATTCATCGGATACAGACGAAACTGCGTTTCCTAAGTTTAAAAGCGAAACATATACAAAAGACGGAAGTACAATGAAATACAGATATTATCTTCCTGAAAATTATGACAGTTCAGTATCGTATCCGGTAGTAATGTTCTTGCACGGTGAAACAAGAAAGGGCAACGATAATGAAAAGCAGTTGTATAACGCACAAGATTTATTTGATAAGGTTATAGAACAGGAAAGCACAAATCCTTGTATTCTTGTTGCACCGCAATGCAGTGCAGATAACAGTTGGACTGATTTGTCGGATATGATTGACGGAGTTGTAAATGATATTCAAAATCAGTATAGTGTAAACAATGAGAAAATATATATTGCAGGTTATTCAGAGGGTACAGAGGGCTGTTATAAGGTTGTCTCTGATAATCCCAATAAGTATGCAGGAATAATTGCAATAGCAGGAAAGGGCGATACAACGTCGGCGCAGGCAATAGCAAAAAATAATACAGGCGTAATGATTTTTGCGGGTAGCGAGGACGATACGGAAATTAATGATTCTTCAAAGGCAATATATAAAGCACTTGTCGAAAACGGTGCGACGAATGTTGAATATAAAGAAATTTACGGCGAAGGTCATAATATTCTGAAGTCAGCAGCGAATACATCTGGCTTGCTTGATTGGTTGTTTGCAAAGAATTTAACAGACAATAAGACTGAAAATACAAAAACTGTTGACTTGGCTATATTTATGGGGCAGTCAAATATGGCAGGACGTGGTGAATACGCTGATGCGACAGAATGCCCGATAGGCGTAGGATATGAATTCAGAAGTGTATCAAATGCAGATATGTTATTCGGTGTATCAGAACCTTTTGGTAAGAGTGAAAACAACGATTCTATAAATGACAACGGAAGTAACGGTGTAGACAGAAGAAGTGGGGATATGGTTTCATCACTTATGAACAGCTATTATGCCGAAACAGGTGTTCCGATTGTAGGAGTCCAAGCATCAAGAGGCGGTACAAATATAGGATATTGGAATACTGCGGCACAAAAGAATGAGGCACAGTCGCGACTTACCGCCGCTAAAACCTATCTTGAAGATAACGGTTATACTGTAAATCATATCTTTATGGTTTGGTGTCAAGGCGAAGCAGACGCGGATAAAATTTATTCGGGAAGTCAGTCGGCAGCGTCATATAAGTCACAGACGCTTAATGTGTTTGAGTATATGAAAACAGTGGGCGTTACAGATATGTTCATAGTTCAAACAGGTCACTATAACGGTGACGATGATACAGACGGCAAACATGATGAGGCATATGTCACAGTACACGATGCACAAGCAGAACTTGCAAGTGAGAATGATAATGTTTATACAGTAGGTTCATTCCTTGAATTTAAGGAAAATATGAAAGACAATTATCATTTTCACCAAATCGCATATAATACAGTTGGCATAGCGGCAGGTAAAGCAATAGCAGAGATATACAATAACTAAAAAAGTATTCTTTTAGTTTTGTGTAAATACAAAATGGTATAGAAAATTTTATTTAAGCGGACGGAATTAAATTCCGTCCGCTTTTACGTTATCAAAAAAATCAGCAATCGTCAATAGCGGATTCTATCAGCAAAGAAGAACTCCAACTGAGAATGAAGCTCATATCCAATCACGACGGCGACTAATCTATTTTTCATGACGTCCATTATTGCAAGGTACAGCATTTTAAACAAACCTAAATATTTCAGGTATCCCCAAGCGGTTTGTGCACTTATCTGCACAACTAACACGATAGAAAAATTTAAAATAATACACTTTTTAAAATTTTACATCTTCTTTTCGATTTTTTCCATTGAAGATATTAATGATTCTAGTTAAAATAAAGTCAACAAATAAACAAAGAAAGGAATGAGAGAGATGTCTGAATACATTCTTGAGCTAAAAGGAATAACGAAAATATTCCCCGGAGTAAAGGCTCTTGATAATGTTCACTTTCAGTTAAAACAAGGTGAAATACATGCTCTTATGGGTGAAAACGGTGCAGGAAAATCAACATTCATAAAAGTTATCACCGGAGTACATCAAGCTGAAGAAGGTGAAATATTCATTAACGGCGAAAAAGTAGAAATAAAAAATCCTAAAGATGCACAAAAATTAAGTATTGCCGCTATTTATCAGCACGGTACGGCATATCAACATTTAAGTGTAACGGAAAACATTTTCATAGGGCACGAGAAAATGACAAAGTTCCATACAATTGATTGGAAACAAATGCACAAGGATGCAAAAGCACTTTTGGAGAGATTGGGAAGTGACATTGACCCACATTCAAGTATGGGTAATCTGACAGTTGCGGAACAACAGATAGTCGAAATTGCAAAAGCCATTTCTACAAATGCAAAAATAATCATAATGGACGAGCCTACGGCGGCTCTTTCAAAAAGAGAATGTGAGGAATTATACAGAATTACAGAACAACTTAGAGATGAAGGCTGTTCAATAATATTTATCTCGCATCGTTTTGAAGATATGTACAGACTTGCTACAAGAGTAACCGTATTTCGTGACTCACAGTACATAGGTACATGGAATGTAGATGAAATTTCAAATGAAGTATTGATTTCAAAAATGGTCGGACGTGAAATTTCTCAAATTTATCCTAAGCAAGAAGTTGAAAGAGGAGAAGAAATTTTCAGAGTTGAGGGATTATCAAAGACAGGGTACTACAAAGATGTTTCTTTTTCACTTCACAAGGGCGAAATCCTTGCTATGACAGGACTTGTCGGTGCAGGACGAACAGAAGTATGTCAAGGTATTATGGGTATTGAAAGACCCGATAAAGGAAAGGTCATTTTGGAAGGAAAAACACTTTCAATAAGACATCCGTCAGACGCTATGAAAGCAGGTATCGGATATTTGCCTGAGGACAGACAAAAACAAGGTCTGATTCTTGATTGGGGATTGGGACAAAACGTAACATTATCAACACTTGAAAAATTTACTAAGTTCACTGTTATAAACAGAAAAGCAGAACGTGAACGTTCAAAAGAACTTTTGGAAAAAGTTAAAACAAAGGCTCTTTCTGTATTTGATAAGTCAGGTGGTAATCAACAAAAGGTTATCGTAGCAAAGGTTTTAAATTCCGATTTGAAAGTAGTTATCCTTGACGAACCGACAAAGGGTGTCGATGTAGGTGCAAAAGCACAGATATATGAAATTATGTCAGAATTGGCGGCACAAGGTTTCGGAGTAATAATGATTTCTTCGGAAATGCCGGAAGTATTGGGTATGGCAGATACAATCCTTGTTATGAAAGAGGGCAGAGTATCTAAGATTTTTGCAGATGCAACAGGCGTTACTCAAGAACAAATTCTTGAGGCCGCAATGAATATGTAGGAGGTGTAATTTAATTATGAAGTTAAAAAAATTCTTTTCATCGAATATTCGTGAAATCAGCTTAATTATTGTAATGATTGCACTTTCTGTATTTATTGAAATAAGAAGTGGAGGAAACTTCTTCACACTTGAAAACATTTCCGATATGTTCACAGAAACGGCAGTTCTTGCAATTACGGCGGTAGGCATGATGATGGTAATTATCACAAGCGGTATCGACCTTTCAATCGGCTCGATAATGGCGTTGGGTGCAATGGTCGGTGGAACGATTCTTAAAAATAATCAAGCAGTTCCTGGAGTGGCAATAATTTTAGTATCGATAGCAGTCGGTATTGTATGTGGTTTCATAAACGGTACATTGGTTGCTAAACTGAAAATATTACCTATTATCGCAACACTCGGTATGATGAATATATATCGCGGACTTACATATTTAGTTGCTAACGGAAGTTGGATAAAACAACAGGAAATGGGTACAAAGTTTCTGTCAATCGCGACAGGAAAGTTTCTTGGTATAAATAATCTTATAGTTGTAGCAATAGTTGTTTATATAATTGCCGCATTCTTCCTAAATAAAACCCGTACGGGCAGAAAGATTTATGCAGTAGGAAACAGTGAAGAAAGTGCAAGAGTTTCGGGTATCAAAACAGATCGAACATTAATTATGGTTTATACTATATTAGGTGCGGTAGCCGGCTTAGGCGGTATACTTTATGTTTGTAAATACGGAGTTGCTCAAGGTGAAACCTGTACCGGATATGAAATGAATGTAATCGCAGCTTGCGTACTTGGCGGTGTAAGCATTAATGGCGGTACAGGCAGAGTACAAGGCGTATTGTTGGGTGCTGTATTACTTGGTATTCTTAACAACGCAATGCCGCTTATCCATGTATCTTCATTCTGGCAAGAGGCAATTCGCGGTTTGATTATACTTCTTTCAATTATAGCAAACTCGTTAATTCAAAGAAACGTTGAAATGAAAGCATTGAGAAGGAGGAATATCTGATGGCTAAAGAGTATGTAAAACAGGCTGTAAGCAGTGACGGTACAAGAACAATATCAGCCCAAAGAGGATTTTCTTGGCAGAGATTTCTTTTTCAATGGGAGTGGATGCTTGTATTAATGCTTATATTGGTAAATGTATTTAATATATCCGCGTCACCGTATTATGCACATGCAAAATCAATTTTAAATGCAACCCGTGACTTCTTGGATAAAGCAATAGTAGTATTTCCGATGGCATTCGTATTAATGCTCGGTGAAATCGACATCAGTGTTGCGTCAATTATGGCTCTTTCAGCAACAATTATGGGTGTTGCGTTTGACGCAGGAGTTCCGATGATTGGAGCAATCGGTCTTGCACTTGTCACAGGCACTGTATGCGGTTTAATTAACGGAATTATCCTTGTAAAATTCCCTGAATTGTCAAGTATGATTGTAACGCTTGCAACACAGATAATATTCAGAGGAATAGCACAGATTATTTTGGAAACCAATTCGGTGGGAGGATTCCCAAATTGGTTTACACAAATTGCAGCCGGTAAAATCGGTGGAATGGTTCCATACGCATTAATATTTGTAGTAGTTGAGGCTTTGTTCTTTGCTTATCTTCTTCACTACACAAAATTCGGCAGAAGATGTTACGCAATGGGTAATTCAACAACGGTTGCAAAATTCTCGGGTGTAAAAACAGATAAGATTAAAATTATTGTTTATACAATGACAGGTTTATTATCAGCAATTGCAGCAATTTACCTTGCATCAAAGATGTCAAGTGTACGTCCTGACGTTGCAAAGGGATATGAACTTGATATTATAGCAATGGCTGTACTTGGCGGAGTATCAACTTCGGGCGGTAAAGGAAGAATACTTGGTGCAACTCTTGCTATTATGGTAATCGGTTATCTAAGATATGGTCTTGGTCTAATCAACGCATCAAGCCAGATTATTATGATAGTCGTAGGTTTACTATTGATAATTGCAGTTGCAATTCCAAGTTTCAGAGATAGTATCGGTAATATGAATTGGTTCAAAAAACTTAAAGCAATGGCGACAAAGTCGCAAAAATAACTTAGTATCAATCGGAGTAGGAAACTCCGAAAAATAAAGGAAAACTTTAAAATAAGAAAGGTAGGTTTTAAACATGAAAGCAAGAAAACTATTGGCATTAGGTCTAACGGCAATAATCGGAGCAACTATGATGGCAGGTTGCGGAGGTGGTGGCGGAAGCACAACATCTCAAAGTTCAGATGGCTCATCGGCAAGCGGTACATACGCATTTGTGGCGAAAGACGTACAAAATCCTTATATGCAGAAAGTATATGACGGTTTTGAAAAGGCTTGTAAAGAAATCGGAGCAGAACCACTTTACAAAGGCCCTGAAGCAGCCACACCGGAAAAGCAGATTGAAATTATCAATCAGCTTGTAGCACAAAACGTTGCGGGTATCGCTATTGCAGCTAACGATGCAGACGCATTGCAACCTGCATTGACAGAAGCTATGGACGCAGGTATTAAGGTTATTTCGCTTGACAGTGCTGTAAATAAAGATTCAAGACAAACTCATATTCAACAAGCCGATCCTGAAAAAATCGGCAGAGGACTAATTCAAGCGGCTTATGAAATGGTAGACGGTAACGGCGGTATCGCTGTATTGTCTGCAACAGCACAAGCTACAAACCAAAATCTATGGATTGAATGGATGAAGAAAGAATTGGAAGAAAATCCTGAAAAGTATGCAAATACACCACTTATAAAAGTTGCATACGGTGACGATGACCCAACAAAGTCAACATCAGAAACACAAGCACTTTTGACAGATTCATCTATTAAAGTTATCATTGCTCCGACAACTGTAGGTATGCTTGCCGCAGGTAAGGTATTGCAAGATAAACAGTCAGATGTAAAACTAACAGGTCTTGGCTTGCCGTCGGAAATGGCTCCGTTTATCGAAGATGGTACTTGTCCTTGGATGTATCTATGGAATCCTGTTGATATAGGTTATTTGTCAGGTTACACAATGGATGCACTTGTAAAAGGCACAATTACAGGTGATGTAGGCGGTTCATTTAATGCCGGTGACCTTGGTGAAAAGAAGATTACAGAAGCTGCAGATGGTGGTACAGAAGTAATGCTTGGTGATCCATTCAAATTTGATACAGAAAACATTGCTGAGTGGAAAGAAGTTTATTGATTTTAGTTAATTACTGATTAATTGTATTATTTCCCCCCTAAAAAAATGTCCCTTTATTAAAAGGGACATTTTTTCGTTGACAAATATAATGCCGATAGAGTATAATTAATATGTTAATATAGTACAATATATTGATTGTATATTTCTATGATTTGTAGTTTTTTACTAAATGTAATAAAAACGGAGTTTGATATGAAAAAACATTCAAGACTTGTTGAAAGAGTTGTCAGACCATATTTGATTTTTATAGCTTTGATTTTAGCTGTAGTAATGATTGTAATGTACTTTTCTGTTGTGACAAAACTTAATTATGAGGCAGAAAATGCAGGGACGAAAATTGCGGAAACAATGGCTCGACAGGTCGACACATACATAGAAGAAATAGACGTACTTGCACAACAAGTAAAACGTCAACCTCGTATAATAAATATTTTTTATAACCTTAACAATACCAAAAATGATAAAAGTAATTTTTTCAATAATAATGTCTTGCTTGGAATTGACGTTTCATCTATCCTTAACGGATTGATTACTGATCGAAACGGTAATTTCAATATATCGGTTTATAACGGATACGGTGATTTTGTATCAAATCAAAATTACTTCATTGATAAAAAGAAATTTCAAAGCACTATGGAAAATATGAATTATGCCATAGAGTTAAATCAAATCGAAGAAAACGACGATAAAATAATAACCGCACCATCGGAAAATCCTTGGACAGAAAGTACAAGAGAATTTATAACTTTAAAAAAGAGTCTTAAAAATGATTATTCCGATACCGTTTGCGGTATAATTGAGGTTAGAGCAAGCGTGGACAGGCTTGAACAAATGCTGCATACGGAAGATAATGCCGAGATTTTAATTTGTGACCGTTCAAACGGAAAAATTATATATCCGACCGTATATACAGAAAGAGAAAGAAGCGAGTATTCTTCGGCATTTGTCAATAATGCAAACTGGGAAATAATGATACGAACACCCGTGTCAAATACAAAGACAAATATAATATTTATTTTATCGATTTTTGTGGCTTTGTATGCAATATTACTAGTGTTTGTCTTCTTGATAAGCCGAACTATCGGAAAAGAAGTTATAAAACCGATTTCACAATTAGCAAATCACGTTTGCAAAATTGACGCACCGGATGATAAAATGGCTCACATCAACGATGATGCTATTGATGAAATAAAAGAGCTTGAGGACAGTTTTGAAAAAATGCTTGAAAGAATGAATAATTCGATTATTCAAGAGAAAAAGGCATATGCACTTGCTTTGCAGGCTCAAATGAATCCTCATTTTCTGTACAATATGCTGGCGGTAATCAGTTCTGCCGGAAGTGAGGCAGGATGTGACAGTGTTTCCACAATGTGCGTCGAATTGTCTGATATGCTTAGATACGTTGCAGCATATCAAAAAGTTACTGTACCACTTAAAGAAGAAATACTCCATACAAAAAATTATCTTGCATTGATGAAATCAAGATATGAGGATTATTTTTCTTATAAGATTGATGTTTCAGACGATTTGATGAACATTCCGGTGCCAAAATTGTTTATACAACCGCTTGCAGAAAACTGTTTTATACATGCTTTTAAAGAAAAAGAGCCACCATGGAATATTGATATAAAGATGATAGGCACGAAAGATAGGTGGGAACTTATCATAAAGGATAACGGTTCGGGAATATCCGAAGAAAGAATTGCCGAAATAAAAGACAAAATAGATAAAGCATTAAATGAAAGACAAGTGGGGAATATCGGCGGATTGGGTATTGTAAAGACAATAGTCCGTCTTACTATGACGCACAACAAAAATCTCAAATACGATATATATAACGATAACGGTATGGAAATAAAAATTGTTGCGGGGGAGTAAAAATATGTTTAAAGTGCTTATTGCTGAGGACGAGCCTCCGATTATGCGAATGATTAAATCAACTTTAGAATCGGTTGATTCTGATTTTTGTGTTAAAGAATGTTGCATAAACGGTAAGAGTGCCGTAGAAAAATTGAAAAATGAAGATTTTGATATTGTTATTACAGATATTAAAATGCCATATATGGATGGACTTCAGCTTGCAGAGACAGTGAAAGAAAAATATCCGGGGAAGGAGGTTGTCATCTTTTCTGGATACAATGATTTTGAATATGCGAAGCAGGCGATGAAGTGTGGAGTGACAGAGTACATTTTAAAACCGGTAAACAGTGAGGAATTAGGGGAGATTCTTCAGCGGATCCGCGAGAAAAGAGACAAGTATCTTGAGCAGCAGAGAGACATCCGGATTTTAAGAGAGAATTATCGGAAGAATTTTCCGATTTTAAAAGAAAAGTTTTTAAATGACTGGATGGAAGAAAAAATCGTCAAGGAAGAGTTCTATGAGAAGCTGGAGGAATATGTTCCGGAGATTCGGGATTCTGATAGGTGGATCGTTGCGATGTTTTGTATTGAACGGGAAGAAACCGTAGAGGGAGGTGCAGTGGTAGAGGAAAAAGAATTGCACCAGGTGTCAGTGGAGAAAGTAATCGATGAATATTTGACAGAAAAGTACCCATTTGCACGATTTATCTGTGAGAAGGAGATTGGAGTAGTGATTGCGCTTTCGCAGGAGCAGACGGTTAACGAACTGCTCGGCGTGTTTGACCAGATTCAAAAAGTATGCAGACAAGTGTTTGGGCTTCAGATTTCCATCGGAGTCGGAAGCAGGAAACAGTGGATCAGACAGGTGCCGCAATCGTTTATGGAAGCAAAAGAGGCAAGTGGATACCGGGCAGTTCCGGATATGGGAAGTGTGATCTATATTCGAGATGTGGAGCCAAAGAAGACAGAGACACTGCTTTTTGAGGAGCAGGAGAAAAATGCACTGATCCATGCAGTCAAATTTGAACAGGAAGAGGAGATTGCGTGTGAACTTACGAAGATTATCGGCCGGATTGCAGATGGGAAGATTTACTCCAGGCAATGTAAGAGCTATGTCATCAGTGTATTGAATAGTATTTTGCAGGTTGTATGGAGCAATGAACTGGAAGAACAGAGGATTTTTGGATATGGCACAGACTGCTATGAACAGGTGCTGCATATGAAGACGACAGAGGAAGTAGAGCAGTTTCTTCTGAAACTTTGCTGTGAGATCCATACGCAGCTCGTGCAGAGAAGAGAAAATATGACGATTGATATCATTAAGGAGGCAAAAGAGTACATCCAGGAGAATTATGCCAATCCAGAACTGTCTGTTGAGATGTTGTGCAGCAGTCTGCATCTGAGTCCATCTTATTTTTCTACTGTATTTAAGAAGGAAACCGGACAAAATTATGTTGCCTATCTGACGGATGTACGGTTAAATAAAGCGGTGGAATTGTTGAATCATACAGATGACAAGACGTATATCATTGCTGCGAAAGTCGGATATCCGGAGCCCAATTATTTCAGTTATGTCTTTAAAAAGAAATTTGGTGTATCACCAAGCAAATACAAAGGAAAATCATAATGAATAGAAAATTTTATCAGAAGTGGAACGCATTTTATTCAAAAGTCAGCCTGCGCTATGTGATCTGGGGGGCATTTACACTCACAGCGCTTCTCGGTGCGGTGCTGATGGGGACTTCTTTTTATAACCGATTTTCGCTTCAGCTTCAGGGAATTGTCGAAAAGCAGAATCGGGCGCTGATTGAACAGGTCAATAATACGTTGACATCAGAACTGCGAAATATTATGAGAATTTCAGATTCTCTTTACTTTTCGGTTTTGAAGTCTGAGGAAAATGTTCCGGTGGAAGAGGGCTTTGCGCTTTTGTACGATACGAACAAGTCGTCTATCCAGAACATTGCCCTGTTTTCCAAAGAAGGGGACTTACTTGTTTCCGCACCGGCAGCAAAATTAAAGCCTGGGGTAGATGTGACGAAGGAAGCGTGGTTTCAGAATGCAGTGACACAGACAGAAAATCAGCATTTTTCCAGGCCGCATGTACAGAATTTGTTTGTCAACAGCAAGGGGAATTATGCACATGTACTGACGTTGAGCAGGATGGTGCAGGTGCCTGATGCCTATGAGGTGCAGGATGGTGTACTTTTGATCGATCTGAAATACGAACAGCTGGAGAGTATTTTCAAAAATATTTCCCTTGGGGAAGAAGGGTATATTTATCTGGTAGACGGAGCGGGGAATTTAATTTATCATCCGCAGCAGCAGTTGATCCTAGATGGGATTGAGCAGGAAAATCATGAGAAAGCATCTGCATACAAAGACGGGGTTCATGATGAGGTGTTTGAGGGACAGCATCGGAAGGTGACGATCAAGTCTGTCGGATATACAGGATGGAAAATTGTTGGGGTGGTTTCTGATAAGGCGGCACAGCTTTCCACAGTGAAAAATATTATTTTCCTGATCGCGCTTGTCATGTCTTTTATGTTAATCTTGTCAATTATCAACTCTTATATATCAAAGAAAGTGACAATCCCAATCGAGCATCTGGAAGGCGCTGTGAAGCGGATTGCGGAGGGGGATTTGGAAACAACGATCGAGGAGCGCGGAGCATATGAAATCAGTCATCTGGGACGTT
>OOAK01001665.1_pt1 | contig 13749 bp, 10 predicted proteins | sample 1671811 | NCBI WGS metagenome assembly OOAK01 (sample SAMN06348195, study PRJEB24527) | human gut metagenome | biome: human gut; feature: ankylosing spondylitis patient; material: feces | host: Homo sapiens | place: China | collected 2015-10 | reverse complement strand
ATAGATACATTAGTATCTTAGAAGCCCATTACCTTTAGGTGATGGGTAGTTCACTGTAAATCGTAAAATAAGATTGTATACTTTAAATTAAAATTGACTTGTTATAAATAATTGATGAAGCCCATAGCTGAAAATAATATTTAACAAGTAATTATACAGAATGGAGAAAGAAAATGAGTGAGAATAATATAAATAATTCAAATGATAATAATAATGATGATTACGAAAAGATTTGTTATATATGTAGAAGACCTGAAAGTAAAGCAGGTAAAATGATTAGTATGCCTAATAATATCTATGTATGTTCTGATTGTATGCAGAGAACATTTGATTCTATTAATAATAGTGGGTTTAACTATGATGATATTATGAAAATGTATAATATGCCTGGCTTTGGAAATATGAGTTTTAATAATATGAATGATATTAATACTGATATTCCAAATAAGCAAAAGATTAAGAAGAAAAAGAGTACTGAAAAGAAAAAGGAAGATAAGATTGACCTTAGAAATATTCCTGCACCACATGAAATAAAGCACATGTTAGATGAGTATGTTGTAGGACAGGATTATGCTAAAAAGGTAATGTCAGTTGCAGTATATAACCACTACAAGAGAGTTGCAACAAACACAATGGACGAGATAGAAATTGAAAAGTCTAATATGTTAATGATTGGGCCTACAGGAAGTGGTAAGACTTATCTTGTTAAGACGCTTGCAAAGCTTTTACAAGTGCCACTTGCTATTGCTGATGCTACTTCGCTTACAGAAGCAGGTTACATAGGTGATGATATTGAAAGTGTTGTATCTAAGCTTTTGGCAGCAGCAGATAATGATGTTGAAAAGGCAGAGCATGGCATTATATTTATTGATGAAATTGATAAAATTGCAAAGAAAAAGGAAACTAGAAGTCGTGATGTAAGTGGAGAGTCTGTACAGCAGGGTATGTTAAAGTTGTTAGAGGGTAGTGACATAGAAGTGCCAGTTGGCGCAACAAGCAAAAATGCTATGGTTCCACAGGTTACAGTGAACACTCGTAATATTTTATTTATCTGTGGTGGCGCTTTCCCAGACCTTAGCGATATTATTAAGGAAAGACTTAATAAGCAGTCTTCTATTGGTTTTACAGCAGATTTAAAGGATAAGTATGACAATGACCCTGATTTACTTAAGAAGGTTACTATTGAAGATTTGAGAAATTATGGAATGATACCAGAGTTTCTTGGTCGACTTCCGATTATATTCTCACTTGACAGTCTTTCAAAGGATATGCTTGTTCAGATTATGAAAGAGCCTAGAAATGCTATTTTAAAGCAATATCAGAAGCTTCTTGAGCTTGATGAGGTTAAGCTTGAATTTGATGACAGTGCGCTTGATGCAATTGCCGATAAGGCGCTTGAGAAAAAGACAGGAGCTAGAGCATTACGTTCTATTATTGAAGATTATATGCTTGATATTATGTATGAAATTCCAAAGGATAATAATATAGGAATGGTTACTATTACGGGTGATTATATCAATAAAAAGGGCGCACCTGTAATTCAGATGAGAGGGATGGAAACACCACTTCTTAATTAATTTGTTATAGGTTAGGTATTCTTATTTTTAAACTTTGAAGATATGAACAGTATATAAACACACATACCAGTAAAAGAACAGTTGTCTATATTTATATGCCATTATCGAACAAGAATGTTCGCTACTGTCATACAAATATAGACAATTGTTCTTTTAATGGTGCATTTAGTTTATATACTATTGATAGCTTACGGAACTTTATTGAACCCATAAATTTAGTATGTTTTTAATATTTTCATAGAAGCGGGAGTCTAATTTTATAGTCTATGGTAAAAGCTAATAGTTCCTAGTTGTGCTGTTTAAAATCAGTGATGCCCTTTATCCATCAACTATAACATTAGACTTCCGCTTTTAATAACATGAATGTAAAGTTAAAAGCGAATAATTTTTTTTTATAAGCATAAAATTATTACAACATATAATTAAAAAGCCTTATATAAATGGCGATGGTGGTGTATGAACCGATGTCAGAATTTGATAATGTCAGAAAATGCAAGAGATTTTATTATACGTTATAATTCAGAAACTTATAGACAGATTAAGAGCATGTCAGATACTTGTATACAATGTGTAGATGAAACGTGGTGTTTAGCACATACGGCTGGTGATGATGATATGAGTAGATTTATTGCTGAAAAAGGCTATTATTCAGTGCCAAAGTTATATGGACTTATGCAGACAGATACATCTAATTTTGATGAGTCGGGACTAACAGCAACACTTAATCAGACTAATCTGAATGTAAGAGGTCAAGGTGTAATAATTGGTTTTATAGATACGGGAATTGATTATACACTTGATATATTTCAGTCAGCTAGAAATATAAGTAAGATAACGGCTATTTGGGACCAGACTATTCAAGATAATTTTAATAATGAAGAAAATATGAATGGGCAAGAACCACAAGACAATGATTATTCATATCTTACAGCACTTGGTAGGTTTAATTATGGGACTGTTTATGAAAACGAGGATATAAACAGGGCATTACAAGCGAAAGCATTAGGTGAAAATCCTTTTGATTATGTGCCTACTACAGATGATAATGGTCATGGTACATTTATTGCGGGGATTGCAGCAGGTGCGCAGACAAGAGAATTTACAGGAGCAGCACCAGACGCAGAGATTGTAATGGTTAAGTTAAAGCCAGCAAAACAATATCTTAGGAATTACTATATTATAAAAGACAATGTGGAAGCATATCAAGAAACAGATATCATGGCAGGGGTGCGTTTTCTTAGATTTTGTGCTTTAAGAGAAAATAAACCGCTTGTAATATGTTTAGGGGTTGGTACGGGGGCTGGGCCAAGAACTGGAATGACTCCACTTGCAGATATGCTTAACTCAATGGCAGAGCGTAATAATGTAGTAGTAGTAGTACCTATTGGAAATGAAGGAAATGCCAGAACTCACGTTCAAGATGTATTAGTATCAAATACAGGAGTTTCTGAAATAAATATAAATGTTGGAGAAAATGTAAAAGGCTTTTCAATGGAAATATGGGCAGATACCCTAGATTTATTGTCGGTTTCATTTGTGTCACCATCAGGTCAATTAATACCTAGAGTGCCAGTTCGTGTAGGACAAAGTAGTGTATTTAGGTTTTTACTTGAAAATACAACAGTAAGTGTTGACTACAAGGTAGCAGAAACGGTATCGGGATATGAAGTCATTTTTATAAGGTTTGCAAGCCCATCTCAAGGAGTATGGGGAGTTAATGTGTATAGCCTTACAAATATTACCGCAGTATATAATGCTTGGCTTACACTAGAGCAGTTTTTAGCAGGAGAAGTATTTTTTGTAAAATCTAATCCCGATGTAACATTAACAGAGCCATCACCAGCTTTTTATATGATAAGTGTTGGTGCGTATAATCATGTAACAGGCGGAATTGCAATCGACTCAGGGAGAGGATATACAGCAGACAATAGAGTAAAGCCAGACATTACAGCACCAGGTGTTAATGTATATGGCCCTAGAGTTGGTGGTGGCTATACAACAAGAAGTGGCACAAGCATAGCCGCTGCCCACACAGCAGGAGCAGCAGCACTTTTACTTACATGGGGCGTATACTATGAAAATGATGTAATGATGACAACAAACAAAGTAAAAACCATACTAATAAGAGGTGCAAAACGTGACGCAAATATAGAATATCCAAATAATGTTTGGGGCTATGGAAAACTAAATGTCTTAGAGTCATTTTTACAACTAAGGCTATCCTAAGATTATTTTTTAATAAATATTAGCAAGTTGATTTATTATCGCAGTTTATATAAAGGCGTTACATTTATTCTAATACAAGAAAATCTTATGTTTATTTGTACTTTCACTGGTGTGTGAATGTTTTATCTAATCCTACTATCTTGCGAAGTGTTTATGAAAAATCCCTTGAACATAACAAATATTTAAGTTAATATAAAAAGCAAATAAGATAAAGAAAATGGAGAAAATTATGGAGTACAAAGCAATATCATTAGACTTAGATGGAACATTAACAAATAGTCAAAAAAAAGTGTCAGACAAAAACAAAGAAACAATATTCAAAGCACTAGATAAAGGAATAAAAGTAATACTAGCTTCAGGCAGACCACTATTTGGAATAACATCAGTAGCTGATATATTAGAATTGTCAAAAAGAGGTGGGTATATTTTAGCTTATAATGGCGGAAATATAGTAGATTGCACTAATGGGGAACTTATCTACAGTAGGTTTATACCAGATGAATGTGTACATGATATATGTTGTGAAGCTCAAAAAAATAATGTATATGCAATAACATACTATAAAGATTATGTACTTGCAGAAAGTGACGAAGATGAATACGTTAAAAAAGAAGCATTTTGCAATGGTGCTGAGATTAAAAAAGTAGAAAATCTTGAGCAGTTTGTAGATTATCCAGTGGCAAAATACATAATCGTGGGTGAACACACAAAGTTACTTCCAGTAGAAAAAGCCTTAAAAGAAAAACATGGAAATCTTCTTGATATATTCTTCTCAGAAGATTACTTCCTTGAGGTAGTACCAAAAGGAGTTGCAAAAGATAAGTCATTAGAAGCACTTCTTGACAAATTAAATATAAAAAGAGAAGAACTTATTGCCTGTGGTGATGGAATGAACGATTTACCAATGATAGAATATGCAGGACTTGGAGTAGCAATGGATAACGCATATCCAAAGGTAAAAGAAAGCGCAGATATAATTGCGCCATCAAACGATGATGATGGAGTAGCATTTATTATTAAAAAATATATGAATATTGATTAAGTCTTAAGCATGTAATGCCGATATAATATATAACAAAAGTACTGGTTTTTAATATTTAAGGGAGGCGATTAAAGCTGAAACAGTATTATTTATCCAAAGGACGCAGCCAGTAAACAAAATACATGGCGTTGAAAAGGTTGGAACAGTAAGAAAGTCCGATGGCGGAGATATTAAGAAAGATAATTCATTTGAAGAAGTTCTTGCAGCAGAAAGAAAGCGCATTAAGACAGCAAGTGTAGATAATAAGGAACAAGGAAATACAGTTAATATTTATAATGCTGGAATGAATTATTATAATAACAAAGCCATGGGAGCATATTTTTATATGACACCATCAACAGCTGATTTTAAGGGGTAATTAGCAGATATTACAAAAATAGAAAATAGTAAGATTATTTTCTTTATTTTTTATAAATAATGTTGTAAAATATATCCTATATATATTATAATGAATAAAAATTTTCTTATAAGGCAGGTACATATACCGAGTGATGTATGGTCTGTAGCTTATAGGGAAATTAATATAATTGGTCTTATAGTAAAGTATGTATGTAACAACTTAATCTATAATATATAGTGAACAGAGAATATGTATTAAGCTATAAGATGAACGCCCAACCGTAAGGGCAAGATGTAGTTTCTATATTTTTCTACATTTTATTTTACGGTTTCTTAATATTTACTTAAATAGGCTCTTTTTGTTTTTTGTCCATTCCAATGATTAAAACATACTTATTTCTTATGTGAAGTTCCAATCATTTAAAGATGTGGACTTTTTATTTACCACTTGAAGCAATACTTTTTTAATATATATACAAATATAACTTTTTTAATAGCATTGGATTGATATATGCTTCAAAATATGTTCCTACTAATAGCAATCCTATTGCGATTGCGATAATTATAACTACATTTCTTGCCGCAATTGTTTTGATACTATATCCTGATACAGTAAAGAGTTTTGTTATAAGGAAAAGTGTTAAACCATAAAATATATACTGTGGAAATACTGATACCATGTATACAAATACTCCACCTATTCCATAATGAAGTACCGCTGTACTTATTAATATTCCATTACAAATACCTAAATAACACATATATATTGATAAAAATATGCCACTAAACACAGTAAGTCCAATTCCACATAAGATAACAAAATCTCGCAGTCTTGTCTTTATTATGTATTGCCAAAGGCTTACGTTATTTACAGAAATATCTATATAGTCTGATAAATATTTATCTGAATATATATCCATATTTTTTATAAGTCCTTTTTTTATAAGATTAATATAACATGTCCCTAGTAATATCCCTAAGAATAAGAAAAGTACAAATCTATATTTATGTATAACACTTTTAAATCCTACCATAACGCTCCATTCTGCTTATTAAGCAATTTGATGATGTCGTTATGAATATATGTTATTTTTTATTAATATATGACATTATAGCTGCAATAGTTTTTGAGTCTTGTATTTTGCCTGAATATATCATTTCAGATAATTCATCAGTTGTGTATGCTTCTATTTCAATATACTCATCTGGATCAAGGTGTTGCTGTGTTTTTGTTAAATTTTTAGCAACATATATTTCTACTACTTCATCGCAAAATGCAACGGCTGTTACAATTGAGATAAGGTGTTCTAAATTGTCAGATTTATAACCTGTTTCTTCTTCAAGTTCTCTTGTGGCAGCAGTTATGCTTTCTTCACCTTTGTTAATACCGCCTGCTGGTATTTCAAGAGTTTCTCTATCAAGTGCATTTCTATATTGTCTTACAAGTAGTATACGTCCATCTTCAAGCACTGGAACTACTGCTGCCGCTCCAGAGTGTTCTATATAGTCCCATTTTGCAGTATTTCCATCTGGGGTATAAATAGTATCTGCATACATAGACAACATAGAGCCTTTATACATTAATTTTCTATCTATTCTTTTAATATGGTTCATAAATAATCCTTTCTTAAGTTTATTTAAAGTTATCGCAATAATAATCAATTCTTATACACATACAAATACGAACTTTGGTTTATTGTTCAAGTCAATAAATTAATTCAATTATTTCTTGTATTATTTTATCTTATTACAAGCTTCATAGCACTTATCAGTAGCCTTAATAACAGCATTTCTAAAGCCAAATTCTTCTAATGCTGAAACTCCTTGAATAGTTGTTCCACCAGGAGAGCATACATTATCTTTTAATTTAGCTGGGTGTTCGCCCGTTTCAAGTACCATTTTAGCAGAGCCAAGAACTGTCTGAGCTACAAGTTTATATGCGTCTTGTCTTGGTATACCATATTTTACAACACTATCTGCTAGAGCTTCTATAAACATATATACATAGGCAGGAGAACTTCCGCTTGCACACACCACGCCACTCATAAGCTTTTCAGGTACAGTTACAACTTTTCCAAAGGAATTAAAAAATGTTTCAACAAATTCTATTTCATTAAAATCAAGGTCGCCTTTTTCATAAGAAATTCCAGTCATTCCTTCTCCAACTAAAGCTGGCGTATTTGGCATAGCTCTAACAACTTTAATATCTTGTCCTAACTTTGCTTTGATAGTATCTATTGTTATACCCGGAGCAAGTGAGATGATTACACTTTCTTCTGTTACAATATCGTGAATATTCTTTAATACAACGTCATATACTTGTGGCTTTACAGCAAGTATTATGTATTTTGCATTGTTAGCGCACTCAGCATTGCTGTCAGCATATCTTACGCCTGTTTCATTATATATTTTTATTTTTTTATCAGAACTTAAACAAGTAAATATTATATCTTGTGAATTAAGAAATCTTAATGCCCCTTTAAGCATAGAATAACCCATGTTTCCCATTCCAATAAAACCTATCTTTGCCATATTATAGCCTCCTTTTATTTATGCGAATAACAATTAAAGCCTTAAAGAGCATTTTCTCATGGTTTATAATCAAATAAATATTCGCAATTAATTTTGTAATCTACTTATAATTTTTATTATAATCTATTTTATTTATGCGAGCAATAACATAATTTTGTGCTTAAACAAAACGTTAGAAATTGTAATTGTCATAAAACGTAAGTTTCCTTTTAATACAAATCATTTTACTTCTATACAAAAATGTACAAAAAGTCCACTTCTTTACGAACCCTATACTATTAATTCATTCATAAGAATTGTTGATAATATAATAAATCATTCGGCTTATATACTTTTGAGTATATTGGGAACTAATCGTATATACCCCAAACAAGCTGTAGCCATTGGAATGTCAGTATATAGTATTAAGTAAGGGGCTGTCGTATTAAAAAATTTTATACAAAATTAGTAAATAATTCTACTTGTATAAATTTTTTTAATACAACAGCCCCCAATATTAGTCTGTTTTATTATTTATTAGAAAGAATTTTATCAATACTTACAAGCTTTACGCATAATACGAAGATATCAGCTGCTAAAGCCATGTCTTCAGGTGTTGGGAAAGATGGAGCAATTCTTATATTGCTATCTTTAGGGTCTTTTCCATAAGGGAATGTAGCACCTGCACCAGTAAGCTTTACTCCTGCCTCAGCACACTTTGCAACTATTTCTTTTGCACAACCTTCCATTGCGTCAAATGAAATGAAATATCCACCATGTGGTTCATACCATGTACCTATTCCAAGCCCTTCAAGTTCACTATCAAGAACATTAAGTGTTGCTTCAAACTTAGGACGCATAAATTCCGCATGCTTTTTCATATGTTCTTTTAATCCGTTGATATCCTTGAAAAATCTTACATGACGAAGTTGATTAAGCTTATCATATCCGATTGTTTGAATTGTAAGCTGTTTTTTAATATCTGCAAGATTGTTTTGTGATGTAGCAAGTGCTGCAATACCAGAACCTGGGAAGCTTACTTTTGATGTTGAAGCGAATTCAAATACTATATCAGGATTACCAGCCTTTTCACATTCTGATATAATATCAAGGATTTCATCTTGATTATCTTCATATAAGTGATGGATAACATAAGCATTATCCCAGAATATTCTAAAATCTTTGGCAGCAGGCTTAAGATTAGCAAATCTTCTTACTGTGTCATCTGAATAAGAAATTCCTTGTGGATTAGAATACTTAGGAACGCACCATATTCCCTTAACTGTTTCATCATTATTAACATACTGTTCAACTAAATCCATATCTGGACCTGTACTTGTCATTGGAATGTTAATCATCTCAACGCCAAATCTTTCAGTAATAGCAAAATGTCTGTCATATCCTGGTACTGGACATAAGAACTTAACCTTATCAAGCTTGCACCAAGCAGTATTACCCATAATACCATGTGTAAATGCTCTTGCAACTTGGTCATACATAATATTAAGACTTGCATTGCCATATACGATAACATGTTCAGGAGTTGTTCCCATCATATCAGCCATGAGCTTCTTTGCTTCTGGTATACCATCTAATACACCATAATTTCTACAATCTGTTCCATCTTCTGAATGTAAATCAGATGAACTGTTTATTATATCAAGTAAACCTAATGAAACATCAAGCTGAGTAGCTGATGGCTTACCTCTTGACATATCAAGCTTAAGTCCTTTAGCTTTAGCATCTTCGTACTTCTTATTAAGTTCACTCTTTAATTGTAATAATTCTTCCTTACTCATTTCACTGTACTGCATAAAAATTCCTCCTAAATATGTTTTCTTAACTGTTTAATATATTACTATGAAAAATAAAAAAAATCAATAGTTTATCTTATTTTTTGAACCAATACCACTTTTTAACTTATTTTATTAATACTTATTTTGAAATAAGTTTATATTCTTAACCATTTCTAAAGAAACCGCTTATTTATATAAAGCATTGTCTAGCAATACAATCAACAGATTAATGATAAAACTTTTTCAATTATAAATAAATTCCCACTTCTATAATTTTATTAATAAACCTTATATTGTTAAGAAATTTTATAGCTTTATTTATGTTATTGTCGCATTACAGGATTATTTATTAATTAAATGTCTATATTTTGTATAAATTTTCCTTAGTGCGATAGCCTAATTGGGTGTATTTACAACATATAAAGGCATAAAAAAAACACCTATAGACTTTTACATCTATAGGTGTAAGTATGAACTTAATTAACGCTAAACGTCTTACTTGGCATAATCAACAGCTCGTGATTCTCTTATCACACTAACTTTGATTTGTCCTGGATATTCCATCTGGTCTTCAATCTGCTTAGAAATATCTCTCGCCATAAGTACCATGTCTGCATCGCTAACAACTTCAGGAACTACCATTACGCGAATCTCTCTACCTGCCTGAATAGCAAATGACTTATCAACTCCCTTAAAGGAATTGGTGATATCTTCTAATTGTTTAAGTCTGTTTGTATAAGTTTCTAACGTCTCTCTTCTTGCACCAGGTCTTGCGGCTGAAATAGTATCAGCAGCCTGTACAATACAAGCAATTAAGCTTTCTGGTTCAACGTCGCCATGATGAGCTTCAACAGCATTAATTACAATTGCTGACTCTTTGTATCTCTTACATAAATCAACACCAATTTGAACGTGAGAGCCTTCCATTTCGTGGTCAATTGACTTGCCAATATCATGTAAAAGTCCTGCTCGTTTAGCTAACTTTACATCTACGCCAATTTCACCAGCTAAAAGTCCTGAAAGCTGTGCAACTTCAATTGAATGTTTAAGAGCATTCTGACCATAGCTTGTTCTGAAACGCATTCTGCCGAGTAATCTTACAAGCTCAGGGTGTATTCCATGAACTCCAACCTCAAGGGTTGCGGCTTCACCTTCTTCTTTAATTAATACTTCAACTTCTTTTTGGGCTTTTTCTACCATCTCTTCAATTCTGGCTGGGTGAATTCTACCATCTAAGATTAACTTTTCAAGAGCAATTCTTGCAACCTCTCTTCTGATTGGGTCAAAACCCGATAAAACTACTGCCTCTGGTGTATCATCAATAATTAATTCCACACCTGTTAAAGTCTCTAAAGTACGAATATTACGTCCTTCTCGACCAATAATTCGGCCCTTCATTTCATCATTAGGAAGCTGTACAACGGAAATTGTTGTTTCTGCCACATGGTCAGCAGCACATCTTTGGATTGCTGTTACAACATATTCCTTTGCTTTTTTGTCTGCTTCCTCTTTCGCCTGACTTTCTAATGTTTTAATCATTATGGCGGTATCATGCTTTACTTCGTCTTCAACAGTCTTCAAAAGATATTCTTTCGCCTGTTCGGAGGTTAATCCTGAGATTCTTTCAAGTTCCTGCTGTCTCTGCTGTCCAAGTTCTTCAACCTTTTGCTTTAGCTTACCAATTTCTTCTTCTTTTCTGGTAATACTCAAGTCTCGTTTTTCAACAGCCTCAATCTTCTTATCAAGAGTTTCTTCTTTAGATAAGACACGCTTTTCATATCTTTGTACTTCAGCACGTCTTTCCTTAATCTCTTTGTCAAGTTCATTCTTAGTCTTTATAGATTCCTCTTTAATCTCTAAGAGTGATTCTTTCTTAGTTGTCTCAGCTGTCTTTAACGCTGCGTCTATTATTTCTCTGGCTTTATCGTTGGCGTTGCCAATTTTGGCATCGTTAATCTTCTTTTGAACAGAAGATGATATGAACCATGTAATAGGTGCGACTATCACTAATGTAACTAAAATAGCAATAATGGTTATAACTGACACAGGAGCACCTCCTTATTTAGTTTTCATTGTACAAACATACAATATCATAATTCTATACTTATTTATTATTCTTGTCAAGAAAAATAAGTATTATAACTCTCATTGACTATAATATCAAGTGCTTTTTTAATATTATCAGTATTAAAACCTTTATTGTAAAAATAGCTCATAAGCTTCGATTGTTCTTTATAGCCTAGCTCATTATACTTATTGGCTTTCTTTCGCATTTGCTCTAATATATGTTCAAATTCTATATCAGTATTATCACTGTAAAATTCTTCACAGGCTTTATAAATGATGTTGCGGTCAATTCCTTTGCTAGAAAGAAACATTTCTATCTGCTTTTTGCTTTTCTTGCCTGCTTTAAAATCTATATAATTCTTTACATATCTTTCGTCATTGATATATCCAAATTGTTTTACATAAGCAATAGCATATTGTATACAGCTTTCTGGATAATATGATGCTTTTAATTTGTTATATAATTCACTTTCAGTATAATCCTTTGATAATAAAAGGTTCATCGCTCTTGTTGTAGCCCTTTTAGGTAATAATTCGTTAATTATTTCGTTAAAAGCTATATCATCAATATGTTCATCATTTTTTATATTGTATTTTTTTAATTCGCTAATATATAGAGCAAACGCAGGCTCATAGTTAATATATATAAGCCTGCGCTTGTTTGTTAATTCTTTTATCTGTGTTACTATATTACTTTTCATTGTTGTTAGAGTCTTCTAATACTTCTGTTTCTTCCGAAGTTTCAGCAAATTCTCCTATTTTGTAGTGTTTTCTTACCTTTGTATCTATTTCTTTCATAATATCTGGGTGTTGTGCAAGGAACTGCTTTGCATTTTCTCTACCTTGTCCAATCTTTTCACCATTGTATGCAAACCATGCACCACTTTTTTGAACTACATCTATATTAGTTGCAAGGTCAAGAATATCTCCCTCTTTAGATATTCCTTTACCAAACATAATATCAAATTCAGCTTCTTTGAATGGAGGCGCAACTTTATTTTTTACAATCTTTACTCGTGTTCTGTTACCTATAACTTCGCCTGCTTGTTTCAATGTTTCAATTCTTCTTACATCAAGTCTTACAGAAGAATAAAACTTAAGAGCTCTACCACCAGTTGTTGTTTCTGGATTACCAAACATTATACCTACTTTTTCTCTAAGCTGATTGATAAAGATAACTACACAATTGTTCTTACTAACTACTGGTGTAAGCTTTCTTAATGCCTGTGACATCAATCTGGCTTGTAAACCAACGTGTGAGTCACCCATATCACCATCTATTTCTGCCTTTGGTACAAGTGCGGCAACAGAGTCAACTATAACAATATCAACAGCACCAGAACGAACCATTGTTTCTGTTATCTCTAATGCCTGCTCACCACTATCTGGCTGTGATATATAAAGATTATCAATATCTACACCAATATTCTTAGCATACACAGGGTCTAATGCGTGCTCGGCATCTATAAATCCAGCAATACCACCATTTTTTTGAACTTCTGCAATGATATGTAATGCTACAGTAGTCTTACCACTTGATTCAGGTCCATATATTTCAATAACTCTACCCTTAGGTACTCCACCAAGTCCTAATGCTATATCAAGGCTTAATGAACCTGTTGGAATTGCTTCGATATTAAAATTAACATTAGCATCGCCAAGCTTCATAATAGAACCTTTACCAAACTGTTTTTCAATATTAGAAATTGCGGCATCAAGTGCCTTTAACTTATTTTCATCTTTTACCATTATAATCCTCATTTCTAAGCGAATATTAATAATTAGTTATATTGTAATAACTATAGGAAAACTATCTGTTCCCGCTTATAAACAAATAGTTAAAATGTTATATAATCATGAACATCTGTTCGTTATAAATATAATATAATAAAAACTTTGTGTTGTCAAGCAAAAAACGAATATTTGTTCGCTTATTAATTTAACACTATCAAGTGATTTTTAACTTATATTTGCAAGAAAAACTAAAAGTGGGACTTGCTAGTATAATATAAAGAAAAGTGTAAATACACAAATTGCTTTTGATAAATTACGGTAGAAGCTTAAATAAATCACATTTATCACTTTATAATTTACAATAAGAAAATTACTTGTATAGAGAAAGACTTCAAATTTTTTAACAACCGACTATATTCTAATATAATAGTTGATAACAATTCTTAAACTTATATTT
>OOAK01001646.1_pt1 | contig 13856 bp, 11 predicted proteins | sample 1671811 | NCBI WGS metagenome assembly OOAK01 (sample SAMN06348195, study PRJEB24527) | human gut metagenome | biome: human gut; feature: ankylosing spondylitis patient; material: feces | host: Homo sapiens | place: China | collected 2015-10 | reverse complement strand
GTGCCTCAGGGCAACGGCTGGACCGCCGATCCCTTCGACATGCAGGTGCGGGACGGCTGGATCATCGGCCGCGGTGTGGCCGACGACAAGGGCCCCAGCGTGCTGTGCCTGTATGCGCTGAAGTTCCTCAAGGAGCATAATGTGCCCCTGAAGTACAGCGTACGTGCGCTGCTGGGCGCCAACGAGGAGACCGGCATGGAGGACGTGGAGTACTATCTGAAGAATTACCCCGCCCCGGATTTCTGCTTCTCCCCGGACGCCGAGTTCCCGGTATGCAATGGCGAGAAGGGCGGCTTCAACGGCTATCTGGTTTCCAAGAAGCTGGAGAACGGCAACATTCTGGAGTTCACCGGCGGCGTAGCCCACAACGTGGTGCCGGATCGGGCTTCCTGCCTGGTAAAGGCGGACTTCGCTTCCCTGAGCGAGCGTGAGGGCATCACGCTGGAAGAGGAGAACGGCGCGGTGCGCATCCGCGGCTGGGGCAAGGGCGGCCATGCGGCCATGCCCCAGAACACCGTGAACTCCATCGGCCTGATTGTAAATTACCTGCTGGACAATCATCTGGTCACCGCCGATGAGGAGGAGTTCCTGACCTATCTGCGCAAGCTGCACAGCAACACCGACGGCAGCGGCGTGGGCATCGCCGCCAGCGACGACGCCTTCGATCCGCTGACCATCATCGGCGGTATGATCGAACTGAAGGACGGCCGTCTGTGGCAGGATGTGGACAGCCGTTTCCCCACCAGCATCACCGGCGAGGAGATCAAGGCCCGGCTGGAGGCTGCCTCCGAGGGCTGCGCCATCGTGGAAGAGGCCACCTGGCGGGTACCCTTCTATATCAGCGCCGACGCCGCGCCCATTCAGGCTCTGATTGAAACCTACAATGAGGTGACCGGTGAGGATGCCAAGCCCTTCACCATGGGCGGCGGCACCTACGCCCGCCACTTCCCCAAGGCGGTGAGCTTCGGCCCCGAGCGGCTGGATACCGTGCTGCCCGAGTTCGGCGGCCCCATGCACGGCGCCAACGAGGCGGCCAACATCGCCCAGCTGATGCAGGCGCTCAAGATTTACATTCTGGCGATTCTCAAGCTGGAGAGCATTGAGCTGTAACCCGGAAAAAAGCCTTGCGGCCGGGGCGGTCAGAACACCGCCCCGGCTTTTTGCTTGACAAGGCGGGGAAAAACCTGTATGATGAACAGTGTTCAAAACGAAAGGCAGGAGCGCCATGAATAAAGTGATCACATCCCGCGAGGAGCTGCTGGCCGCCAGCAAGAGCATTGCCGCCGGTCAGGGACTGGCCGCGCTGAACATGCGGGCGGTGGCTGCCGCCGCCAACGTGGCGGTGGGCTCGGTGTACAACTATTTCCCCAGCAAGGCGGAGCTGGTTACCGCCACGGTACAGGACATCTGGCGGGGTATCTTTCACGATGCGGGCAGCTGCACCCAGAGCGGGGATTTCTGCGCCTGTGTGGAATGGCTGTTTGCCAGCATCCGCACCGGGGCGGCGGAATATCCGGACTTTCTGCGGGTTCACATGAGCGGCTTTGCCGCCCAGGACCGGAAAAAGGCCCGGCAGGCCATGGAAGAGGCCTTCGGTCACATGCGTGCCAGCCTGGAGCAGGTGCTGGAGCGGGACGAAAAGGTTCGGCCGGATGCCTTCGGAGCGGACCTTGACCGGAAACAGTTCGTGGCCTTTGTGTTCTCCAGCCTGATGGCCGGCCTTGCCCGGGAGGAGAGCGACTGCGCAACCCTGCTGGCGGTGATCCGGCGGGTGCTGTACGCATAAGCCAAAACGCGGCGCCGCCCCCGGCGGGAGCGGCGCTGCTTTGCAATAAAATCTGAACGGTGTTCAAATAAAATGGGCCAACGGCCCGGAAAGAGGAATTACCCCATGAAAAAACTCATCAATACCGCGTTTGGCTACGCCATCGCCTCCATGGCCTTTGGCGTGTTCTACCGGGAATTCACCAAGTGGAACGGCTTTACCGGCAAGACCACGCTGGCGGTGAACCATCTGCACCTGTTTGCGCTGGGCACCGTGCTGTTTCTGGTGCTGGCACTCTTCGCAAAGACCACCAGCCTGACGGCCCAGCCCATGTTCCGCCGGTTTTATGGTCTGTACAATGTGGCGCTGCCCTTTATGACCGTGATGTTCACGGTGCGGGGCGTTGTGCAGGTGCTGGGCACCCCGCTGAGCAGCGGGGCGGACGCTGCCATCAGCGGCATCGCGGGCATTGGCCATATTCTGATGGGCGTGTCCATCGTGATGCTGTTCCTGGCGCTGAAGGCGGTGGCCAAGACCGAAGAATAAGAAAAAACAGAAAAGGTGGGCGGTTCCGAAAGGCTTCGGAACCGCCCGCTTTGCTGTGTGCGTGGAAAAATTACTTGGTGTAGTTGTCGAAGTAGCCCTGCACCAGAATGATGGGGGTACCCTTGTCGCCGCTGCCGCTGGTCAGATCGCACAGGCTGCCGATCAGGTCGGTCAGGCGGCGGGGGGTGGTGCCCTGGCTGGCCATGTTGCCGGTCAGGCTCTCGGCCTTCTCATCCTTTTCGCGGATGGCCTGAGAGATGGCATCCTTCAGTTCCTGGCCGGAGAGCTTGGCGAAGTCGTTGTCGGCCAGATACTTCAGTTTCAGCTCGTTGGGAGTGCCCTCCAGGCCGGCGGTGTAGCCGGGGGAGACCACAGGGTCGGCCAGCTCCCAGATCTTGCCCATGGGATCCTTGAAGGCGCCGTCGCCGTAGACCATTACCTCAACGTGCTTGCCGGTGGCGTCCAGAATCCGCTGCTGGATGTCGTCCACCAACTCCTGGCAGTGGATGGGGAACAGCTTTACGGTCTCCTCGGTGGCCTTGTTGGAGCCCAGCAGGCCGTAGGAATCGTTGTAGCCGCTGCCATTTACGGGGGCAGTCATCAGTTCATCCAGGCTGAGCACCTTCTCGGCACCGGCGGCAAGCAGCAGCCGCTTGGTGCGCTTTCGGGTGTGAATGTCGCAGTTGAGTACATTTTTGGTGTAATCCAGAATGGCGCGGGGATTGTTGGCGAAGATGATCTCTGCCTCGGCGCCCGCCTCCTCAATCACGCTGCGGTAGTACTCCACATAATCCACACCGGTGAAGGTGTGCTTTTTGTAGCCGAACAGCTCCCGGTAGCGCTCTTCGCTGAGCACGTCGCTCCAGGGGTTCACGCCGGAGGCGTCCAGCTCATCCTCGCTGATCAGATGGTTGCCCACCTCGTCGGAGGGATAGCTGAGCATCAGTACCACTTTTTTGCAGCCGGCGGCGATGCCCTTCAGGCAGATGGCAAAGCGGTTGCGGCTCAGGATGGGGAAGATCACGCCCAGCGTGCCGCCGCCGAATTTCTCCTTCACATCCTGGGCGATGTTCTCCACCGAAGCATAGTTGCCCTGACTGCGGGCCACCACGGCCTCGGTTACGGCGATTACGTCCCGGTCGCGCAGGCAGAAGCCCTCGCTGTTTGCGGCGGACAGAACCGAGTCCACCACGATGTGGGCCAGGTCGTCACCCTGGCGGATGATCGGGGCGCGGATGCCCCGGGATACAGTGCCAACCAAACGTTCCATAAAAGCTGTCTCCTTCTGTGTTTCATTTCAGCACGCGGGGACAGAGTTGCCCGCGCGCGGGGAAGTCCTCTTCCATTATAAGGTCCGGGCCGGGGCTTGTAAATCGTTTTGCGGCAAAAAGGGGGATGAGGGGCCACGTTGCGTTTTGATAAGAGGTGTGCTACACTTTTCAACAGAATCCATACCGGAGTGTGGAAAATGAGGGAGGAGGAATCATTGGTGTGGAAGATCGCCCTTGTGGAGGACGAGGACGCAGCGGCCCAGGCTCTGGAGGCCTGTCTGGAGCGGTTTGGCCGTGAACGGGGATATTGCTTTGAAACGGTGCGGTTTGCCAGTGCAGACAGTTTTCTTGTGCAGTACCGGCCGGTGTATGATCTGATTTTCATGGACATCAAGATGCCGGGCACCAATGGTATGAGTGCGGCCCAGCGGCTGCGCCAGCTGGACGGGGTGACCGCCCTGATCTTTGTAACCAATATGGTGCAATACGCGGTGAAGGGCTACGATGTGGATGCGCTGGATTTCATTGTGAAGCCGGTGGAGTATCCGCTGTTTGAGATGAAGATGAAGCGGGCAGTGCGGGCCCTGCAGATGAAAAAGGGCGCCGATGTGGTGCTCAATGTGGGCGGGGTGGCCCGGGTGCTGCCCTCGGTCCAGATCCATTCCATTGAGGTGATGGACCACGATCTGACCTATCACACAGAACAGGGGGATTTTGTGGTGCGCGGCAAGCTGAGTGCGGTGGAGCAGACCCTGCCGGAGGGCTTTTTCCGGTGCAGCGCCTCTCACATTGTAAACCTGCGTTATGTGACCCAGCTGAGCGGAGAGACCGCTCAGGTGGCAGGCCGCACGGTGCGGGTGAGCCGGGCCAAGAAAAAGGAATTCATGGCGGCGCTGGCAGCTTATCTGGGGCGGGGGGTGTGAGCTGTGACGGGAATGGCGGTCTATAAGATCGTGTTCATGGTGCAGCTGCTGGCTGCGGAGGGACTGCTGTCCTTCCGGCTGGAGCACATGCCTCGATTCCGGCTGCGGGTAGTGCTGGCGATGGTGCTGGGATTTGCGGCGCTGGTACCGGTGCTGGAATACGACGCCTGGTACGCGTCAGGGCTGTTTTTTGTGCTGTTCGGGGTCAGCCTTCTGCTGCTCCGGCTGTGCTATGACGAACCCTGGGGGAATCTGCTTTTCTGCGGTATTGCGGGCTACACTGCCCAGCATCTGGCTTACCTGTGCTACACTGCCCTCAACGAGGTCACCGGACTGGACGATGTGTTCGGTATGATCGTGGTGCCTTACAGCAGCGAGTCCTTCAATCTGGATCAGGGCGCACTGCTGCAGCTGGTGATCTATCTGGATTGCTATTTTCTGGTCTACGGTGTTGTGTTCGACCTGTTCGACGATAAGCTGCGGGGCAACCACCAGCTGTATCTGGGGCGTACCAGCATGATCTGCCTGTCCGGTTTGCTGATTGGTGCGGATGTGATCTTCAATATGGTCACAAATTATTACACAACCGAGTTTGCGTCGCTGATGCTGGAACGGGTCTACAACATCCTGCTATGTCTGCTGATTCTGGCGATGCTCTACAACCAGCTGGCCAGCCGCCGTATGAAGGCCGAGCTGGACAGCGTGCGCCACATCGTGGAGCAGGGCCGCAGCCAGTATGAGCTGGCCAAGCGCAGCACCGACCTGATCAACATGAAGTACCATGATCTGCGCCACCAGAGCCAGCTGCTGCGCAGCCAGGGCGAGGCGGCCCGCCAGCAGAGCCAGGAGCTGGAGGAAGTGCTGGGTGACTATGCAGCGATCGTACATACCGGTAATGAGGTTCTGGATGTGATCCTCACTGAAAAGACCCTGCTGTGCCAGACAAAGCAGATTCAGCTGACGGCCATGGCCCAGGGCGAGGGGCTGGACTTTGTGAAGACCCACCACCTGTATGCGCTGCTGGGCAACGCCATCGACAACGCCATCGAGGCGGTGGAGCAGCTGCCCCGGGGGCAGCGGATCATCAGCCTGTTCGCCCGCAGAGCAGGGCAGCTGGTGCACATCCATGTGGAAAATCCCTGCGCCGGGCCGGTGAACATGCGGGGCGGCCTGCCCCTGACCAGCAAGGCGGACCGGGACCTGCACGGCTTCGGTATGCTGAGCATGCGCACCATTGCCGAGCAGTACGGGGGCACGCTGAACGTGCAGGTGGAGGACGATGTGTTTTCGCTGGACGTGATGCTCTGCGCACCCCAGGAGGAGCCCGCCTGACTGCAAATTACGGCGCGGATTGAGCAAACTGCGTCAAAATACTTCCATATGGAAGAAAAGTTTTGTAGAATGCCTGTGACGAAAGCGATGCGGCCGCGTCACAGGCATTTTGTGATTTTAAGGAGGAAACGAACAGCAATGAGGAAGAAACCGATCGTTCGCACCGGCATCTGCAGCGTGCTGATCGCCGCCACCCTGGCGGCGGCCATTGCCGCCAACGTGCTGCTGCCCCGATATGACAGCGTGGTGAGCGCCACCCTGGGCAGTGTGAGCACGACGAAGATTGACCTGCCGGACACGTATAATGAGTCGTTGGACCTGCAATACAACAAAAGCGATTATGCCTCGGCCGAGGAGATGGCCGCCGCTGAGCAGGCCCTGAACGAGGAGATGGTGGGCGAGGGCGTAGTCCTGCTGAAAAACGACGGGGTACTGCCGTTCTCCAAGGACACCACCTTCAGCTTTTTCAGCCGCTCTTCCACCAAGCTGATGAGCAATCCCTGGTATGATATGATGGTGTCCATGGGTTATCCGGCGGACCCGGGCATGACGCTGCTCACCGGATTTCAGAATGCGGGCTTTGGCGTGAACCAGACCCTGTGGGACTTCTACATGAGCGGCAACGGCAGCGAGTATGGCCTTGGCCCCGGCTCGGTTCAATGGGGTGACGCGGAGGATTTCTCCATCAATGAATGTCCGCTAAGCGTGATGCAAAGCGAGGCCGGCCTGCTGGACAGTGCCGAAGGCACTGTGCCTGTTTTCGTGTGGGGCCGGAAGGTGGGCGAGGGTCGCGACATGCCCCGCTCCATGTACAACCACACCGACATCCCCGAGGACCAGACCAAGAGCTATCTGGAGCCGGACAGCGTGGAGCTGGAGATCCTGCAGTATCTGAACGATAACTTCGATGACGTGGTGTTGCTGGTGAACAGCTCCGCCGCCATGGAGCTGGGCTGGGTGGACCAGTTTGAAAACATCAGCGCCATTTTGTATGTGCCCAGCGTGGGCAACTACGGCCTGAATGCGGTGGCCAAGGTGTTCAGCGGCGAGGTGAACCCCTCCGGCCATCTGGTGGATACCTTTGCCTACGATGCCTCCAGCGCACCGGCGGCTACCAACTACGGCGACTTCCAGTATTACGACGAAAACGGCCAGCCCACCAAATACAACTACGTTGCCTACAAAGAGGGCATCTACGTGGGCTACAAATACTACGAGACCCGATACGAGGATGTGGTAATGGGGACCGGCAATGCCGGCGATTACGACTACGCCTCCACTGTGCTCTATCCCTTCGGCTATGGCCTGAGTTACACCACCTTTGAGTGGAGCAATTACCAGACCAGCTGGAACGGTCAGGAGTGTACCGTGACCGTGGATGTGACCAACACCGGCAGCGTGGCCGGCAAGGATGTGGTGCAGGTCTACGCCCAGACCCCCTACACCGAGTACGACAAGGCCAACAAGGTGGAGAAGGCTGCGGTACAGCTGGTGGGCTACGGCAAGACCGAGCTGCTGGAGCCGGGCCAGACCGGTACTGTGACTGTGACCTTCGACCAGGAGCAGCTGAAGGCCTACGACTACACCAACGCCAAGACCTACATTCTGGATGCGGGCAACTACTACATCACCGCCGCCCATGATTCCCACGAGGCGGCAAACAACGTGCTGGCCGCCAAGGGCTACACCACCGAGAACGGCATGACCGCCGAGGGCAATGCCGCCATGACCAGCCTGTATGTGCCGGAAAACGCCGACGTGGATACTGCTATCTACGCCAACGACACCACCACCGGCGCAGCCATCACCAATCAGTTCGACTTTGCCAACGGTGCCTACACCTATCTGAGCCGCAGCGACTGGCAGGGCACCTGGCCCACCACCGACGGCGAGGTCAGCGATGTGATCAGCACCTGGGGCAACGAGATCAACGGCACCGATGCCTCCGGCAACCCTGCTTCCTACACCTACAAAAAGACCATCAGTGCCGAGGACCTGGCGAAGGTGGACGGCACCGATTCCCTGAGCCCGGTGGACCCGGCCACCCTTACCGATACCCCGGTCTACGGCGCGGACAACGGCCTGCAGCTTATCGACCTGCGGGGCAAGGACTACGACGATCCCCTGTGGGAGACTCTGCTGGATCAGCTGACCCCCGGGGATTACCAGACCCTGATTACCCAGTCCGGCTACGGCAACGCGGCCATTGAGGCGGTGGATAAACCCTTTGCGCTGGATCAGGATGCCGCGACCGGTCTTACGGGCGGCGGAACCGGAGTGAACTACTGCGGCTCCATTGTGCTGGCCCAGACCTGGAATCAGGAGCTGGCCGAGCGCTACGGTGAGATGATTGGCAATCAGGCCCTGATGGGAGGCTGTGTGGGCTGGTATGCTCCTGCCATGAACATCCACCGCCTGCCCTACAGCGGCCGCAACAACGAGTACTATTCCGAGGACGGCTTTATGTCCGGCGTGGTGGCTGCCGCCACCAGCCGCGGTGCGGCCAGCAAGGGCATGTACACCTTTATCAAGCACTTCGCGGTGAACGATCAGGAGAACCACCGCGGCGACCGTGAAGGCCAGTTCGGCCTGTGCACCTGGGCCAACGAGCAGGCCATCCGTGAGATCTACCTGAAGCCCTTCGAGATGAGCGTCAAGCAGGGCGGCGCGGGTGCCGTGATGAGCGCCTTCAACTACATCGGTATGGAGTGGGGCGGTTCCCACTCCGGACTGCTCAACACTGTCCTGCGTGGCGAGTGGGGCTTCCGCGGCATGGTCCTGACCATCATGAAGTACCTCAAGCGCCGCAAACTGGCCGCGGCGGCATCGGCTCCCGCTGACGCTCCGGTCAAGGCCTGAGGTGTGTCTCCGATAACTGAATAGCTAAATAGAATGGACGGCCTGCTGAGTGCTACTCAACAGGCCGTCCATTGTGTATCTGAATGCGAAAAGTCATTATATGGAACGGAATATATCGATACTGTGCATTGTGCCGATTACTGATTCCGACGCAAGTATTCGCGCAGGAAGGGCACGGCAAAATCGACTTCGCCTCGTTCTGTTTCGCGGATAACGAAGGCGTCAAGGAGGCGTTTGCGGTAGGTGGCGGCATAGTTAGGCGTTTTGCCCATGCGCTGTGCAACATTCACGGTGGGAGAGGGACCATCTGACGCTGCCATGGCTTCGAGATACTCACGGTCGTTTTTGGATAAGCCTTGCAACTCCGGGATGCACACGGCGTTATCAAGGTCAATACGTGCTTCCTCGATACCTGCCGTAACATCAGCGTCGATGATGGTATCCGAGTCCCGCATGTCTGCGGCATCCCAGATATGGTAGCCAACCAGTTGAATCATATAGGGGTATCCGGCTGTCACATTGGCTGCAGTGCTTAATTGAGCGTCGGTGATGGACATGCCGGAGGCGCGGAATGTTGTGGCGAAAGCATCGCGCACTTCATCAAGAGGAATATCTGTGAGTATGTTCGTTTTCGCGCGACGTAGGAACGTGATGACTTCGTCATTGAACAAATCAGAAATCATCTGTGGGAGACCGGCGAACACGATGGCGATATTGCGTCGTTCCCTGATTTGATGCTGTATGGCAGTGGCGATGGCAATCATGTCGGATCGCTCAGCCGCTTGAGTCTCATCAATGGTGATAAGCAACCCAGCATGGCGCTTCTCAAGCGCATCCAACCGTCCGGCAATGGCACTTCTCAACGTTTCGGGCATACGCTTCGGGGATAGTTCGGCTTCTCCGAGGCCGATGCCCGCTCCAGCAAAAGTCAACGATGGTCGGATAGTGAGGTGGTCAAGGGCCCCTCGCCCGGTTCGTAAGGCATCAACAAGGCGTTCGCATAGTCCGGCAGAGGCCGTTTCTTCGATGACATCCCATCTGCGCGCTTTGGCCCGGTCTCCGAACACAGTGAGCATCACGGTTTTTCCGGTTCCACGAGCGCCGGTGACGAGCATAATGCGCCCTGGGGCACCGACTCCGTTATCGAGACCTTTCTCGAAATCGCGGATAACTTTGCCTCGGCCGATGAGCAGGGGCGGTTCCCCTCCTGCCGTTGGCTTGAATGGGTTTTCCTTTGCCTTCATGTGGACCGCCTCCTCGCTGAATCAACCTAAAATAAAAATTATCAAAAATATCAAAAAAATAAAAATTATCAAAAGTTGGGTTGAGCCGACTGAAGAAAACAGCCGTGGCGACAATGATTCTGCCGCAATCCGCGGTGACAACAACTGATGCGGACCTTCTTGGCAGAATCGTTGTTTGTCCCGCTTCGCCAATCAACGTCGCTCAAGTTCGGTGCGCAGACCGGCTACCGTAGCGGTCAGCTCACGCACTTCCTCGCGCAATAGGTCGATTTCGGGATTGGCTGATGTTGCAATAGCCTCTTGCGCGGCTTCCTTGGCCACTTCCTTCTCCCGAGCGTCCTCGCGCCGATCCGTCTCCAGATTGACCTGATCCACGATCCACGAGGCCAGCGTGGCCGTCACAATACCGATCAACGCGATGCCGGTGAACATCAGCACCACCGCAATGATCTTGCCTTGGAAGGTGACCGGCGAGAAGTCGCCATATCCCACGGTGGTCACGGTCACGAACGCCCACCACAACGCCGTGCCGAAGTCGGTGATCGTGGATCCGGACGCCCCGCGCTCCACGGAATACACGGCCAGCGCGCCCACGTACATGAGCATTCCCACCGCGCCGACCGCGTATACGGTGATGCGCCCGCGCACCGCCATGCCGGAGGTGCGGTTCAGCACGTGCAGCACGGTCAGCAAACGCAACAGTCGCAAGGGCCGGAGCATCGGCAGCGCGATGGTCAGCAGCGTGAACAGGTTGTGCTTGAACCACCGCCAGCGATCGTCGGCCAACCACAGCGAGACCACATAATCGACGACGAACACCACCCAGATCACGTTGATGACGGTTTCACACAGCGCGATATGCGTGCGGGAGAGAATTTCCCACGAATACACCACCAGAAACACCACGGACAGCACCATCAGCGGCCAGTCCGTCCACTTCTTCCACGTCTTCAGTCCCATATTCCGATTGTAGTGGCGCGCCCGCTGCGCCACTGCGGAGCATGACTCCGGACGTCAGTGTTGTATACGTTCGTATACATTTCACGTTGTGTACGAACGTATACAACGGTATCTTTCATCTCGCATTTCCCTTATGACTATCACCACAGTGATATAATCAAGAATATGTAAGGAGAGAGAGAAGGAGCCGGCCAATGGAGACCGCATCGATCGAACTGTGGCATGGCTCTTCGCATGTCATCAAGCATCCTGAATACGGGCTGGTCAAGCCGAACAACGATTATGGCCGCGGATTCTATTGCACGCGCAGCGTCGAGCTGGCCAAGGAATGGGCGTGTGCGGGACTGGATGACGGTTTCGCGAATCGGTACACGTTGACCACGGACGGGCTCCTCTTCCTGGACCTGTCCCAGCCGCCCTACACCATCCTGAACTGGTTGGCCCTGCTGGTCGAAAACCGTCGTTTCCAGCCGACCACCGCCGTCGCCGCGCAAGGCATCGAATATCTGAAACAAGTGTTTCTGCCGGATGCCAGTCAGGCTGACGTCATCGTCGGATATCGTGCCGACGATTCGTATTTCTCGTTCGCCCGCGCTTTTGTCAATAACGCGATTTCCATCGACCAACTCGCTGAGGCGATGCGGTTGGGCGAGCTCGGCAAGCAGATCGTACTCGCCAGTCCTCAGGCATTCGCGGCACTGCGGTTCCAAGGCTGCGAAATCGCCCGCGCTTCGACCTACCACGGATTGCGTAACGAGCGCGACCGCACAGCTCGCGAAGCCTACCGCCGCAAAAGTGCAGAAGCCGATCTCGACGGCCTGTTCATGCGCGACATCATCCGCGAGAAAGTGACCAACGATGATCCCCGCCTATGATGAGACATACTTGCCGGACGCCATGGCCAACTTGGCCGGCGCCTTCGATTATGCGCTGAACGATTGCGGGTTGCCGGTCGGCCTATTCATGGACTTCTTCGCCACCTCCGAGGCGGCCGCGCTTTTCGGGCGAGGCACGCCCAAATACGTGTGTGGCATGTCCGGCGAGGAGCTGGTGGCCGAAATCATGCGGCAAACCGGTTGGGCGCGCATTCTCGATATGCCGCCAGCCGCACTGCGCGCCGGCTCAACACCCGAATACTGGGCCGGATGGGTACTCGCATACTGCCAATGGGCCAGGGGAGTGCGGTTCTCGGACATTCTCGATGTGCTGTCGCTCGACGATATCGTGCGACTGCACCCGACTCTGCACGAAGCCGACGAAAGCCGATTCGTCGACGTGTACGACGAGCGGGCCGCCCATAATCGCACCGAGGGCGACTCCCGGCTGCACACGATCCGCGTGCGCGCCGGACTCAGCCAATCCGGGCTGGCCCGCCGCTCCGGCGTTACCCTGCGCTCCATCCAAATGTACGAGCAGCGCCGCAAAGACCTTGGCAAAGCTGCCGTCTCCACCGTGCTCGCTTTGGCCCGCACGCTTGGCTGCCGCATCGAAGATCTGTTGGAGCCGTAAAGACGCGGAGCAGTATCGCGCCGCATCGATTCTGATAACTGAACAACTACTTTTAAGGCCTGGCCGGATGCTCGTTTGGACATCCGGCCGGGCCTTCTGGCTCCACACGGGGTGCCGAGGTATCCGTTCTCCGCTTCGAGGGGCTGATTTGGCCTTCCGTAGAGGTTTACTCCCGTTTCGAGGGGCTGGTGGCCCGCTAGAACACGGGTATAAACGGCTTCGCCCCACCGTCATTCCGCCATTTTGGGGATGCGCTTACTTGAGTACCAGCCCCTCGAAACGGAGATAGACCTTCGGGGCGGGGCGCGGATGTTTTTTGGACGGCTAGGCAGCCAGCCCAAGATGTTTGCGGTATTGCGCGAGGTCATCCAGCATAGTGAATCTTTTCCCCCTGAAATGGAAATCAGGCCCCAATTCTGATGAGGTGTAGAGATTACGCGCGAAGCGGTACACAATAGGAAGCATGAATACTTGTGGTTTGGGGCATGACGTGGTGGATGTGGCCGCATTCGCCGAACAGTTGGCGGAGCCGGGGTCTCGCATGCGTGCGCTGTTCTCCGTGCGTGAGGTGCGGCAGGCATCCGACCGCGCGCGCCAGAAGAATGACGGGGAGGCCGTCCATCTGGCCGCCAAATGGGCGGGCAAGGAGGCGTTCCTCAAAGCCTGGTGCGATTATCTTGGCGATGCCCCCTATCCGTTCACGCTTGATAATTTCCCGTGGCCTGAAATCGAGATCTTGGACGATTCCCGTGGTGTGCCGCATGTGTCTCTGGGTAAGGGGGCGGCGTCAGTCTTCCAAACTGATTACGCGAATTCGGCTGCCGGCGCTCGCTATTCCTCTGCTTATTCCTCTGCTTCCGATAACGGGCCTTATGCAGTGATGCAGGAGCGGCGGAATGCGCGTTCGGCGCAGCGCTCGACTATCGGTGCGGGGTCGATGCCGCATATCCATATTTCCCTGAGCCACGATGGTTCGATTGCCTCCGCGGTGGTGACGATTTCTGTGGAATAGCGCCCGAGGCCCCCGAGTGCTACATGCTGTACAACGTCTCCATCATGGTTAACCTGTGGGGCGCGCTCACCAGCCGCGACGTGCGCCTGCTCAAGAACCAGATCGACAAGCTCGACTCGCTGCCCGAAAACTGCTGGTTCGTGATTCTGAATGCGATGGGCGCCGACCTCCAACCATACGAGTCCCAGCTCATCCATTTGTGATTTCGACGGTTTCCAGCTCCCCTCTTTGAGGGGAGCTGTCGCCGTAGGCGACTGAGGGGAGTCCTCGGCAAAGCCGCAATCCATCAACTAGATTGGCTGGTCCTGCTGCAGCCACACGCGTTTGCCATCCCCGAAGAAATATGTATAATAACTCAAGTCGCCAAAAGCGACGTTTAACGCGGATGTAGCTCAATGGTAGAGCCTCAGTCTTCCAAACTGATTACGCGGGTTC
>OOAK01001633.1_pt1 | contig 13911 bp, 11 predicted proteins | sample 1671811 | NCBI WGS metagenome assembly OOAK01 (sample SAMN06348195, study PRJEB24527) | human gut metagenome | biome: human gut; feature: ankylosing spondylitis patient; material: feces | host: Homo sapiens | place: China | collected 2015-10 | reverse complement strand
AAACGATTTCGTAGTAGAATTAAGTTACCACACAAAAATCCGAAAGGAAACCGTCACTATGGATATGCTTAATTTTACACCAAATCACAAGAAAGGTCAACACTTAACAAGAGAAGAACGATACTATATATCAATCAGGCTTAATATAGACCATTGGTCGATTTACAAAATCGCTAAAGAACTTCATCGTCCGTACAACACAATCAATAAAGAGGTACAGTGTGGAACTGTGTATTTGTATAACGGTAAAATTAAAAGGTATAAGCCTGATATAGCTGAACAGAAATACAAAGACAAGAGAGTAAACAGTAAAAAGAATTACCGTTGCCTTGAATGTGTTGATTTTCTCAATTATGTAGTCGAAATGTTTACCAAAAAAGGTTGGTCGTTAGATGCCAGTGTAGGATATGCCAAAGAAAACAATCTGTTTTCTTCTGATAAAATGGTATGTACCAAAACTCTTTACAACTACGTAGATTTAGGATTACTGACAATCAAAAACATAGATTTGCCTGAAAAGCTTAAGCGAAACACCAAATCTTCGAACGCACGAAAAAACAGGAAAATACTGGGTAAAAGCATTGAAGAGCGTCCTGAAACAGTAAATTCAAGAGAAGAATTCGGTCACTGGGAAATAGACAGTGTACTTGGCAAAAAGAAAGATACAGAACCGGCTATAATGACAATAGTCGAAAGACAAACACGAATGTCATTGTGGATAAAGGTAAAGGATCACTCTTCGTTGGCTATTGATGAAGCCTTACAGAATTTAATAAATCAATTTGGAAATAAGAAGTCTGAAGTGTTTAAAAGTATCACAGGCGACAATGGTTCTGAGTTTGCCAATCTATCTAAAATAGAGAATAACGGAACATCTGTGTACTTTACCCATCCATACACATCATGTGAAAAAGGAACTAATGAATGTCATAATAAAATGTTAAGACGATTTATTCCTAAAGGAAAGAGTATGAGTGATTATAAGACGGAAGACATACTGTTCTTTTCAGATGTAATCAATGGACTGCCAAGAAAAATTCTTAACTATCACACACCTGAGGAGCTGTTTGAAACTCAGTTAGATAGAATATACGCTACTTAAATATTTGATACAACATTCCTTGCTGCGGTGACTTACAAATATCTACTTCAATGAATATGATATTCTAAAAAATGTTTCAACTTGCTATTGCAATTTGCGTAAAAATAATAATTAATTTATTTTTAATTATTGTAAAATGTTTTGCAGGAGTTATATCTGGTAGTAATGCTCTACTTGCTGATAGCTTGCATAGTTTTGAAGATATGACAGCATCTGTGTTATCGTTTATAGGAGCTAAAATTTCGGCAAAAAAGCAAAATGACAAGTACTGTTTTGGTTATGGAAAATCAGAATACATTTTTGGACTTTTAATTAGTGTGTTTATGATTGTAACATCCATTATGCTGGTTATATCGTCTATTAAAAATATAATCACAAAGAATGTTGTTGTATTTTCATATATTTCTTTAATTGTCTGTTTAGTAACAATTATTTTAAAATTTTTTATGTGTATATATTCTAAAATAAAGTATAAAAAAATAAAAAGTATACTTATAAAATCATGTATCCTAGATAGTAGAAATGATGTAGCAATATCTCTTGTTACAATGATTGGAATTATACTTAGTTATTTTAGGATAACTTTTGTTGATAACATAATTGGAATATTAATTGCTTTATGGATAGGGTATACAGGAATTAAATTGTTTATATCTTCATTTGAAATCTTAATGGATAAAAATATTAATAAAGAGTATTTTAACAAAATAAAAAATGAAGAAGTTTTAAAAATAGATAAAATATGTGCAAAGCCTATAGGTAGTAAATATATATTGTTAATTGTATTAGCTATTAATGACTCAAAAAATTTAAAGTTTACAGTAGAAGTACTAAAAAGAATTAAAAAAAGTATATTATACAAATATAATGATATTAAAGATGTGTTCATACAAATTGGATAATAAAGCAAGTTTCCATTCGTTTTGATTATTGTATGTGGAGTCACAGATAATTTTACTTCAAAAAAAGAACAAACGTATTGACAAAATATAAAAATGTGATATAATATTCAAGAACAAACGTTTATTTAATGAGGTGGTATTGTGATAGAAACTTTGCACATAGAAAATATAGGAATAATAGATAATATAACGGTGGATTTTAAAAAAGGGCTTAATATAATTACAGGAGAAACAGGTGCTGGAAAAAGTTTGCTTGTAGATGCTTTATCTCTAATTTGTGGCTCTAGATTTTCTAAGGATGTAATAAAAACAGGTGAGAATTATTGTTTAGTTGAAATTATGATAAATAAAAATTCTAATACCGAAAACGATATAGTTTCAAGAGAAATAAGTGTAAGTGGAAAAAATAAATGTAAGATTAATGGAAGACTTGTTACAGTAAATGAATTAAAAGAATATATGAGTCATGTTATAAACATACATGGACAAAATGATAATCAAAATTTATTAGATGAATCAAACCATATAACTTATTTAGATGCATATGCTAAAGATGAACTTTTAGAAGATAAAGAAGAGTATACTAAGTTATATAATGAGTATTTAAAATTTAGCCTTGAATTAAAAGAAAATTTTGGAAGTGAAAAAGAAAGAAAGAGAATGCTTGATCTATTAGATTATGAAATAAATGAAATAGAAGAGGCAAATTTTAAAGTGGGTGAAGAAGAACAGTTAGAAGAAAAATCAAAAATTATGAGAAATGCTGAGAAAATTAATGAAGCACTTAATATTTCAGAAGAATTAATATCATCTGAGATATTAAATAATATAAATGAAGTTGTAAAAAATTTAAATAGGATATCTCAGTTTAATGATATGTATAAGAAACAAAGTGATAGAATAGAAGGAATATATTATGACTTAGAAGATATGTCACAGGAACTATTTAATTATAAAGAGGAATTATCATTTGATGAAAATTATAATAATGATGTTATAAAAAGACTAGATTTACTTTATTCTTTAAAGAGAAAATACGGAAATAATATTGAAGAAATACTAAAGTATAAAGAGTCAAATATTGCAAAAAAAGAGGAAATAGAAAACATGGAAGAACATTTAAATGAGATTCAAAAAAAATTAGAAAATATACAAGAAAAAATGTATGAACTTTCATGTAAAATGAGTAGTACAAGAAAAGATATGGCCAAAAAATTACAGGAAAAAATAAATATAGAACTAAGTGATTTAGAAATGAAAAATGCTAGGATTAAAGTAAATGTTGAATTTAGTAAGGATAGAAATTTTAAAAGTAGGGGATTAGATAATGTTTCATTTAAAATAATAACAAATTTAGGTGATGATTATAAAAGTCTTAGTAAAATTGCATCGGGTGGTGAAATTTCAAGAATAATGCTAGCTATAAAAAACGTTCTTTCAAAAACTGATAGTGTACCTGTTTTAATATTTGATGAGGTAGATACTGGAATAAGTGGAAAATCTGGTAGTGCTGTAGGTCTTAAATTAAAAGAGGTTTCAAAAAATCATCAAGTACTATGTATTACTCACTTAGCTGTAGTTGCAGCTTATGCTGACTATCACTATTATATTTCTAAAAAATCATTAAATAATCATACATCATCTAAAATAGAACTTTTAGATGATAATATGGCAATAAAAGAAATAGCAAGAATTTCGTCTGGTACTATTACAACAATAGCTTTAGATAATGCAAGAGAGCTAAAAAAAGTGGCTTGCTTAGTATAGAAATTCTAACTATTAAACTTGTTTTTATAATATAATTACTGTATAATTATATTATTATGATGTATTTAAATAAATGTAATTTATGTCCACATATGTGCTTAGTGGATAGGGAAAATAAAAAAAGAGGTTTTTGTAAATCAGGAGAAAATGTAAAAATAGCACTTAGCTCTAAATTTTTTTATGAGGAACCTTGTATAAGTGGAACTAAAGGTTCAGGAGCAGTATTTTTTTCTAATTGTAATTTGAGGTGTGTTTATTGCCAAAATTATAAAATAAGTAAAGAGGGAAAAGGAAAAGAAATTTCAAGAAAAGAACTTGCTGATATATTTTTGAATTTACAGGAAGAGGGTGCTTGCAATATAAACTTAGTTACACCTACCATTTATGCTTTACACATAAAAGAGGCTTTAATTTTAGCGAAGAAAAATGGACTTAATATTCCTGTAATATATAATTCTAGTGGATATGAAAATGTAGATACTATAAAGGAGTTAGATGGCCTTATTGATGTTTATCTTCCAGATTTTAAATACTGTAGTAATGAATTGGGACTTAAATATTCTGGTGTAAATAAATACTTTGACTTTGCTTCTAGTGCAATTCTTGAAATGTATAAGCAAGTTGGACATCCTATATTTGATAATAATGGTATAATAAAAAAAGGATTAATGGAAAGCGCTCGTAAGCCACGCTCAAATGCTAAATATTTTCCTATAGCAAACACAGATAATTGCTGGTATAATAACTTGATGTATAAACTTGATTTATTAGAAGAGTTCGTAAATAGAACTTTAAAACAACGTGATGATACATCAATAGTGAAATTTGATTTAGATTTATTATTAGTGACAGACAAGCAAGGTAAAGCTACTGGATATTTATTATCATCCAATGAGATAATGAATAAAGAAGAACAAGCTCTAACAAAACAATTAATAAAACAAATTAGTAAGTTACCTCGTTGGAGTTTTGGATGGTTACAAACGATAAATGGCTCAATTTTTCAGGGACGATATATGAGAGCAAACTATTCATCGGATAGTGGTTGGAAGTTTGAGGATTATCTTCATTAAAAATGGTGGATAATGAAAGATAAATCCTTCCTTGATTTTATGTTATTACATGGATATTCATTGGATAATTCCAGTTTAATATATGGAAAAATGGGAGTTTCATTGAGTCTTTATGAATACTCCCGAAACTATCATGATACATTAGCTGAAAAGCATGCTTTTAAATTACTTCAAGAAGTGTTAGCATCTTCTGTACAAAAGTATACATTCAATGAAGGGAAAATTGGAATAGCATGGGCACTTATTTATTTGATCAATAATCAATACATAGAGGCTGAATATCAAGAATTATATAATCAAGAACATAAAAAAATATTAATATTCATAAATCAGCTAAGAGACGAAGCATTAAATGCAACTTCTCATATAGATGCACTTTCTTTTCTGATGGCTTCGAAAAAACATATAACAGAATCAAATTTTAAGAATATACTTTTAGTTTCAATAAAGAACTTATATGCATACTTTTGTATCATACCTAAGAATGTTTTTGAATGCAATTCATTCTATTATATTGGAACAAGAATATTAGCTTATTACAATCTGTATGAAGAATTACATAATTACAAAGCAACGCTCGTAAACGCTATAGCTCAAACATCGCTAGAATTATTTAATAGCGGCATTGTCTGTAATAATATATCATTTGGAGGGAATTTGCTACAATATGGCATCTTTCATAAACGGAATGATATAATAAAGCTAGCAAATATTATCATAAATTCTTATATTTCTAATATAGTTATTGAAGCGATTAATTTGAAAGAGGCAATTGATATTATATATAATATCAATAAATTGCAGAATCTCAATCAAGGAAATCAATGGCTATGCCAAAGAAAAGAAATCGTAAATTTGCTATCAAATCAAAAGTCATATCTTTATAAAATCGACAGATCAACATTGAGTACCTTAAAAGGGGGAATTCCTAAATTGTTATTTATGGAATGCCTTATGAATAAAGAACCAAATTCTGAAGGACATCTTATCATGTTTCAATGATGAATAAGCATATAGTAATTCTTCGAGTAGAAAATGGAAATCCATCCGGTGTTACCCGTTATATCCAGATGTTAACGGAAGGCATGAAATATCGAAGCGACATTAAGATTCATATTATTTGCCTAAATACAGATTTAATATTTCCAGAAATAAAAGTGATTGAAGAGAAAGTTATCGCTAATCTCTCATATCCCTCTAAGTCTAGACCTTTGAAATATGAGACATTTTGGCTTACCAAGTACTTTGAAGTTATATCCGATTTATTATTACCTTATTTGAAAAATAAAGAAGGATTAATTTGGCATGTACAGGAATTATTTTTAGCCCAATTAGCCGACATACTAAAATCCACTTTTGGAGGATATGTATTAACCCACTTACATATCATTCCTTGGAAATTCAATATCGAATATAATGAAAACCACTTTAAGAAATTATATTCTCAATGGCTAAATAACACCTTCAATTTAATAAGCGAGAATTATCTTGAGAAAACTGCCTATCCCTTATCTGATAAAATAATAAGTGTTTCTCACTCAGCTATGAAACATATAGTCTCTGCATATAATATTCCTCCTGATAAAATACATATTATATATAATGGCCTGGATAATATAGACATACCTCCAATAAAATCGAAAGAAGAATTACCCGAACTTCTTTTTGTAGGTAGAGTCAGTCGTGAAAAAGGAATCATTTGCTTACTAAATGCTTTAAATATAGTTGATTACCGTGGATATTCTTTTAAACTAAGATTAGTAGGTCAATGTACTAGCTGCATGTTATCATATATTCAGAAAGTATACAAACAACTTAATCTTGAAATTTTAGGCGCTGTTTCTTTTGATAAATTAAAGAAATTATATTCAGAAAGTACCATAGGAATCGTTCCTTCTCTACATGAGCAGTGTAGTTATGTGGCTATTGAAATGTCAATGTTTGGTATGCCAATGATTGTTTCGGATGTAGACGCGCTCTCCGAGATGTTTGAAGATGAAGTGAATGCTTTGAAAATCCCTTTAGTGTTTGATGAAGATTTTGGTTTAGAACTAGATGAAGAGAAATTAGCAAATGCTATCATTCGATTAATAAATGATAAAGCTTTAAGACTAAAACTGAGTACAAATGCAATCAAGAACTACCAAGAAAGATTCACGCTGGAAAAGATGATAGAGAATACGATTAACGTGTATGAACAATTAATAGAACAAGACAATGCCTGAAATAACAGTTTTAATGCCTGTCAGAAATGGCGAGCAGTACATAAAAGAAGCTATTGATAGTGTTTTGAATCAGACACTGACCGACTTTGAGTTTCTTATTATAGATGATGGTTCAACAGATCGGACAGTAGAAATCATTCAAGGATACACAGACAAAAGAATACGTTTAATCAGAAAGGAGCATCAATTTATTCAAAACTTAAATGAAGGATTAGAGTTGGCTTCCGGCTCTTATATTGCACGCATGGATGCCGATGATATAATGCATACAGAACGATTGAGAATTCAATTAAAACGTATGAAAAAGAATCCGGATATTACAGTTTGTGGAACATGGGCTAAAATTTTCAGCGATAAGGGTAACGAAAGAAATGTTTCCCACCTTGGATATGGAATCATACACGAACCTATCTTGGAGTTACTAAAATACAACATGATACTTCACCCTAGTGTGATGATTAAAAAAGAGTTTCTGCTTAATCACCATATTAAATATCAAAATTACCCCTGTGTGGAAGATTATAAATTGTGGTTTGATATAGCGAAAGCTGGAGGAATATTATTTGTAGAACCACAAGAACTATTAATGTTTAGAAGAAGTGATACGCAGGTCACCGTAACGAAAAAAGAAGAAATGTCTTTAGGTTCAATACGTTTGAGAAAGGAAATTCTTCTCTATCTTCTCTCTGCATATAATAATAAAACATTAAATAGCCTATTATCCGACTTTGAAAATTTAGAAAAGAATAAATGGATGTCTAATGAAGACATATTTCGTTTTTTTGTGAATCTATTTAATAGAATGCAACACGATACGATGGTTTAATCTTTCAATTGAAAATTAATAAATTATTTTAGATAGAACTAGGACAATCATGAATATCGCTTTTTTATCTTCATTAAACCCTAATGATCAAAATAACTGGTCAGGTACTCTTTACTCTCTATACACTTCACTTCAAAAGAAACATAGGGTGATATGGGTAGGCGAAACTGTGTTTGCTGAGGTTTGGGAATTCCACAAAGCCAATTTCAAAAACAATGAAACATTCTTTCCTGAAAATTATGCGTTGCTTTTTGGTAAACTGTTTTCTGACCTATTGAAAAAGGAATGTTATGATGTAATTATATGCCGAGATTATTTCTTTGCCGCATATCTCGTTTCGGATATACCACTTATTTATATTGGAGATACTACATTTCATCTGTTTAATCAATACATGAACTGGCAGGACGAAAGTCTTACCAAACTAGCCGAACAACTGGAATCACTCGCTATACAAAAGGCGGATAAAATTATTTATTGTTCGGAATGGGCAAAACAGAGCGCAATGCAGGATTACAATGCTGATGCCGAGAAAATAGAAGTGGTTGAATTTGGAGCGAATATCATAGAGAACATTCCGGTTCCAGATAACGTATCGCCGATAAATACACCATGTAACCTCTTATTTATCGGAAGAAATTGGAATATGAAAGGTGGAAACAAAGTACTTGAAATTTATCATAATCTAAAAGGAAGGGGATTTCAATGTACGCTCACTATGATAGGAAGTGAACCTCCAATGTCCTTACCAAATGATCCGAATATTGAAATATACCCTTTTATCGACAAAACAAACTCCAATGACAGGTTAAAATTCCATGAGATCCTGACACGATCGCATTTTCTGATTCTGCCCACTCGCTTTGATTGTTTTGGAATAGCTTTCTGCGAAGCATGCGCCTATGGTATTCCATCGTTAGGCACTAATGTAGGAGGTGTATCACAAGTTATTAAAGAAGGAGAAAATGGGTTTCTGTTCAATATCGATGCTTCTTCGCTGGAATATGCTGATAAAATAGAAGAGACATTCAATAACCATATAACATATTCTAAATTAAGGGAAACAGCACGAAAGGATTTTGAAGAACGTTTAAACTGGAATATATGGCTCGATAAAAGTAATAAGATTATAGGACGACTCGCATCCGAGCATCAACCGGATTTTTATCTTCCGGTTTATGTTATCAATATGAAAGAAAGAGTGGAACGTAAACAACATATTATTAAGGAGTTCGACAACAAGGAAGAATTCGAGTTAAATTGGGTAGAGGCGTCGGTTCATCCTATCGGTGCAGTAGGTTTGTGGAATAGTATAATCAAAATCATAAAAATGGCAAAAGAGAAAGGAGATGACATCATTGTCATTTGCGAAGACGACCATTATTTCACGGAAAATTATTCTCCCAAATTACTATTCAAAGAAGTTACAGAAGCTTATATACAAGGAGCGGAAGTACTTTCCGGTGGTATTGGAGGATTTGGACAAGCGATCCCTGCAGGATATCATCGTTATAAAGTTGACTGGTTTTGGTGCACACAGTTCATTGTTGTTTATAATCGTTTTTTTGATAAGATGCTGGATTATTCGTTTCAGAATACTGACACAGCCGATGGAGTAATATCCAAACTAGCCACAAACATAATGGTTATCTATCCTTTTATCTCAGAACAAAAGGATTTTGGGTATTCGGATGTTACTCAAAGTAATATGGAACAGCAGGATAAAATAAGAGAGCATTTTGCAAGAGCGAATAAACGAATGGAGTTTGTCTCCCAAAGTAATATGCAGTCCAACATACCAAAAAATTATTTCTGAAGTCAAACACAGATAAGATTCGCAAAGATGGAAAATACTAACTCAAACTATAAATTATTACCAATCAAAGTTCCTCTTTATGAGTTTATAAAATTTCTCATTATATAGCTTGAAAAAAGCCTTAAGCTTATTACGAATATCACTAGGCAATTTTACATTATATTGTGAGACAAACTTATCATCTAAATTTATTGTATTCCAGTCCACATAGGGAATATTTAGAAATTGTTCAATCTTTCTGAGTGTAGATATGCGATTGTTTTTTAATTCACGATGTTCAATAACTAAAATATTCTCCACAGGAAAAAACTGATAATAACGCTCTAATTGTTCATAATAAAATCCACGATGTAGAAAATCAGGAAAAAAATCTATTGGTGTATTCTCCTGATTTCTTATCTTTTCTATTTCCAGATTGACCCAATACGAAAAGGGAAAATTCTGAGTATCAAGTAGCTTCTTTAATAAAATATTCAATTTTTCTTTATCAGGGAAAAGTTCATATTCATGTAAAAGCTGGCTTTTCCTCCAATTTATCAACATGTTATATTGCGAATAAGCTCTATCAATGGGATTTCTAACAAGAAAAATAAATTTCAAATGAGGATTGTATTCAAAAAGTCTTTCAGGAACCTCATGCCAATAAGAATACCAAGTAGTAGATTCAAACAAAAGACTATCGGATAAAGAATAACGGAAAGGAGGATATTCCTTCCACATATATTCCATAAAAAATGGAAATCCTTTCGCATATTCAGTTGGGTAAAGAAAAAAACCGGGCTCTTTAAAAAATGATCCCCAACAAGAAGGATGATGATGAAGGTAGTCATGCAAAGCAGTACTTCCTCCCTTTTGAGTTCCAATTATCATAAAATCTATTTTTCTAAACCAATTCGTTATCTCGTCCAATAAAGGATACATTAGTTTGTACGGACGTAGCTGAGAACCAAAAGTTGTAGCGCATTTCCAATAGCACTGAGGAGAATAAGATAAATACAAGTCAAATATATTTCTCCATACTGGTTTAGTGTTGAATCTCCATTCTCGTTCTCTCGAATGTTTCCAAGCAACCCAAAACTGTCCTTCAGTTTTTTCTAATTCTTCCGATAATACATCAAGTAACGTAGGAAGGTGGAAAACAACGACAGCAGCCTTTCCAATCAGTCTTTTATCTAGAGTAACCTCCCATCCTTTTGATTCGAAACCTGAAGATAAGTGAAAAGGCAAATATTCTGCATTATTATACAACAAAATTAACGAACTATTTTTCATATCAGCAACAATAAATAATACCTACACACATATAACATCCAGTTTCTCCATTTCCGCCTTACTCAACAAATAATCATCTACAGTATAGACTGATTTCTGTATTCTATTTTATCAATAGTCTCTTCTATTTTCCGCAGTATTTGCAATATTTCATCTTTATGCGAATATTCCATCTCTTTCTATATTTTGCAAAAGTAGCTTATTCAAATTATCACGCAGACGAATCAAATCAATTTTGTATCCGGTCATGTGTTCCAAATCTTCTTTAATATCACCTAAGATATAAGGATTAGGAATCTGCAACTCTACAAATACATCCAGATCACTATCCTCCGTCTGTTCTCCTCTCGCCACAGAACCAAATATTCCCAATCGTAAAATACCATAATGAGAAGACATCTTCTGCTTATAATTGCGGAGTATATTCATAACTTCCGTCATATTCTTCATAACTGCAGGATTTTTATAACTACTATAAAAATAACATTTTATCTATTAGGTTGAGCCGATTCTCTCACTTTTTCCACAAAAAAAATCCCAAAGCGGTTTGCAGCCTTGGGATTTATATATCAACAGGAACAATTATTCCCACTCAATAGTTGCAGGCGGCTTGGAACTGATATCATAGGTTACGCGGTTTACACCTTTCACCTTATTAATAATATCATTCGAAATCTTACCCAGGAATTCATATGGCAAATGCGCCCAGTCGGCAGTCATGGCATCAGTAGAAGTCACGGCACGCAATGCTACCGCTCTTTCATAAGTGCGTTCATCTCCCATGACACCTACAGACTGTACCGGAAGCAGGATAACACCTGCCTGCCATACCTGATCATACAATCCCCAGTCGCGCAATCCCTGAATGTAAATATCATCAGCATCTTGCAGGATACGCACTTTCTCGCGGGTGATGTCTCCAAGAATACGTACAGCCAAACCCGGTCCAGGGAATGGATGACGAGTAATCAAATGTTCCGGCATACCCAACTCACGACCTACACGACGAACTTCATCCTTAAATAACAGACGAAGCGGCTCGCACAACTTCAAGTGCATTTTTTCGGGCAAACCACCTACGTTATGATGACTCTTGATCACTGTACCTGTTATAGACAATGATTCGATGCAGTCTGGATAAATAGTGCCCTGAGCCAGCCATTTCACATCTTTTATTTTATGAGCTTCCACATCGAATACATCGATAAAGCCCTTACCGATAATCTTACGTTTACGCTCCGGTTCCGTCACACCTGCAAGCTCTGCAAAGAACTTTTCACTGGCATCCACGCCAATTACATTCAGTCCGAGGCATTCGTAATCGTTCATCACATTCTTGAACTCATTCTTACGGAGCATACCGTGGTCTACGAAGATACAAGTCAGATTCTTACCAATAGCTCTATTCAGCAAAACAGCAGCAACCGATGAATCGACACCACCGCTCAATCCCAGCACCACTTTATCATCACCTAACTGAGCTTTCAACTCAGCAACCGTACTCTCGATGAAAGAAGCCGGCGACCAGTCTTGCTTGCATCCGCAAACATCAACTACGAAGTTCTTCAATATCTGCGTCCCGTCTTCGCTATGGAATACTTCCGGATGGAACTGAACGCCCCATACCTTCTCACCTTCAACCTGATAAGCAGCGATATCCACTTTATCCGTTGAAGCAATCTTCTTAAAATTATCAGGGATAGCAGTGATTGTATCACCATGACTCATCCATACCTGCGTATTCTCACGAACTCCTTTAAACAGCACATTATCCTTGCAAAAAGAAGTCAGATGCGCACGGCCATATTCACGTGTACCGGCCGGTTCTACTTTTCCATTGTTAGTATACGCCATAAACTGTGCACCATAGCAGATACCCAAAATAGGATATTTACCACGAATCTCACTCAAGTCTACCTTGAAGGCATCTTTATCATAAACCGAAAAAGGACTTCCGGAAAGGATGACTCCTTTAATTGTCGGATCTTCTTTAGGAAACTTGTTATAAGGAACAATTTCGCAATACGTGTCCAGTTCGCGTACGCGACGACCAATCAGCTGTGTTGTCTGCGAACCGAAATCAAGAATTATTATTTTCTCCTGCATATCAATGGTTGGATTTTGAATAAATGATTTGCAAAAGTAGAAAAAAGTAGGCAAAAAGATAGAAGAATAAACAGAAAAATCGAAATTTACGAGAGAAATATATCATCGGACAACATAAAATCCGAAAAGGGAAACGATGTCAGAGAGACTTATATATAATAAATAGGAGACTCAAAACAGAATCTCCTATTTTATTATACAAGTACTTATTTCTTCTCTTTCAGCAAGTCACGAATCTCAGTCAGCAATACCTCTTCTTTAGTAGGAGCAGGTGGCGCAGGAGGAGCAGCCGGGGCTTCCTCTGCCGCCTTCTTCGTAGTCAGTTTAGTGATCAGACGTATAAATAGGAATATAGCAAAAGCTATAATCAGAAAGTCAAAAGTTGCTTGCAGAAATTGTCCGTAATCCAGAGATACGGCAGGAGCAATCTCCTTACCGTCTGCTCCAACTTCAGCCGCTTTCATTACCCATTTCAGATCTGTAAAGTTCACACCACCAACCAATAAGCCTATTGGGGGCATAATAACATTCGCCACCAGTGACGATACGATCTTCCCAAACGCGCCGCCGATAACTACACCGACAGCCATGTCAATGACGTTCCCTTTCATAGCAAACGCCTTAAAGTCTTGTAAAAATGTGCTCTTTCCCATCTTTTTTCAATATTTAATGTGAATTTAATATGCGAATATAAAAACATTTTTGTAATTTTGCACCGCATTTGAGAAATAAAACAAATGTGGAGACCGAGAGATATTTGAACAAATATTATAAAACCCTTAAAAGTTTAAACAAAATGATTAAAGTAGGTATTAATGGATT
>OOAK01001621.1_pt1 | contig 14013 bp, 14 predicted proteins | sample 1671811 | NCBI WGS metagenome assembly OOAK01 (sample SAMN06348195, study PRJEB24527) | human gut metagenome | biome: human gut; feature: ankylosing spondylitis patient; material: feces | host: Homo sapiens | place: China | collected 2015-10 | reverse complement strand
ACATCGCCATGAGCGCGGAGGAGATGCGGGTGGGCAGCAACCGCCTGTGCCTGCACACGCTCTCGGATACGGAAGACCTGCCGGCGGCGGTGGAAACGGATTACCGCTACGAGCGTCTTTCCACCGACCGCTCGGACTGCCGCCTGTCCTTCGCCGCCCCGCTGGGACTGCTGCTTCCCTGCAACCATATCTACAACCAGTACGTGTTTGTCGGCAACAGCGACGAGGAGCTGCGCCGCTTCGAGAAGTCGGCAAGGAACATGCAGTCGCTCTCGCGCTACAGCCGCCAGAATGCCATCAACTGCGAGTGGATAGAGGAATATCTGAACGAAGCCCACTCACAGGGGCTGAAGTCCGTCCGCGCCCACTTCAACGTGATGGCGTGGAGCGACGACACGGAGGAGCTGAAACGGATAAGGAACGACGTGGGGAGCCAGCTGGCCTCGATGGGATGCGTGCCCCGCCACAACACGACGGACTGCCCGACGCTGTTCTGGGCGGGCATACCGGGCAATGCGGCGGACTTCCCGGCGGAGGAATCGTTCCACACGTTTGTCGAGCAGGCGGTATGCCTGTTCGCCGGAGAGACCAACTACCGGGACTCGCCCTCGGCTTTCGGCATCCGCATGGCAGACCGTATCAGCGGCAAGCCGCTGCATATCGACATATCCGACCTGCCGATGAAGCGCGGCATCACGACCAACCGCAACAAGTTCGTGCTGGGACCGAGCGGAAGCGGCAAGTCGTTCTTCATGAACCATCTGGTGCGGCAGTATTACGAGCAGGGCACGCACGTGGTACTGGTGGACACGGGAAACTCCTATCAGGGTCTGTGCGAGATGATACACCGCCGCACGCACGGAAAGGACGGCATCTACTTCACCTATACGGAGGAGAAGCCCATCTCGTTCAACCCGTTCTATACGGATGACGGGGTGTTCGACGTGGAGAAAAAGGACAGCATCAAGACGCTGCTGCTGACGCTGTGGAAAAGCGAGAACGAACCCGCCACGAAAACGGAATCGGCGGAGCTGGGAAGCGCGGTGAACGCCTATATCCAGCTGCTCGGTCAGGACAAGGGCATCGTGCCGTCGTTCGACTCGTTCTACGAATACATGCGGGACGTGTACCGCAAGGAAATGGAGGAACGCTACATCAAGGTGGAGAAGTCGGACTTCAACATCGACAATTTCCTGACCACCCTGAGGCAGTACTACCGGGGCGGACGCTACGACTTCCTGCTCAACTCGGCGGAGAACATCGACCTGCTGCACAAACGGTTCGTGGTCTTCGAGATTGACTCGATAAAGGACAATGCCGAGCTGTTTCCGGTGGTGACCATCATCATCATGGAGGCGTTCATCAACAAGATGCGCCGGTTGAAAGGCGTAAGGAAACAGCTGATTGTGGAAGAGGCATGGAAGGCCCTTTCTTCGGCAAACATGGCTGACTACCTGCGATACATGTACAAGACGGTGAGAAAGTATTTCGGGGAGGCGATTGTGGTGACACAGGAAGTGGACGACATCATCAGCTCGCCCATCGTGAAGGAAAGCATCATCAACAACTCGGACTGCAAAATCCTGCTGGACCAGCGCAAGTACATGAACAAGTTCGACCAGATACAGTCGCTGCTGGGTCTGACGGAAAAGGAGAAGTCGCAGATACTCTCGATCAACCAGTCCAACGACCCGTCGAGGCGGTACAAGGAGGTGTGGATAGGACTTGGGGGCACGCACTCGGCGGTATATGCCACGGAGGTGTCGATGCAAGAGTATCTCGCCTATACGACGGAGGAGACGGAGAAGATGGAAGTACGCGAACTGGCGGAGAAACTGGGAGGCGACATGGAAGCCGCCATCCGTCAGGTGGCGGAGCAACGGCTGGAGGAACAGAAGAGACAATGAACCGGCAGGAAATATACAGTAAATGAAAAATAAAAAATGATTTATGAACCAACAGACTGACAACATGTACATTGATGACCGATACAGCGATGAAGCGCTGCGGAAACGGGAGGAAATCCGGGAGCATATCTCATGGTTCCGTGAGTTCCTGACATTCGGGACTTCGCTACCGGAACATATCAGAAGGCGATACGGACTGGAAGAAGACTACCAGCGGTTCAAGAAACTGGAAATACAGGTTCACCGGATGCCTGCTAAACAGGACTGCAGGGGATATGGGAAGGAGCAGCGCATGAAAGAACTGTGCGAGGCAGGAAGAGCCAAGGGAAAAATCACTCTTGCGGTGGAAAAGGCTTACGAAAGCATCTGCCCCGCTCCGGCAAGGGACTATCTGGAAGAAAAATATCAGGAACTGCTCTATCTGAGAGGTATGGTGTACCGGAAAGACTATGACGACCCGATGTGGTACAAGCCGGAAATCCTGAACAAATACGGCATTGACCACAAGGAACCGCGCGAAACGGTGCTCAAGCAGGTGGAAAAGGCATACCGGGAACTGGATGCCCGATTCTGCCGGATGACGGGCAAGAAGCCGGATGCGGACGAGCTGTTCGGCAAACCCGCAGTACGGCAGTCGGTACCTGCACAGAAGGAGGCGACGGAGAATGGCGCAAGGGAAAACCGCATGTGCAGGCGTAAAGGCAGAAGACCGGGATTCTGACGGAAAAGGAAACCGGGCGGACTCCGGATACGGAAAAGACGAAAAGAAAAAAGGATTGAAAAAAATGAAAGAACGAAACTTAAAGAAGACAAGAAAATGAACATCAAACTGACAAAGACCGAAAGGCTGCTGCTGTGCGGCGGTCTGATAGGCATGGCATCGCTGATGCTGCAAGCCTGTGATATAATGGCAAAAGAAGACAGCGACACCCGTGACAGAATCTGCGGAAACTAGGAAAACGCAGAAGCCGGTCCCGACATACTGGTGTACAGGGAGGGAGAATCATATAAGGTGACACTGTTCAGACGCAAGGGCGTACGCCGCGTACTGAAGCCGGAGACCTATCTGCTGCAGAGGGAGGAGAACGGCAACCTGTATATGAACACGGGGTTCCGCATTGACGTGGCATACAACGAGGAGACGGATGTGCTGACATTTTCGCCGGGCGGTGACTATGTCCGGGTGAACACGGATGCAGGTGACGGCGAAAGGACAAAGGAGAAAGAGAATATGCAATAGCAACTTAACGAACCACTAAATCCAAAAAAAGAATGAGACAGAAACTGAAAATACCGCTGATTGCGGTCTGCCTGTGCCTTGCGGGGACAGGCGGGGCAAATGCCCAATGGGTGGTGTCCGACCCCGGAAACCTTGCGCAGAGCATCATCAACTCCGCCAAGGAGATGGTGGAGACAGCCGGGACGAAAGCCAACACCCTGAGCGGCTTTCTGGAAACGAAGAAGGTATTCGAGCAGGGAAAGGCGTATTACGACGGTGCGCCCGTATAGGCGATATAATAAATGTAGCATTGGCAAGCTATTAGGTAAGTGTTCCAATATTTACCTATCATCACCAGCTTATCTGTCCACGAAAGGACGGCAGGGAGTATAGCACGCTGGAAAGCCATAAGTCAATTAGTTATCAAATTGCAACTGAATGGTGAGATGAAACAGATAGATACGAGGATAAAATCCAAACTGATTGAATGATAGTCCAAGTGAACCCAGTATGTTTTATAGTGAAAGATAACTTAACTCGCTATACCGTAATACCTCTGTTGCGAGCGTCGTGTAGTAGAGGCAGGAACAAATTACGGCACAACCGCAGTAAGCGGTAACGGGCGGAAGTCATATCCGACAATCTATCATAGCCATGTTATTATATCGTAAACGGGGATTGCCTAAATCGGAACGCCGCAAGGCTATTAGGTACAGACCTATGAAAATCCGACAAGGCAACGGAGCTTCCGTAGTAGTCTGAGCAGGGGAAAGCCCTGTACATGGCGAAGGGAAGCAGCTAATAATTTTAATGCAAATAACGGAAAATGTGAGAGACATTATGAGAAGTCCAGAGTATGTATTAAACAGTCTAACGGAACACAGTGAAAATTTGAATTACAAGTTTGAACGCTTGTACCGTATCTTTTTCAATGAGGAAATGTATTACGTTGCCTACCAACGCATATATGCGAAACCGGGCAATATGACAGCAGGTGCAGATGGGAAAACCATTGACCAAATGAGCCTGAACCGAATTGAACAACTGATAACATCGTTGAAAGATGAGAGTTATCAGCCCCAACCCTCAAAACGGATGTATATCCCCAAGAAAAATGGGAAAATGCGTCCATTAGGTGTACCAGCTTTTAATGATAAATTATTGCAGGAAGTGGTCAGAATGATATTGGAAGCCATCTATGAAAGACAGTTTGAAAAAACGTCACATGGCTTCCGACCTCTAAGAAGCTGCCACACTGCCTTGTCTGATATTCAGAAGACATTTTCGGGCGTGAAATGGTTCGTAGAAGGTGATATTAAGGGATTTTTCGACAATATCAATCATGAGATACTGATAGGTATTCTGAAAGAACGTATCGCTGACGAAAGATTTATTCGCTTGATTAGAAAATTTCTGAATGCAGGATATATCGAAGACTGGAACTTTCATAACTCCTACAGCGGAACACCGCAAGGCGGAATTGTCAGCCCTATCTTGGCAAACATATACCTTGATAAGTTGGATAAATTCATGAAGGAATACACTGAAAAATTTGATAAGGGGAAAGAACGGAAAAGAACTAAACAGGTAGTATCACTTGAAGGCAAACGACACCGTATTCTGAAAAAGTTGAAAGTGGTAAAAGACAAAAGTGAAAGGTCAGAATTGATAAGACAATATAAGGCTTATCAAAAAGAAGGTTTGCAGTATTCTGATGGTGACGAAATGGATATGAACTACAGAAAACTCAAATATGTGAGATATGCGGATGATTTTCTAATTGGAATTATTGGCAGTAAACAAGATGCTATCATCATCAAAGAGGACATAAAGAACTTCCTCTATGAAAAGTTGGCTCTTACACTGTCCGATGAGAAAACACTTATCACCCATGCTGAAAACGCTGCAAAATTTCTCGGATATGAGATTTTTGTAAGGAAATCCAATGACACCAAAAGAAGCAAATACGGAGTACTAAGACGTGTCTTCAATAAGAGGATACAATTGGCACTTGGAAAGGATACGTTTAAGAAAAAGTTGCTCGAATATCGTGTTTTAGAAATAAAGATACACAACGGCAAGGAGTATTGGAAAGCAAAATCCCGTCCCAAACTTTCAAACAACAATGACTTTGAGATACTTGACAGGTACAACAAGGAAATAAAGGGCATTTACAATTACTATTGTTTGGCTAATAATTGTAGTAGTCTGTCAAAACTTGGGTATATCATGAAATATAGTATGTACAAAACATTTGCGCAGAAATATCGGACAACGATGTCGCAAATCCGAAAAAAGTACACCAAGAATGGACTTTTTTCAGTTAGATACTATTTAAAGAACGGTACTGCCAAAGACTTGACCTTTTATCATGGTGGGTTCAAAAAGAAAAATCCAATGAACATTAAGGATTTAGACAACTTGCCCAAATTCACATATCATCCTACAAACACAAGTCTTATAGATAGGCTGAAAGCGGAAAAATGTGAATTATGTGGAGCAGTCGATAAGTTAGTGATGCACCATGTGAGAAAATTAAAAAATCTCCAAGGGAAAACTACCTGCGAAAAACAAATGATGGCTCGCAAACGAAAGACTATTGCCATATGTGGTAAGTGTTACAAAAAACTCAGTAACAATGAATAGATTGATATTATTAGTAGAAAGCCGGATACGCGGAGACGTGTACGTCCGGTTTGGGGGCGAGCTTCCGAAAACCCACCGTAGTAATACGGCAGGGCGTTGGATGCTTAGCCTACCACTGAAATCGGTGCACGACGTGGTAAAGGGCGGCGCGAAGGTGGCGAAAAGCATCTCTCTGGTAATGGAAATATCGGAAATCTATGTGGACAACTACCAGAAGATGCTCTCGGACGAGAACTACACGCCGGAGGAGCTTGCCGCCATCTCGTCGGGCTATGCGATGCTGATAGACGAAAGCTCGGACGTGCTGCAGGACCTGAAGAATGTGGTGAACGTGACGGGCATGTCACTGACGGATGCGGAAAGGCTCGCCGTCATAGACAATGCCTACCGCAGCCTGATGAACTACCGCAACCTCGTACGCTACTACACGAACAAGACCATATCGGTGTCGTACCTGCGGGCGAGAAAGAAGAACGACATGGACCGGGTGATGGCACTCTACGGGAACTCCAACGAAAAATACTGGTAGCCTATGGGAGAGTTTGACAACCTGCACCAGATACTCCTCTCGCTGTATGAGGAGATGATGCCGCTCTGCTCGGACATGGCAGGAGTGGCAAAGGGGCTTGCCGGACTGGGCGCCCTGTTCTATGTGGCGGTGCGCGTATGGCAGTCGCTCGCCCGTGCCGAGGCGATAGACGTGTACCCGCTGCTGCGGCCGTTTGCCATCGGACTGTGCATCCTCTTCTTCCCGACCATCGTGCTGGGAACGATGAACTCCGTTCTGGGAGTAATCGTACAGGGGACGCACTCGATACTGGAGGAACAAACCTTTGACATGGAGAAGTACAGGGAACAGAAAGACAGGCTGGAATACGAGGCGATGATGCGCAACCCGGAAACCGCCTATCTCGCCTCGGACGAGGAGTTCGACCGCCAGATAGACGAGCTGGGCTGGTCGCCGTCGGACATGATCACCATGACGGGCATGTACATGGACCGTGCGGCGTACAACATCAAGAAGAGCGTGCGTGACTGGTTCCGCGAGCTGCTGGAGCTGATGTTCGCAGCTGCCGCCCTTGTCATCGACACGCTCAGGACGTTCTTCCTGGTGGTGCTGTCGATACTGGGACCCGTCGCCTTCGCCTTCTCGGTATGGGACGGCTTCCACTCCACGCTTTCGGCATGGTTCAGCCGCTACATACAGATTTACCTGTGGCTGCCCGTCTCCGACCTGTTCAGCACGATACTGGCGAAGATACAGATACTGATGCTCCAGAATGACATCGAGGCGATGCAGGCAGACCCGAACTTCTCGGTAGAGGCGAGCAACGGGGTGTACATCGTGTTCCTCGTTATCGGCATCGTGGGATACTTCACCATCCCGACGGTAGCCGGATGGATAATCCAGGCCGGTGGCGGAGTGGGCAGCTACAACAAGAACATCGGTACTGCGGGCGCCCTTGGCGGCAGTCTGGCGGGTGCGGCAGCCGGAAACGTGGCGGGACGTACGGGCAAGTTTATCAGAAAACAGGCCGGACGGCTGCTGAAAAGAAAATAGCCTGATAACCGGGGCGGTACCCTGGCATAGCTGCTGTGCCACCCCGGGAAAGCATACCAAAATGATTTTACAAACCATAAAAAACAGAAAGAATGGAGTTCAAGAGCCTGAATAACATAGAAACGAGTTTCCGGCAGATACGTCTGTTCGGAATCATCTACACGGCGGTATGTGCCGCCATCGTCATCTGCTCGGTGGTATGCGCCTTCCGCTTCGCCGAAGCGCAGAGACAGAAGATATACGTACTTGACGGGGGAAAGAGCCTGATGCTCGCCCTTTCGCAGGACCTGTCGCAGAACCGTCCGGCGGAAGCGAGGGAGCATGTGCGCCGCTTCCACGAGCTGTTCTTCACCCTCTCGCCGGAGAAAAGCGCAATCGAGCACAACGTGAAGCGTGCGCTGCTGCTGGCGGACAGAAGCGCGTACAACTACTACGCCGACTTTGCGGAAAAGGGATTCTACAACCGCATCATCGCGGGGAACATCAACCAGGTGCTCCAGGTGGACAGCGTGGTCTGCAACTTCGACCACTATCCCTACGAGGCACGCACCTACGCAAGGCAGATGATCATCAGGGAAAGCAACGTGACGGAACGCACGCTGGTAACGACCTGCCGGCTGCTCAACGCGAGCCGCTCGGACGACAATCCGAACGGGTTCACCATAGAGGGATTCACGATACTGGAGAACAGGGACATCAGAAGCATGGAGAGATAGGCGTATGGGAAAGATGAATATTCTGACGGGAAAATGCGCTGCCGTTCTCAGGGAAAAACTGCACAGGAGACTGGACGCACTGCCGCCGAAGGCAAGGCTGGCGACGGTGGCAGTGATGTCCGCCGCCTTTGCCGCAGGCTGTCTGTACATGACCGCCACCGCCATCGCCGGCTTTGGAAAAGGAAACGGGACGATGGAGATACGGCACATGAAGAAACCGGAACTGCCGCAAAAAGCGGATTTGCAGGAAGCGTATGAACATTATCATAAAAACAGGATGTATGGAAAAGGAACAGAAAAGGAATGAGACAAAAGAGAAAAGACCGCTGACGGAGGAACAGCGCCAGCGGAGAAAGAAGATGCTGGTCTATCCGCTGATGGTGCTGACCTTTCTGGGGTGCATGTGGCTCATCTTTGCCCCCTCGCAGAAGGACGGCGGAAAGGAACGGCAGGGACTGGGATTCAACACGGACATGCCCCTGCCGGAAAACTCCGGAATCATCGGCGACAAGGCGAAGGCATACGAACAGCAGCAGCTGGAGAACAGGAAGAAGGAACGCCGGGGCATGGTGGGCGACCTGTCCGCATTCTGGGACGACAAGACGGAAGGAACGGACACGGCAGACGGAACGGACGACTGCCGTCTGGCACAACCGGAAACATCGCCGAAGACGGGCGGAAGCGGAATACAGACAGGCATCCGCTCCTCAGCTGCCGCCAACGAGCGGCTGAACACCTCGCTGGGTACGTTCTATGAGCCGCCGAAGGAGGACGCCGAGAAGAAGGAGCTCAGGCAGCGCATCGACGAACTGGAACGCATGGTCATGGAACAGGAGAAACAGCCCGCAAGGATGGAGGAGCAGGTCGCCCTGCTGGAGAAGTCGTACGAGCTGGCGGCGAAGTACCAGAACGGAGGAAACAATGCCGGGCAGACCGCACGGACCGATGGGACGGAAATGAGGGAAAGCAATGCCGGCGAAAAGAAAATGAAGGCTGAACCAGTGAGCGGCGTGCGCCCGTCAACGGTGTCCGCCCTGCCGCAGCCCCTGACAGATTCCGCCTTTATAGCGGACTACGGGGGCGAAAGGAACTACGGGTTCCACACTGCCATCGGCAGTACGGAGGCACCGGGAAAGAACACCATAGCAGCCTGCGTGCAGGGCGACCAGACGGTAACGGACGGACAGACGGTAAGGCTGCGGCTGCTGGAGCCGATGCGGGTGTCAGGACGGACAATACCAAGGAACACGACCCTTGTGGGGACGGCACGCCTGCAGGGTGAGCGTCTGGAGATAGGCATCGGCTCGCTGGAACATGAGGGAACCATCGTAGGTGTGGAACTGGCGGTGTACGACAGCGACGGACAGGCGGGCATCTTTGTGCCCGGCTCGATGGAAACGGACGCGGCAAAGGAAATCGGGGCGAACATGGGCAGTTCGCTCGGAAGCAGCATCAACATCTCGACCGATGCGGGGGCGCAGCTCGCCTCCGATCTGGGAAAGGGAGTGATACAGGGAGTCTCTCAGTATATATCGAAGAGGATGCGCACGGTAAGGGTGCATCTGAAATCGGGATACAGGGTGCTGCTGTATCAGGAAAAATAGACAGCAAGAGACGAAAGGAAAAAGAACAATCAAATTTTATCAACCACTAAATCCAACGTAAAAATGAGTATCAGAAAAGTAATGATGATGTTTGCCCTTATGACGGGCATTGTCTGTGCAGGACACGCACAGGAAGTGAAAAACGACAGCACCGCCACCACGAAGGCGGAGGAGCTGAAACTGGTAAAGGACGTCTATCCGCAGACGGAGGAGGACGGCGACCTGTATCACGGACTGACCAGGAAACTGATGTTTGACCGCATGATACCGCCGCACGGTCTGGAGGTCACGTATGACAAGACGGTGCATATCCTGTTTCCCTCGGCAGTGCGCTATGTGGACTTGGGCTCGCCTAACCTTATCGCGGGCAAGGCTGACGGTGCGGAGAACGTCATCCGCGTGAAGGCGACGGTAAGGAACTTCCGCACGGAGACGAACATGAGCGTCATCACGGAGGACGGGTCCTATTATTCGTTCAACGTGAAATACGCCGACGAACCGCTGCTGCTCAATGTGGAGATGAAGGACTTCATCCATGACGGCAGCACGGTGAACCGTCCGAACAACGCGCAGGAAATCTATCTGAAGGAACTTGGAAGCGAAAGCCCCATGCTGGTGCATCTCATCATGAAGTCGCTGCACAAGGAGAACAAGCGCAAGGTGAAGCACATCGGCTGCAAGCGTTTCGGCATCCAGTACCTGCTGAAAGGGATATACGTCCACAACGACCTGCTGTACCTGCACACGGAGGTAAAGAACCGGAGCAACGTGCCGTTTGACGTGGACTACATCACGTTCAAGATTGTGGACAAGAAGGTGGCGAAACGAACCGCCATCCAGGAACAGGTGCTGTTTCCGCTCCGCGCGTACAACTATGCGGTGCGCGTGGCCGGGAAAAAGTCCGAGCGCACGGTGTTCTGCCTGCAGAAGTTCACCATCCCCGACGGCAAGCAGCTGGTGGTGGAAATGAACGAGAAGAACGGCGGGCGTCACCAGACGTTTGTCGTGGAGAACGAAGACCTGGTACAGGCTGAAACCATCAACGAATTGCGTGTACGATGAAAGGCAAGGCGGTGTTTTTAGTAATGCTTCTGTCCGTCCTTTTTGCAGGACGGGCGGAAGCCCAGCGATGCCTGCCGAAGATGCGGGGCATTGAGATGAAAGCCGGAATGACCGGGGCGGACGGCTACTGGCTGGGAGCCGCACTGTCGAGCTATGCAAGGGGCGGCAACAAATGGGTGTACGGGGCGGAATACCTGCAGACCAACCATCCGTACAGAAACGTGAATGTTCCCGTGGCACAGTTCACGGCGGAGGGCGGTTTCCAATACAACTTCCTGTCGGATGTGAAAAAGACGGTGTTCTTCTACGCGGGGGCGTCAGCCCTTGCCGGATACGAGACGGTAAACTGGGGAGAAAGGACGCTGTATGACGGGGCAAGGCTGAACAACAAGGACGGCTTCGTCTATGGCTGCGCCGCCACGCTGGACATGGAACTGTATCTTGCGGACTTCATCGCACTGACGGCTTCGGTAAGGGAGCGTTTCCTATGGGGCGGCAGTACGGGCGTGTGCCGCACGGAGTACGGGATAGGTATAAAGTTCATTATCAACTGACGGCAATCATGAAAAAGGAAGCGATAAAAAAGGAATGGCATGTACCGGAGAAGTACCATGCCCAGGTACGGGAAAAGCCGGAGACCTTCTATAACGTTCCGCACGAATACCGCAGCCCGCAGCTTTGTCTGGAGGCGGTGCGCGGATGGGGATACAATCTGGGAATAGTGCCGGAAGAAATGAAGACACGCGAGATGTGCCGGGAAGCGTTCAACGCCAGTCCCGACCTCGATTACGGGCATTGCGCCATCATCGGCTTCATGCCTTTTGCGGACGTGGTACTCGAATGCCTGAAGGACTCCGCCGGAGGAACGGACATGACGGATCTTGCGGCAACTGTCCGTCCGGAAGTCATGAACAGGGAGATTGCCGGTTTTCTTGTCGGGAAGGACGGGCACTGCCTGCAGTATGTACCCGTGCACCTGCAGACGGAAGAGCTTGCGCTGATGGCAGTCAGGACATCGGGGAATGCGGTGCTGCTGCACCGCAGCGTACGTGAGGACATCAAAACGGAAAAGGTCTATATGGCAGGTATGGAAGAGGACTGTTTCCAGTCGTTCCTGCATATCCCGCCGGACAGACGCACGCCGGAAATATGCCTCGTGGCAGAAAAACTGTATCCGGACGTGGTACGGGCAAGACCGGACTCCATACCGGAGGCGGTCAGGAACGGATGCAATATATATACGCTGGGGAATCTGCTGGAAAAGGCCTGCGGTGAGAGATTCGATGCAGGTACGGTAAAGCGGGTCTATGAAGGCAAGCCGCTGCGGGTGAAGCAGTTCACCACACCGACAGGAGTGATGAATGATACGGTTATCCGCTTCTCGAAGGAGAACAGCCGGTTCCAGTATGACCAGCCTCATAAGAACAGGATGATAAAACGGGGGATGAAGCCATGAGTACGGAAACGGAAATAGACAGAATGAAGAGGATACCGATTGAGGAGTTCCTCGCACGGCTGGGCCATTCGCCCGTGCAGCGCAGGACAAACGCGCTGTGGTACAAGGCTCCGTACAGGGAGGAACGCACGGCGTCGTTCAAGGTGAACATGGAGCGAAACCTGTGGTATGACTACGGGCTGGGCAAGGGTGGCAATATCTTCGCCCTTGCCGGGGAGTTCATCCATTGCGAGGATTTCCTCTCGCAGGTAAGGTATGTGGCGGAAGTGGCGGGTATGCCGCTGCCGGAAAAGAGGGTGTACCACCCATGCGAAGTGAGGCGGCCGGTAGAGCCGTCCTTCGAGAACGTGGAGCTGATGCCGCTCCAGAACCGGGCGCTGCTCTGCTACATGCAGGAAAGGGGCATATCGTCGGGGGTGGCCATCGGTGGATGCAGGGAGATACACTACACCACACACGGGAAGCGGTATTTTGCCGTGGCATTCGGTAACGGAGGGGGCGGCTATGAGATACGCAACCGCTTCTTCAAGGGATGCCTGCCGCCCAAGGATGTGACACTGCTGGCTTACGGTTCGGCAAGCTGCAACCTGTATGAGGGGTTCATGGACTATCTGTCGGCACGTGTGCTTGGAATTGGAAACGGTGAAGACCACCTCGTGCTGAACTCGGTGTCGAACCTAACGAAGGCATACAGGCATCTGGACGGTTACGGGAAACTGCAATGTCACTTTGACAATGATGAAGCCGGACGGAGGACGCTGGAAGCCCTGCGTGCACGGTACGGCGGAAAGGTGACGGACTGCTCCGGACTGTACGGCGGCTGCAAGGACCTGAACGACTATCTGCAAAAGACGCTTGCCGAAAGGCAGGCATGGCGGGAAAGCGAAAAGAAAGGAAAAAACAACGGAATAAAATTATAATGATTATGGACATGAACAGACTTAAAGATGGAATAAGAGAAAAGGTAAATACAGTAAAAATGCTGGCAGTCTTCTGCGCCGGACTGCTTTCTATCGGCATGACGGCCTGCGATGATGGGCTGGATGTGACGCAGGCTTATCCGTTTACGGTGGAAACGATGCCCGTACCGAAGGAGCTGGCAAAGGGTGAAACGGCGGAAATCCGCTGCGAGCTGGTGCGTGAGGGCGAGTTTGACGGAGCGGTCTATACCATCCGATATTTCCAGTTTGACGGCGAAGGTACGCTGAAGCTCGACAACGGGCTGGTGTTCCAGCCCAACGACCGTTATCTGCTGGAGAACGAGAAGTTCCGCCTGTACTACACATCGGAGTGTGACGAGTCACAGAGCCTGACCATTACGGTGGAAGATAATTTCGGGAACTCTTTTGAATGGGAAACGGACTTCAACAACGATTCGGATGCGGAAGAGGCTCCGTCCGGGAACGATACGCTGAATACGGTGAAAGGAGGTGTCTATCAGTAAGGGGGTAATGAAAAGGCTGCTTGCCCCGGCGGTGCTGGCGGTTGCTTTTTCCGCCAGCCTGCCGGCGCAGAATACGGGTACGGTTGGGACACCCACCTCGTTCAAAGACGAAGCGAAGGCCGGGTTAGCCGTCGAGCTGATTAAGAAATACGAAGGACTCCATGACCGTTCTGATTATCCGTACTACGGTTACGGACATTGTAAACTTCCGGGAGAGGAACTGTCCTATGATATGACGGAGGCGGAAGCGGAAAAACTGCTGATAAGGGATTTGGAGAAGCGTTACAGGTTGTTCAGCAAGTATGGGAAAGATGCCCTGATCCTGACCGTACTCAGCTACAATGTGGGTTATGTAAGCGATTTTATTATGTAAAACCATTGTATGTAAGTGCCTATAT